>Ga0206861_1066_pt1 | contig 22992 bp, 24 predicted proteins | sample Alteio_BWOrgCont_45_FD_152617 | JGI IMG/M metagenome (GOLD analysis project Ga0206861, IMG submission 152617) | Enriched cells from forest soil in Barre Woods Harvard Forest LTER site, Petersham, Massachusetts, United States -... | ecosystem: Environmental > Terrestrial > Soil > Temperate forest >... | reverse complement strand
TATTCGCTATTCGCGATTCGCGAATAGCGAATAAATATGCTATGCTCGCTTTTATAGACCAATAAGAGCAAGAAAAATGTTAAAACCCCAAGACATAGTAATTTTGCTAAAAATACTAGCCACCATGACGCTCCCTGAAGCAGAGCAGCCTGAGCTAACGCAAAATAAGCTGGCTGTGTATTTATGCATGAGTGTCTCTGAAGTGAATGCAGGCATTGTGCGGCTCACTTTATCTGGGTTATTAGGGCCAGTGTGGGAAAAAAGTGCCTCGTCTTTGGGACTCCGCAGCTTAAAAAACAAAAAAGCAGTGCTGCTATTACCTATTATAACAGCTTGTATAGAGTGCTTAATTCATGGTGTAAAATATTTTTTCCCAGTTAAAATGGGAGAATTTACGCGTGGTATCCCAACCAGTTATGCAGCGCCTATCTTGGCAAAACATATTATAAGTGGTTATGATCCAATTCCTGTTTGGCCATATGCAGAAGGCAACCAAAAAGGTATTGCTTTAGAACCACTCTATCCTAGTGTGCCTGAGTCAGTGATAAAATATCCCGATCCACTTTTTTATGAATTATTAGTTTTGGTTGATGCGATTAGATCTGGCCGTGCACGCGAGCGAAAAATTGCGATTGATATATTGAAGGAAAAATTAAATGATAAATAGCAGTAATTCACATGCTAAATCAAATTTAGCAATGTTATAATTAGTAGCAAGAAAACTGGGAGAGCTTAATGATGAGGTTGTATATTTGGGAGGTTGCACGACAGCATTATTTATTACAGATCCCTCATCGTTTGATGTGAGACCCACTGTAGATGTGGATTGCATAATCGAGGTATGTTCGCCTATAGATTATAATAAATTTGAAAGTAAATTACGTAAAAAAGGTTTTAAACAACATCTTAATGATATTATTTGCCGCTGGCATTATGAAGAAATTATCCTAGATGTAATGCCTACTGACGAAAACATATTAGTTTTTAGTAATTCTTGGTATAAAAAAGCATTAACTGATATTGTGGCGCACCAAATTGCTAAAGATCTTGTTATTAAATCAATCGCAGCCCCTTATTTTCTGGCCACCAAAATTGAAGCATTTAATGGCCGAGGTAAGAATGATTTTTTAGCCAGCCATGATTTAGAGGATATTATCACTGTTATTGATGGGCGCGCTGAAATTTCTCAAGAAGTTCAGATGACAGATAATTCATTAAGAACATATTTGAAAGATTTTTTTGAAAACATGTTTAATAATGATGATTTTCGCTCTGCTTTACCGGGTCATATTCGTGGACCTATAGGGCGGACCCAAACGGTTATTGAGCGTATTAAAAATTTTTAATAAATAATAGGTAAATAAATGCAGTATGCGTGGATAACAGATATACATCTCAATTTTATTGAGCGGGCTGATCGTCAAAAATTTTATCAAGAAATTATTAATACAAATTGCGATGGCATTTTCATTAGTGGTGACATAGCCGAGGCTGATTGTTTAGCTTCTCTTTTATTAGAAATGGAAAAAGAAATTAACAAACCTATTTATTTTGTGCTCGGTAATCATGATTATTACCGAGGTCAAGTGAATGAAGTGCGCGAAGCAATGACTACGTTGACTAAAAATCAAGATAAGTTACATTGGTTGCCGGCCTCAGGCATTCAGAAGTTAAATGACAATACTTATTTGGTTGGCCAAGATGGATGGGCAGATGGACGTATAGGTGATTATCAAAATACTAGAGTTGTGCTTAATGATAGTAGGCTGATTGCAGATTTATTTGAAGGGAGAATTCTGGGAAAATTTCAGCTATTAGAAAAAATGCAACAATTAGCCGACGCTGACGCACTCGAACTGCAGAAAAATTTAGAACAAGCAATACAGCAAAACCCTACAGAAATTATCGTATTAATTCATGTGCCACCATTTAAAGATGCTTGTATGCATCAAGGTAAAATCAGTGATGATGATTGGTTGCCTTATTTTTCTTCAAAAATTATGGGAGATGTATTATTAGAAGCTGCGCAGAAAAATTCATCTATCAATTTTTTAGTATTATGTGGCCATACGCACAGTGCAGCAAAGTATCAACCGTTAGATAATTTAATTGTTGAGGTGGGTAGGGCTGAATATTATCATCCAGCAATCCAAAAGATAATAAAGCTAGATTGTGAAGAAACTGCTTATTTGATGTTTAGTTCTAAAAATGCCAAGCGTCTTAATTGTTCAATAGATCAGCTAGAGGCAGGAAAAGGACTTCGCAAAAAATTGATAGAATAAGGAGCGGGTAATAAGATGGCTGTTTACAAATAGAGTTATCTAGAGAACAAAAGATTAGAAGAAAAATTCAGGGTGGTGATTTAAGAGCCCCGTTAATGCTATTAGTGTCAGTCAGGAAGTAACCCATTAAAAGGGGAGTTTATTAATAAAAGATTGTTAGCTGGCACATTACCCTCATCTATAAAAAAAGCTTGTGTAGAACGATTTTCTGTTTTTGACATTTTTCGCTGTAATGTTAGAGTAAAACCTGTCTGATGATAACCTTCTTCAAAAGTAAAAGCATAAATAACAAGTCCCACTACTTTCACATGAAAAGGACATGTGTTTAAGTCGCTAATATGATCTTTTAGAAATTCTGGAATTTCTGGTAAAGAAGCACCTGCTGCTACGGCTAATTGTATTGATTGCCCAGGAAAAATAGTATTTCCAAATGGTTCACTAAATTTATTTTTACGGGCTTCATGAAAATTTTTCTGTTGTTCATACATTTCTTTCTGAATTTTCACATAATTGCTTTCTGCCCCTATATTTGCTAGTAATTTAAACCAAACTGATACACTAACTGCGGGAGAATGACCAATATTTTTAAGATTGAATAGCAAAGAAAGTCTTATCTGATTGTCACAATACTCAAGAGGGCCAAATGCGGAGCGTCTTAATCGTTCAATAGAACAGTTAGAAGCGGGCAAAGGTCTTAGAAAAAAATTGATAGAGGATGAAGAGTGAAGTGAAGCTGTCATGGTCAGATGAAGCGTGGGAAGATTATCTCTATTGGTATGAAACAAATAAAAGCTTATTCAGACGTATTAATGCACTGATTAAAGATATCAAACGCCACCCAACAGAAGGAATCGGCGATCCGGAACCTTTGCGTTACAATTGGTCGGGCTATTGGTCTCGCAGAATTAATCAAGAGCATCGTTTAGTTTATAAAGCACTAAAAGATGAGATATATATTGCACAGTGTCGGTATCATTATTAGGGAAATTACTGATTAAACCTGCTAAGAAAAGTATACTTGCTTTTCTGAGAAACCTCAGAGGTATTATCAAATCACAAAAGACAGCACCAACAGACAGGCTCATTAAGATGCTCAATCCGAAGATACGGGGTTGGGCTAATTATTATCGTCATGTGGTGGCCAAAGAAACGTTCGGGTATGTAGATGATTGCATTTATCGCACCTTGAGCCAATGGACACGAAGACGAGACCCCTAATGCATTCTTAATCTATAAGCTCTCTACAGTGCGCGGTGAGTGAAGTTTTTAGGGTAACGAGGGATAAGATTTAAACTGCTGAGCCTACCATCTGCGGCGCATCATCAAAACTCAACGCAATTTCTAGCTTGTATCTACCCCTTAATGCTTGTGCTTCAGCAGAGGTAAATTCGCCTGTTTTCCCAGTTTTTAAGAGCATTGCAGTGTGTTCAATAAGACTAGGAGAAAAATTAAGATCATCATTTAAATTTGCAGGATGTCCTGGGATCACCCATTCTATGTCAAATTGTTTTAATTGAGCTAAGGAATTTGGCCAAGCATCAATATTTGCATCGGGTACGCGATAAACTTTTTCAAAAGGTAAAACCATGCAGCCACCAAAAAGTAATTTTAAATGTGGGATGTAAACTACGACATTATCTGCTGTATGGGCTGGGCCTGGATGAAATATGATGACTTCTTTATTATCAAAATTTAATGTTTTCCCGATGCGAATTGGGGGTGCTTATCGGGTTTTTTGGTGTTATGGTCCGAACAAAATGGAAATCACTATTGTGACGGCGATGTCACATCCTTAAGGCGCTTGCTTAAGGGACCTGAAGCATTCGTCCTTGAGTGGATGCAGTAGCTTGATGCTCTCAGCACATTGTATTTCATCGAGCAGGACTAAGTTTTTTTTCTCAATCCATTCGTCATTATAAACGGTGTCAAGGTAACGATCACCGCGATCAGGGTTAATCATAAGAATTTTTTTGCGCGATGTTTGACGGCAGGCATAACTCAATCCAGCAGATACTATGGATCCTGTAGAACTACCTAAAAGCAAACCTTCCTTACGCGCAAGCAGCCTACACATGGAAAAAGCCAAGGTATCTGTAACTGAATAAGCCTCATTTATATAATCGGGATTAAAATGAGAGGGGGTATAGGTCAGGCCAAGACCGTTTGTTTTGTAAGGATATGCAGGCAATCCAAGGATAGCAGAACCTGCAACATCAGCTGCGATGAGTTCAGTGCTCGGAAAATAGGTTCTAAAAAATTGACCGATACCTGTGAGTTGTCCCAATACGCCTAAACCTATAACCACTGCATCTGGAGCATTGCCCCCAAAATCATTAATGATTTCTTTCGCAGTGAATTCAAAATGAGCCAAAGGATTCTCTGGATTTTTATGCTGATATGGAGACCAAGCTCCAGGCGTTGTTTTGACTAATTCTTCAGCGATTAAAGTGCGCGCTATTTGCATGGAACCGTAAGCGTCAGCGTACTCAAGTGTAAGCTCTACCAGTTGGGCACCATGGGCTTGTAAAATACGTTTTGTGAATAATGGAGTTTTAACATCTACCACAATGGTCACAGAATATCCCAGTGCAGCGCCTACCATAGCAAGAGCAATACCAAAATTGCCACTGCTTGATTCTATGATTGTCCCCCCTGGCTTTAAATGGCCTCGCTCTACTGCCTTTTGAATAAGATATACGGCATTTTTCTCTTTGATACTGCCACCTGGGTTGCAGGATTCAAGCTTTAAAAAAAGTTCTTGTTCAGCGCATATGGGATGAATACGGTTTAGCCTGACTGTAGGCACATATCCGACTATTCCATTGATATTATTTGCTATTCTGGGCATAAAAGCTCCTGATAATCGATATAAGCTGAGTTTAGCCAAATATCCAAATAATATACCATAATATTATTTGTTTGTAAACTTACATGTTATAGGGCTATGAAATTGAACATCTAGATGGGGCTTGTTGTACATTTACGGTTTGGGTTTTCTGTTCTTCTTGCTGCTTTAGCAATGTAGACATTAACCATTGCTTTTCTTCCGCATATCTTGGTTATTGTCTTTTAGCATGATCAATTTCTTTTAATTATGAAAATATTTTTGATTTTCCCTGAAAATCTTGGATGTTGAACGAGATATCGGTCTAAGAGCAGAGTGACTTTTTTAGGGTGTCGTTATTCACACTACGTTCCACTTTGGTATTATCCTTTCGTGACATCCATTTATGGATGAGTAACTTTTTGTTCGAATTTAGTTTGTCCCAGACTGAAGTAAACAAACCTTTTTGATACATACGTTCGATGCGATGCTGTGCATTCTTATTTCCAAGCCCTGCAGATTTTAGATACCATTTTATTGCGTCAATAATTGCAGAGTCGGGATATTTCATATCAACGATTTTTTTTTCATAAATGTGACCCATACGATAGGCTGCCTCTGAATGGTCAAGACTTGCAGCGGCGATATAGTATTCTATTGCTTTATCCTCATTGATAGGTACGCCTAATCCTTTTTCATGCATATTCCCTAAGCGATAATGTGCATCAGATAGTTTTCCTTTGGCGGCCATTTCATACCATTGTATTGCTTGCGCAAAGCTTTGCTGAAAACCAATGCCTTTTTCATAGATCCTAGCGAGACTGTATTGTGCAAGAGAGTTAGGATATTGATGTTGTGCCGCTTCCAAATACCACGTGACGGCTTTATCATAATCTATTGCAACCCCTCGGCCTATTTCATACATACGTCCTAAACGATAAGCGGCATCAGCATTTTTATGACCAGCGGCGCTTAAATACAATATGCTTGCTGTGTTATAACATTGCGGTACACCCAAACCTTTTTCATACGCGCGACCCAAACTGTATTCTGCAAGCGCATTGCCTTGCAACACGCCGGCTCTGAAATGTTCAATTTTGGCCTGCAGTGATGAGGATATTTTTTGGAAAAACTGTTGGTGTTGTTCATAAACTTGGGCCAACTGCTTGCCTTCCTTATGGCCTGTTACTGCATACCGCGTTAAGGGTGTAGTTAAATCGTCTTTTAATACTTGCCGCAATGAAGTCCAATAGCTAGCATCCACGCCAGCTAATAAGCCGGCTTTTTCAAGCCTAGCGTGTAGTTCTTTTAAGGTATCATCATTAATCTCACAGGCATAGTTTAACCAGGGATCACAAATCACACGAACACCATTTAGCGTAATCACCAGTAAGTAATGGTCTATGCCTTGTTTATATTTTACTCTACCTGATATGATCGCAAATGAAAAATCATCTGTTGGGGAGAAATGTTGAAAAGTATTTTTTTCGTCGTTGTAAGCGCATGCTTTGATCAACGCGAGCTTAGCCATCTCTGAACAATTACCCGCTTTGGCTGCAGATGTTTTGACTGCAGTATTAATTAGTCTGACATGGGCATCATCCATGCCTGTAATGCTTTTGGGAAGAGTATATTCTTCGTCTTCTGCCCGTTGGAATAGCCAATGAGAACCCTGCTTACTCCAGTAAGATGAACCCTTAGCGCGTACAGTATTTTTGATAGCAGCACTTGCCCACTCGTTTTTAGGTACAAGATTGCAAGCACCGATAGGTAATGCATAATGTACCTCATGAATCAGTTGCATCGCCAGTTGCAGTGCGGAAAGTTTAGCCATTATCATCCAGGAAGTTAGTTTTCTTTATTTTACCTAAGGTACGGGCATAATACTAGAGGAATCAGGTAAAAAACTAAAGAAAATCGCTATTAATCGAATTAAATAATCCAAAACGTTTAATTTCAATGTTACGGTCTTAATAGTACTGAGAAATCCCCAGTTTGATAGTAGGGGTGATGAATACTCTGAAGATGAGGCACTATAGATTGCGTGAATCTATGCAGTCAGTGTTTTTGCCGTGGCCTGGGTTGTTAATTCTGCTTGTAGCTTTAAGCACAAGGTGGTTAGATCCCAGGTTTTGATATGATCATTAAGCAACGTGCGCAGCAACTTTTCATAGTCTATTTTGTAATTAGGTCGTCGATAAGACAATTGGGTATTATTTTCTTCCGCTCCAAACAGTACATCGCCTATTTGCATGACTTGAGACGGGGCTAAAATTTTACTCTGGATAAGCGGCTGATTGTTTGCTAAGCAATCAACAATTCTTGTCACTTGTGCGATAAGTGCCTCGGGTTGAGATAATGGGATCTCTAATATTTGAAAAAGCCTGAGTACTTTACTGGCATTTTCAAGGGTTGCAAGGGGAAACGGTTGTTGGGCAGTCGCACTGAGTTGTTCCAAATAAAAAAGCGCAAATGCTTCGGTAGCTTTAGGATCACATTTAATGTGGGAAAATGCGTTTTCAATTGCGGCAAAAAAGGCTTTTAATTCTGGATGAGTTCCTGGGTAAAGCGTCGAGAAACTTAAAACGGTCAAGTCATTATCTTCTAAATATCTATATACGATGCGTAAATATTCCACATCGTCGAAATTCATGGGTTGCAAATCAGGGCGGATTGCGGCGCGCCAAGCGGCTTGATCGCCCAGAATATCTCTTTTATCACATGACGGATCAGTTAAAGCCTCAAGAACCGCCTCTTCATCTTTACCTATTTCACGCAAGTAAGCAGCGATACAGATTTGCACGTGCTTATCTGCCATTTTACCAGAGTCATAGGTAAGATTAAATTTTAAAAAATGCGTAAGCAGTGAAAATGCGTCCGGCGCTTTGATTAAATTATTAAACGGTGTGCTTTGATTATATGGATTGTAATTACGTCCCGTAAATTCAGCAGGCAGATATTCACTGTCTGTTCCGCCATCATAACGCATACTGAAGTAGTTAAAATGAGTGGCGGCATCGCTGTCTAAATGGCCGGGAGTGATTTTTTTTTGTGTTAAGCGCGCACTGATTTTAGGCAATACTTTTTGCAAATAATGTATCGTGATGTGTTCGTTTAAATAAATAGTGATTTGTCCACCGTGTTTCATCCGGGGATGATTATGAAAATCATAATCCGGTGTAGTGATCTTAAAACGGTTAAAATAACGCAGCAATTGGCCTGATATGGCGTTAAATAAATTTCCTACTTCATTTTGTTCGGTGGAAATATGTAGCTTACACACATGCTCATCAAGTGGGGGCGTAGAGATTTCATAAAAATTATGGTCTGAGGCTGTGCCTAATTCGCCTGCATGTAAATCATCAAATCGCCAACTGAGTGGTTTTTCAGGCGCCTCTGGTAGTGATTGCGCAAAGCTCACCAAAATCTTGCGTATTTCAGTGAAGTCCGCACCGCGCGCTATCGCGGCTTTAATTTGAGCGATGAATTCATTAGCACCGTATTCACGGCCTAAGTGTTCTAAGTGATACCACCAGGTATTCGATTGCGCTTCTTCACTCGCAAAACGACGTAAGCCATACCATAAATAATGATTATCTGCGGTAAATACATCATTTTCCCCAAACAGCTCAACATTTTCATGCAGAAAATCCCAGAGTAGATGCAGTGCTTGGGTGGTTTTAGCGTCGAATTGTGCGGTATTAATCCATTCTTTATTAAATACGGTTTGAAATAACATGCGTTGAGCCCGATTCTTAGATAGATGACCAACTATCACATAGTTTTCTTAAAGTAGTATTAATAGGATGAAGCGTAGTGGCTATGGGTGGACTCGAACCACCGACCTCAGCATTATGAGTGCCGCGCTCTAACCAGCTGAGCTACATAGCCTTAAATGGGGAGCTCATTGTCGCGCGGATGAATTAAGCTGTCAAGAAAAATGTAAGTCATTGAAAGTAAAGTATTTAATTTTAGTTAAAAAACTTGATCTTGGGAATGGACTCTGATAAGCTGGTCCTATAGTATATTTAGCAAGGGTTTAATTATGCCAACACTAGTAAATAATGAGAAACAGCGGATTAATCGAGTCATTAATAATGAAAAACTTCTTGCTGCCAAAAAACATGCAGCGGTGACGGCTCATATTAATGCCCGGCAAATAGAGAACAATCTAAAAGAAGAACAAAAGAAAACTCAACTCATTAGAAATCGTAAAGTGAGTCGGCATGATTTTGATGATAATCTAAAACCACAAAATATTACCCAAACAGCTAATACTACAGAACAAGCTAAACCAACCAATCTGGTTGAGGATAACCCCGAATTTAATCCCGCAGCCGCAGTACAAGATGCCTTGAATACTTTCAAAGCAGCCCTTGATCCTGCAAAATTCTTAGCCAAGCATAATGTAAGAATGGCTACCGAAGCGGATCTTCTTGTGATTGAGGCGGATTCTGTCAAATCGCAACAACGTGATCACTTCGTAAGCACGATTAACACCGTAGCCTCTGATGAAGCAGAAGATGCTAAGTTACCTGTTTATGAAGAAGAAATAAAAATTACTAATAAATTTACCCACACGGTTGCAGGCTCTGTAGTCGCCGACTCCTCAAAATCTAATGATGAGAGAAATGCTGCCATTGCTGATGCAGGACAAACCCTTAAAGAGGCACGTGCTGAATTTAGAAAGAATTTACGTAACATCGTCAATGTCACTCTAGATAATGGGGCTGATGAAGCGTCTAAACAGTTAGCGCTTGCACAATTGTTATTGGTGCTAGATAGTGCGTTAGGGGGTAACCGTCTGGGTGCATACGTACAGCAGGCTGCCACTCAAATGGCTGACGGTACACTGGAGACTACTTCTACTAATAGTACCAAAGCAACCGTGTTGGATTTATACGAAACAACGCTTGAATGCATTAGGGACCTCTTCGTACCTGGTCCTGGTGCCGGTGCCAGTATTTCAGAGGAAGAAGAAGAAGAACAAGCACAGAAAAAACGCAACGGTCTTTTCAAAGGAATTTAATTATCCCTCAATCAATGGAGCCACACTAGTGGCTCCATTTTTTTCCTAGACATTAAACCTAAAATGCACCACGTCTCCGTCTTTCATCACATATTCTTTACCTTCTAAACGCCATTTCCCTGCTTCTTTAGTGCCATTCTCACCTTTATATTGAATGTAATCCTCAAAAGCAATAATTTCCGCACGAATAAAGCCTTTTTCAAAATCCGTATGAATAACGCCTGCAGCTTGTGGTGCGGTATTACCGACATGGATGGTCCAAGCGCGCACTTCCTTAACGCCCGCAGTAAAGTAGGTTTGTAGACCCAATAAGGCGTAACCGCAATGGATAAGGCGATCAAGCCCAGATTCGGTTTGGCCGAGTTCAGCTAAAAAGACAGCCTTATCTTCATCTTCTAATTCCGCAATTTCTGATTCTATCGCCGCGCACATCGGCACCACCATGGCATTTTCAGCCGCTGCAATGCGCTTAACTTCATCGAGCAGGGGATTATTCTCTAAGCCGCCTTCTGCAATATTGGCGATATATAAAATGGGTTTAATAGTGATTAAATGTAAACTATCCGCAATCGCACGTTCCTCATCGGTATAAGCTAAACTGCGTGCAGGATGGCCATCACTTAAATGATTTTGCAATTTAGTCAACAGCGCACTCTCAAGTAGCGCAAGTTTGTCACCACTTTTCGTTTGCTTTTGTACCCGCATTAAGCGTTTTTCTACGCTTTCTAGGTCGGCTAAGATAAGTTCGTTATTAATAATATTGATATCGCGCCGCGGTGAAACATCGCCCGCAACATGCGTGACATTATCATCTTCAAAGCAGCGTACCACATGCGCAATGGCATCGGTTTCACGAATATGCGCGAGGAATTGATTACCTAAACCTTCGCCTGTTGCAGCGCCTGCAACTAACCCTGCGATATCCACAAATGTCATCGTAGTGGGCACTACCCGCTCAGGTTTAACAATGTCCGCGAGTTGCTTTAAGCGCGGATCCGGCACGTTCACTATGCCGACATTAGGCTCTATTGTGCAAAAAGGGTAATTAGCCGCTTCGATTCCCGCTTTGGTGAGCGCATTAAATAAGGTAGATTTCCCTACATTCGGTAGACCTACGATGCCACATTTAAATCCCATGGTTGATCCTTAAGTTGATTAAAGCAAAAACATTAATTCTCCGTATGCAAACGCGTCATCGCTTTGTCAAATTCGCCAATTACTAATAAGGGTAATACCTCTTTGGCTCTATCTAGTGCGTGCGCAATGGTGATGTTATCTTCTAATGTCGGCACATGTAGCACATAATCGACCACCGGTTGACTCCCAACCGGCCGGCCTATGCCTATTCGCAGGCGATTAAATTCTTGCGTCCCTAAACATTGGGCGATGCTGCGTAAACCATTATGGCCACCACTCCCACCGCCATGCTTCAGACGTATTGTGCCGACGGGCAAATCCAATTCATCATGCGCGATCAATACATTAGTCGCTGCAATTTTATAAAAATTCATCACGGCTAAAACTGCTTTGCCGCTTTCATTCATATAAGTCGTAGGAATAGCCAAACGTATGGTTTTTTGATTAACAGTGATTTGCGCGCTTGAGGCAAATAGTTTGCTTTCGCTTTTTAATGGGCCATCATAAGCAGACAGTAGGTTTTCAATAAACCAACTGCCTGCATTATGACGCGTATGCTGATAACGATCCCCAGGATTAGCAAGACCCACAATCAGAGTAATAGGATGAGTATGTTGCATAAGCCCAATGATTACTCTTCAGTAGAGGATCCTTCTGTGCCTTCAGCCCCTTCTTCTGCACCTTCAACGGCTTCCGTTTCTTCCTTCACGCGCTCAATGGTAATATGAACCACAGCTAAATCATTTTTCTCATCCCCTGCAAGCTCAACCAGACTGACGCCTTCGGGCAGCTTCAGATCAGATAAATGCACCATGTCATTGAGATCAAGATGCGAGATATCGACAGAAACATATTCGGGTAAGTGGCTAGGTAAACATGAAATCTCAACCGTTGAGATCAATTGATGCACCATACCGCCATTTTTTACGCCCACGGCATGTTCTCCGCCTTCAAAGTGTAAAGGAATATGCATGGTCATGACTTTATTCATGTTAATGCGCAGCAGATCCATGTGCATAATAATGGGTTTATACGGATGGCGTTGCATGTCTTTCACGACCGCTTTATGCTGCTTGCCGTCCACGTGTACCGTTAAAATATGCGAGAAAAAGGCTTCATTTTCACAGGCCTTGCGGACATCTTTATGCGCGAGCGTCAAAGATTCAGGTGTTTCACCTGCGCCATAAATTACCGCAGGCATAGCACCCTTACGACGTAGGCGGCGGCTCGCTCCTTTCCCTAAGTCAGTACGAGTAGTAGCAAATAATTCAAAAGTATCAGTCATAATAAACCTCGTTACAAAAATAAATAAAACTTAAACGTGAAACATTCGCGACCAAATGGATCATCCTAACAATCAAGATCACTCAGGAAACATACAGCTGAGTGATTCTTGTTCACTGATGCGATGAATTGCTTCAGATAAAGTCCAACTTAAACTCACTTGACGAATGCGCTTACACGCTTGTGCTTCTGGGCTAAGTGGGATGGTATCTGTGACAACCACCTCATCGAGTTCGGATTGACTAATGTTGTTAATCGCATTACCGGATAATACCGGATGGGTGATATAACCCACGACTTTTTTCGCGCCATTTTCTTTTAGCGCTTTGGCAGCAAGGCATAGCGTGCCCGCGGTATCGACGATGTCATCAATAATAATGCAGGTCCGATCCCGGACTTCACCAATAATATTCATTACTTGAGATTCATTAGGGCGAGGGCGGCGTTTATCAATAATGGCTAAATCAGCATCATTTAAACGTTTTGCAAACGCACGCGCACGGATCACTCCCCCGACATCGGGTGACACGATCATCAGTGCATCGTGGGCATATTGTGCTTGAATATCAGCGAGCAATACTTTTGAGGCATAAACGTTATCGACCGGCATATCAAAAAAACCTTGGATTTGATCCGCATGCACATCGACCGTCACTACGCGAGAAAACCCCACGGTGGCCAGCATATCGGCTATGACTTTTGCAGTAATTGGGACGCGCGCAGATCGCACTCTGCGATCTTGCCGGGCATAACCAAAATAAGGGATCACTGCGGTAATTTTTTGTGCGGAGGCGCGACGCAGGGCATCGGCCATAATAATGAGTTCCATGATATTGTCATTACTCGGGGCGCAAGTGGATTGTATGATAAACACATTCTTGCCGCGGACATTTTCTAAAATCTCCACGCGAATTTCACCGTCGCTAAAGCGATCGACCATCGCTTTACCCAATGGGATATTCAGGTGTTCAGCAATAGCATGGGCCAACAATGGGGTGGCATTGCCGCTAAAGAGCATGAGATTATCAGTCATATATAGTCTTTAAATAAAATAAATGGCTGGGGCGCCAGGATTCGAACCTGGGTATGCTGGAATCAAAATCCAGTGCCTTACCGCTTGGCGACGCCCCACTTTATTGATGCTAGTATCCCCCATTACAATCAATTACTTTTTAGTGATTTTGATCATATGAGGTAGCTGAAATCTTGCCCGGAAGTTAAAACGGGGCTTGATTTTGGCCTTTAGCTGCGAATCCTATCATTCCAGTTGGAATTTGTCCAACGATATCTATGGCTTGCGCTTCGCTTTTACAGGGTAAAAATAGGCCTGCGCCACTGCCGGTTAAGCGCGCAGGACCAAATTGACTTAGCCAACTTAAGGCTTCTTTAATCAGGGGATATTCTTGGCAAACAAGCGGGCTGAAATCATTATGGCAGGGCACGCCTTTTAAATAGTCAGCGGCCGTAATAGGCGCAGTATCGCGTTTAAGCGAGGGATGAGCGTACATGGCAGGCGTGCTGACATGCACAGACGGCACTAAAATCACATACCAGGGCATAGGCGTATCTATTGCGGTCAGTTCATCACCTATGCCTTCTGCGAACGCGGTTTTTTGATATAGAAAAATCCCGACATCTGCGCCAAGTTTGCGCCCGAGTGGCATTAAGGCCGCGGTCGGTAACTGTAAATCCCATAATTCATTCAGCGCAAGCAGTGTGGTCGCAGCATCCGAGCTGCCCCCCCCTAAACCACTCCCCATAGGAATATTTTTTTCTAAACGAATATCAGCGCCCAACGGACAATTTGTGCTTGTTTTTAAGAGTTTCGCCGCTTTCATGATTAAATTATCACTGTCAGCCACCCCGGGTAATGCTGAACTTAAGGTAATGTCATTCTCGGGTTTTCGGGTAAAATGCAGAATATCGCAGCGATCTAAAAATTGAAAAACGGTTTGTAAATTATGATACCCGTCTGGGCGCCTGCCTATGATGTGTAAAAATAAATTGATTTTTGCCGGGGCACGTCGGGTTAATTGTCGGTGTTGATTTGCCATGTGTTCAGCAGTAAGGTAATTCTAGTGTCATCGTGCCATAAAATAATTTTGCGCGGCACGACGTAGTCGTCTTTATCGTCATCATCATACTGCTGGTATTCTTCATATGCAAGCTGCCAATCGTGTTGTTTAAGCTGCAACACTCGGCCTTGATCGCTTAACACATATTGGGATGGATAGTTTGGATCCGGCAAGCCCCGGGTCCAATAATAAAGACTTGCTATCGGTAATGACCAGCCGGTGTGTTGATAGAGTAGAGTTTGCGCATCTCGCGCCCGGTCTATATTTCCTCGCGCATCTTTAAATATGACTTGATTCGGGCGCCCGGATAATTGCACCGTGCCCTGACCCAGAGGGCCGCTTAAAGCAATTTCATAATGGTCAGGGGTGCTTTGTACCCAAGTCAGATTGGCAGTCGTCGCTTTATCGTCTTGTTTAATCGAAAATTTACCGCGAATTTTCCAGTTTTCTAGGCGTTCTAATTGAAGTTGGTGTACGGTCCAAGCGTCTTCAGTCGGTAAATAGTTTACTGGGGGGGCTATAGGTTGGTGCGCACAACCGCTGAGGATGAGTATATATAACAGTAGTAAGTTTTTTATAGATGTATTCATGTTGCTCAGGTACGTAATCATACAAAAATCCCCCCGGCCTAAGAAGGCCGGCCCCCTTTACAAAGGGGGCAAGTTTCCATTGTTTAAAGGAGATAACGAAAGATCGTGCCCCTTTACAAAGGGGCAAGTTTCCATCGTTTACAAAGGAGATAACGAAAGATCGTGCCCCCTTTGTAAAGGGGGCCGGCCTTCTTAGGCCGGGGGGATTTTACTGAACTTAAATACTAATCAAAGCTCAAAAGCATCATCCCTATTTATTCCTCATTGTAGCTCATTTGCAATCTGGGTATAAATAAACTGTAAATCTTCATGCGGTTGTTTGGCTAAAACCCCTTCTAAATAATTTTTCGCGGCAAGCTTATCTTTCATTTGATATAAAATTTGGACCTTTAAGGCGATGGCGGAAATCCATTCCGGGTGCAGCGCTAAAGAATGATCTGTCGCTTCCAGCGCAAAAGGGTAGAGCTTCATGCTTTGCGCTTGTCTTGCCAAAGCAAACCAAATCGGCGCTTCATGCTCATACAGAAGACTGAATTCTTGCAGTAGGGCTAAAAACAGGTTTTGCTCAGCGAGGTGCTCGAGCGAGGTCGTGATCACCATTAAATGAGACAAGGCTTCCTTAGGGGCTTGTTCAATCAGTGTGCTTAACCGCTCACGCGCCAGTTCTTCATCATTAGCCATAATCGCAAGCATGGCGCTTAAGGCCTGGGCTTGGAGGGCTTCTGGATCAAGCTCGGCCCAGAGGGATGCCGCGGTATGGGCCAGGGTAAAGGCTTCGGCTTCTAATGCCGCGCTGGTAGCGAGTAACGCAAAATCTGCACGCTGCGTCGCTTGAGCGAGCATTAAATAATGATCCCCCGCATCAAGCCATAATCCGCGCTGCCATGCCATATCCGCAACTAATATATGATAATCCAGGGTAAGGGGGGCGAGCGTACTCTCTGTTTGTAGCGCTTGCACCTCAATCGCATGGTTTTTAAACGCGATAAGGGTGAATCCGGCCGCTCCCATACAGAGGGAGAACAGCATCACGTTGAAATAAGAATAGGTAGCGTCACGCATAGTTTATTATTTTTTTTGTTATGTATATAAGTTATATTGGTGAGTAAAGATTTATTCTTAAATGTGGATCGAGTACAATGACCCGATAGTAAACACGATTGTAAGTGGGTCAACCGACCCGAATTTAATTTTAAATTTGTTATTCAACTGGTATAATTATGGCTTTGGTTATTTGCAGTATTAATCATCACAGTGCCCCGATAGAAGTCAGGGAACAATTTGCCTTGACGCCCCATGAAGCGCCCCTCGCCCTACGCGATTTGGCCGCTCAAGGTGAATTTAATGAAGCCGTGATTTTGTCGACCTGTCATCGCACAGAAGTATTTTGTGATACGTTGTATCCGGAAAAATTAGCGGCCTGGCTGTGTGATTTCCATCAACTGAATGTGGCGCAGTATTTACCTTATATTAATATTTATTGCGATGAGGTGGCGGTGCAACACGCGATGCAAACCGCCTGCGGCTTAGATTCCTTAATCCTAGGTGAGCCCCAAATATTAGGCCAAATGAAAGCCGCTTATGCCCATGCCCAAAAAGTAGGCACGGTGGGCAAGCTGCTAAATCGCTTATTCCAACACGTATTTTCAGTGGCTAAAACTGTACGCAGTCAAACGGCGATAGGTGCTAATACCACATCGGTTGCTTCCACTGCCGTAAAATTAACTCAGCATTTTTTTGAGGATTTATCCGCACGCAGCGCGTTATTAATTGGAGCGGGCGATACGATAGAACTCAGCGCTAAACATTTATACGAACATGGCGTGAGGCAACTGATGTTTGCAAACCGTACCTTTGCTAAAGCTCAGGCGCTTGCGCAAAAATATCAAGGCCGAGCCGTCGCGTTACCGATGCTATCAAGTATTTTGGCGCAACACGATATCGTGATTTCAGCAACAACGAGTGCCACGCCTATTTTAGGTAAAGGCTGCGTCGAGCGGGCGCTGAAATGGCGCTGTAATCGGCCGTTATTACTGATTGATTTGGCGATGCCGCGTGACATTGAGCCAGAAGTCGCCTTATTAAACGATGTGCATTTATATGATGTTGATGCTTTGCAAGAGCAAGTCCAAGCCGGAATGAACGCACGCCGGCAGGCCGCACAACTGGCATTAAGGATCATTAACCAGCAGGTGCAGGTATTTATGCAGTGGGTTGCAACCATCAGTGCGACGGAAATTATACGCTGTTACCGCGCAGAAAGTGAACGTTTGCGCGATGAAGAATTGCTCCGTGCGACGCAAGCCATTAGTGATGGCAAAGATCCGCAAACCGTCATTGCCCATTTAGCGCATCGGTTAACACAAAAACTGATCCATCATCCTACGGTACAATTGCGTAGTCTGCATGAAGATGATGTTCAAGAAGAGATCATCATCGCCAATCAAATGCATTTAATGCCCGAACCAGAAGTAGCGCTTTCATGAAAGAATCCTTGCGTGATAAATTGCAAATGATCACAACGCGGGCACAAGAGCTAAATGCGTTGCTCTCGGATCCCAATGTCTTAAATGATATGGAAAAATACCGCAATTATTCGAAAGAATATGCCGATTTAGAACCGGTCGTTCAGTGCTTTAAAGCGTATCAAGACGCAACGAGTGCGATAGATAATGCCTTAGCGTTACTAAAAGATCCGGATGAAAGCATGCGCGATATGGCGCAAGAAGAGCTGGCGGAAGCCAAAGTGCGGCAAGAAGCCTGCGAGCAAGAATTACAAACCTTATTATTACCCAAAGATCCCGATGATGAACGTAATGCGTTTGTGGAAATTCGTGCAGGGACCGGTGGCGATGAAGCAGGAATATTTGCGGGCGATTTATTTCGCATGTATAGCCGTTATGCTGAATTAAAAGGCTGGCGCGCACAAGTGATAAGTAGTCATCAAAGTGAGCGCGGCGGTTTTAAAGAAGCCGTCTTATTATTAAGTGGGCAAGGGGTTTATGGGCGTTTGAAATTTGAGTCCGGAGCGCATCGGGTCCAACGGGTGCCGGATACTGAATCGCAAGGCCGCATTCATACCTCAGCCTGTACCGTTGCGGTATTACCAGAAATGGATGAGGTGGCCGCGGTTGAAATTAATCCAGCGGATTTAAAAGTCGATACCTACCGCTCCTCCGGTGCAGGCGGACAACACGTCAACGTGACCGATTCTGCCATACGTATTACCCATATTCCGACCGGGATTATTGTGGAATGCCAAGATGAACGATCCCAACATAAAAACCGTGCGCGCGCCATGAGCATTTTAAGTGCAAAAATCCAGCAAGCACAAAAAGATAAAATTCAAAAAGAAAAAGCCATGACGCGTCGCTTATTAGTTGGCAGCGGCGATAGATCAGAGCGGATCCGCACCTATAATTTCCCACAAGGTCGCTTAACGGATCACCGTGTGAATTTAACCTTGTATAAATTATTGGATATCTTGGAAGGTAATTTAGATCCCGTGATTGATGTCCTCATCCAAGAAAATCAAGCGGATGAATTAGCCGCGATTGAATAATGCCATGAGTGTTACGATTAAACATGCCTTGCAAGATGCACACCACGTATTAGGTGAACCCCGCAGTGGTGAAATATTACTTGGGTTTATATTGAGGCAAACCCGGGCTTATTTATATACTTATCCTGATAAAATAATCCCAGAAGATAAACATCAACGCTTCCAAAATTTGAAAACGAAGCGGGCGCAAGGCGTACCGATCGCTTATTTACTAGGGGAAAAAGAGTTTTATTCTCTTCGCTTTAAAGTGACACCTGATACCTTAATTCCACGCCCTGAAACCGAATTATTAATTGATACCGTTTTGGAAATTTTGCCATCCGAGCAAGCAAAGGTTTTAGATCTTGGTACGGGCAGCGGCGTAATTGCTATCACCCTTGCAAAACTTCGCCCCCACCTTCAGGTGATGGCAACGGATTTTTCAGCACCAGCGCTACAGGTTGCAAAAGACAATGCAAAACAGTATGACCTCACGAATATTGAGTTTCTATTAAGTCATTGGTTTGACAGTATTGCGCCGCAAGCATTTGATATTATCGTCAGTAATCCCCCGTATATTGCAGATAGGGATCCACATCTTAAGCAAGGCGATGTACGTTTTGAGCCTGAAACGGCGCTACAATCGGGCGCAGAGGGTTTAGATGATCTTAAGCAGATCATTAAGCTCGCTCCGGCCTATTTAGTATCAGGTGGCAGTTTATTAGTAGAACATGGCTTTGATCAAGCTGATGCGGTGCAAGCATTATTTAAAACAGCAGGTTTTCACAAGATTAGCACCGTGAAGGACTTAGCAGGGTTAGCTCGGATGACTTGGGCTAATAAATGACTCGGTTTTATCGATTTCAGCAAATACATATTGATCCATTTTGCAGTATCTGATAATTTATGATTCAATGCTTGATTCCTCCTGGGGGTATATGTATATTTAAACTATACATATAGCGGAGATATTTCCATGAGAGCATCTATTGTTGAATTAAGGTACCAGATGAAGGATATTCTAAAAGCATTAGATCGCAATGAGGTCGTGACTATCATTTATAGAGGGCAAGAGAAGGGTCAAATTATACCCATGCAAGTGAATGATCAGACAGCTATACAAGATCATCCTTTTTTCGGCATGCATAAAGATAAGGGACTCACAGTAGATGAAGAAATGCAGCAGTTAAGAGGGACCAGGTACGATGATATTTGATACGGATATTTTTATTTGGGTAGAACGGGGCCATAAAAAAGCGGCTGATTTATTGGAAAAATCTAGTGTAAGAAAGATATCGATCCAAACCTTTATGGAATTGTTGCAAGGCGCGCGTAATAAGGTAGAACAAAAAAACATCAGAGATTTTATTAAGCAATGTAATATCAGTGTGTTACCTTTTACAGAAAACATTGGTCACAGAGCTGCAATTTATATTGAAGAATATGCTATGTCTACAGGGATGCGAGCTGGGGATGCGATTATCGCTGCAACAGCAATGGAGAATGATTTGGAATTAATCACTAGTAATAAGAAGCATTATGCAGCTATAGTTAATTTAAAAACACATTTCTTTAAACCTTGATTGTAACCTTATATGTTAATCGCAATTATTCCTATCACTACGATTGAATCTGCAAAAAGCCTTATGCTGCAAGCTGCAAACGCAGCAGCATTTGAATTTCGCCTAGATTATTTTCCGCAAGTCGATTTGTTAGCCCTGTCGCAACTGCAAAAGCAAGCCCAAAAGCCGGTCATGTTTACGGTGAGGACACCGAGTCAAGGTGGGGTGTATCAAGGTACCGAATCGGAGCGTATGGCGCTATTGACTAAACTCATGAGCCTGCAACCTGATTATTTGGATGTCGAACACGATGTGCCTATTAGTGTGTGTGAGCAATTAAAAGCATTATCGCCACGCACAAAATTCGTGCGATCTTATCATGATTTTCAAAACACTCCGGATGATTTGCCGCAGTTACTCGAAACCATGCAACATGCGATTTTTTCTTATTATAAAATCATAACGACTGCACAATCGATAATTGATACGCTACACGTGTTGCAATTTGTACAGCACCATGCGCCCCATGTGCCGTTAACTGCCCATGCAATGGGTGAATTAGGCATCACTAGCCGCATTTTAGGCCGCGTGTTGGGTAATCAATTTACTTATGCGAGTATAGTAGGGCAAGAGCAAGTGGCGCCTGGGTTATTAACGGTGGATGAACTCATCAACATTTATCATTATCCTCAATTAAACCCCCACACAAAAATTTATGGTTTAATTGGATCCCCGATTACACACAGTATTGGACATTTATTTCATAATGCAGAGTTTATTGCGCATCATCAAAATGCGGTGTATGTAAAATTTCAAGTATACCCTGATGAGTTAGCAGATTTTTTTGCATTGACGCAATCACTACCCATCGAAGGCTTAAGTGTCACCATGCCACACAAACAAGCTGTACTAAAATTTTGTCAAGCTTACACTAACGAAGTAAAAACCATAGGGGCTGCCAATACGTTAATTAAAGAAGATAATGGTTATTTAGCGGCAAATACTGATGGTGAAGCGGTTGTGAGCCTTTTGCCACAAGAGTTAACACATAAAAAAATTATTGTGTTAGGCGCAGGGGGAGCCGCCAGCAGTATTATTTATAGCCTTATTCAACACGGCGCGAGGGTGAGTGTTTATAATCGCAGCCTAAATCATTGTGCGGAATTAAAAGAAAAATATCCCATAGAGATTTTTCCCCTCACAGAAATCACCCATGCAGATTATGATATTTTAATTAATACGCTGCCAGTAAATGCTTATCCGCATCCCATTCATTTTATCAAAGATAAAATGGTGTTGGATGCTAATTATCAAGACCATGCCACGGATTTAATTTTAGATGCGCTAGCGCAGGGCTGCATCACCATAGAAGGCAAATCTATGTTTTATGCCCAAGCCAAAATGCAACGACTACACTGGTTTAACACTGATGAATGATGAACAATTATTACGTTATAGCCGGCATATTTTCTTGCCGGAAATAGACATTGCCGGCCAAGAAAAATTATTGTCCAGCACGGTGCTGCTAGTAGGATTAGGCGGATTAGGATCGCCTATTGCGCTCTATTTAGCAGCAAGCGGAGTAGGGCGCCTGCTTTTAACCGATAGAGAAAAAGTAGAATTATCTAATTTACAACGGCAAATTATTCATAGCAGCAATAGCCTAGATGAAATGAAAACCACCTCCGCCGCACGCGCCTTACACGCATTAAACCCCGACATAAAATTAGATTTAATCGATGATTTAACAGCAGAAAATCTAGATAAGTACGTCGCACTAGCCGATTGTGTTGTCGATGGCAGTGATAATTTTACCACGCGCTTTGTTATAAACCGTGCCTGCGTCAAGGCACGCGTGCCGTTAGTCTCAGGCGCCGCCATCCAATTTAACGGCCAATTATGTGTATTTGATTTCAAACATGATCCTACGCCTTGTTATCAATGCTTATACCCCGATGACATCGCACAAGAAAATCGCTGCCAAGACAGCGGCGTGATCGCGCCTTTAGTCGGCGTGATCGGCAGCCTGCAAGCTTTGGAAGCAATCAAATTATTACTAGGAATGAGGATGAAGAGTCAATTATTACAATTTGATGCACGAGCGCTTGGTTTTCGCAGCAGTAAAATAGTTCCGGACCCTAAATGTAGCGTTTGCACTGATCAATGCTAAATTTCACCTGCAATAATGATCGAATTTGTAATTGTTGGATAAGCGGATCAACACCACTGTCTTCTTCTTGATATAGCTAATTAAGCAAACCCATTTGCTGCTCCAGCTGTTCTGCTGCAAAAAAGACGGGATCAGGAATAGATAAGGTTGTTTTCATAAATCAAGTTATAATTGTGATTATATCCATCTTTCAAGAGTTTTGTATAGATAGTGCGGCCTTAAAACTAAATTCGTGGGGATTCGTTAGGGAACAGGATGAGGGAAAAGATAGATCCCCACGGTTATCAAGTTACTTATTTTTGTAAATATTCAGTTGATCTATTCAGTTAATCTATTCGGTTAATCTATCTCTGGGTGACCCACTGCGTCATCCCGTGCGTAAGCCGCCATCATAGGTGATAGAAGCACTTCACTCTCGCGGCTGTAGACACGGGATAGAGGTTACAGATATTCTTACGTGCTCAGCATAGATTAACTTCGTAAGCAATATTTCCACCT
>Ga0206861_1065_pt1 | contig 23218 bp, 24 predicted proteins | sample Alteio_BWOrgCont_45_FD_152617 | JGI IMG/M metagenome (GOLD analysis project Ga0206861, IMG submission 152617) | Enriched cells from forest soil in Barre Woods Harvard Forest LTER site, Petersham, Massachusetts, United States -... | ecosystem: Environmental > Terrestrial > Soil > Temperate forest >... | reverse complement strand
CAAGCCCAGCTTTCTAAGTTATCGGGTATTTCTCAAAGCAAAATATCGAAAATCGAAAATGGCTCAGTAAATATTGAAGCATCTCAGTTATATATTCTCTCCATCGCGCTCAAAAAAACAATTAGTTTCTTTTTCCCGCTTGCAAAGTAATGCCTAATTCCAAAATCCCTCTTAACATACTACTTGCTGAGGAAGATGCCGACGACCGCTTATTCTTTACTAAAGCACTCTCAGAAATACCTATAGCTACTCGCCTTACGATGGTTCATGATGGAGAAAAGCTTATGAACTACCTGCATAGGAGTTCAAAACAGATTCCTGATATTATATTCCTTGAGCTTAATATGCGCCATAAGAATGGCATAGAAGCCTTATCGGAGATAAAAGAAAACGAAAAACTAAAAAATATTGCCGTAGTCATATTTACCATATCGGTCACCACGCGCGCTACTGACCTGGAAAAAGACCTGAAAGACATGCTCTTTAAAATAGGCGCTGCCAGCTTTATCCGCAAATCGAGCGATATAGAGCAACTTAAACAGGGCATTCACAATGAGCTTTTAAAGGCAATAGAGAAGAGAGCACGCTTCGTATAGATAGAAGGGAATAGGCTTTATGCTAGAAAAAGCTTTCTACTTCTGACGACAAACTTCCAGATAGAAATTATATCCTCAGTTCATATATCATTCCTCATGGGGAACCATTTTTGTTTGTTTCATAAATTTTTTATTTTTGAAATAATAAATTAATCCACAAAACTATTCTCCATGAAACTATTACTTACACTAGCAACAACTTCATTACTGGTTATTACCGGTTCAAACACATGGCAACCTTTACCTGCAATGGCTTCTGAAACAAACGACATTACACTTTTACAAGCAAAAGGCGATGGCAACAAAGAAGGCGCCAGAACTGATATCTTCGAATACCTGAATATGGATGGCGACCATTGTGTAGCTATGCTTGAACCTATACCTACTACCAATGCAAAAGAAATGAACCTGATGTGGAAAACCCGGAAGGTAAATAGCAACGATTGGACGGCACCGAGCGCCTGGCTCGACTACAAAGGGCATGATGGCAAGCTGCATGCCAGCAAAATACATGCTACGGTTAATTCATCGAATAAAGAGAATTACGGTTACGAATTTGATGTTATTACAAGGGGTATTAACGGCGACAAGGAAGAAAAACACCACACTCGTGTAGGTTTTCAAGGGTATACCGGCAACCCGTGGTTTGTTGAAAAATTTACTGTTGATGCTAAAGGCGGGGTCGATTTCACTTTAAAACAAGCTAAAGAAGGAAAATAGAGGCCATTGCATTCAAGTAAATAACCTTATTCTAAATTTGGTATTCTCCTCATTACTAGTATATTTGACTTAATCAAGGCCACTTTAACTAAAATATTTAATCATTACAAACATCCATCATGAAGAAAACATTTTTCAAACTTACATTGCTGTTGGCTATCGGGCTTGGCTTAAACGCATGTACTAAAAGTACACCCAGCACAACAACTACTACTACATCTACCACCCCTTCATTTACTGCCAGCATGAATGGAGCCAGCAATACCTTTTCTGCCACCGGCTCGTCAGGTAGTACTTATTTTACTATTACCGCTACAAACAGTAGCTATAATTTATATTTAAATATTAAGCAACCACTTTCAGTGGGTACGGTTGTTTCATTAAATGCTTCACCTAATAGTTATGCTTATGTAACAACCGGTGCAGGCCAGTATTGGGCAACCAGCAGTTCGGTAACAGGCACACTAACTATTTCAGCCAATAATACTACAGCTAAAACAGTAAGTGGTACTTTTAGTTTTACAGCAGCTTCATCTACAGGCGGTGCCAATATGGCTGTAACCAGTGGCTCATTTGCTAATACCTCTTATTAATAATTAAGCCGTAAATTAAAATGGGGTGAACTAAAAAACGGTTCACCCCATTTTTATAAGTACCTTATAGGGTTACCACCCCTACTCCTTTAAGTATTTCATTATTAGTGCTACCTTAGCCAAAACAATCATCATGAAAAAAACACTCTTCTTCTTATTATTACTCATTCCTGCCGCTTTATTTGCACAAACCGGTAGTGGGGCTCACTTTATACAACGCGATTATGTGTCACTAGGCAAACTGCCTGTATATGGCACCCTGGGCGATATAGACGTTTACCTGGAATATGTTACCGATTTAAATACAAATACCCGTTTTATTAATCTGTCATGCACCAATGCGGCTCCTCCGCCAGTCAACATTTCGCTCGAAATGCCCGCTACCGATATTGACGCGGCTATTACAGCCGTAACTGCCATGATTGAGAAAATGAAAATAGCCCCTACTACAGAAAGGGAACTTGTGTTCCAAAGCAGTAACGGGTTTGAAATAAAAGCCTATTGGGATGGCAAGGCCTGGTTTGGTTCATTCGATGATACTTCAACACCTAATATTTCTGTAAGTATTAAAGTAACCCGCTTCCCTGACCTTATTGCTCTGTTACAGCAAGCAAAAACCAAATAAATAATCTTGTTTATAAAACGAAAAAAGGCGAGCTATGGCTCACCTTTTTTCGTTTTATATTATTTAATACTATTAGTGTTGCACTATTACTTTACCTTCCGAAACAAGCTTATCGCCGCTTTCAGTCATAATTCGGTAAAAGTAAACTCCCGATGCTTTAACACCCAGATTAATCGAAAGCTGAGAGTTGAACGTTGAAGTTTCAGCATACACCTGTTCGCCAAGTATATTATAAATGAGCACCTGTAGTTTTTCGCTACTTGCTATTTGTCCATTTTGAATTTGCATGGTGAATGAGCCATTGTTTGGGTTAGGGTAAACCTTTACATCGGTAGTACTTTCAAGATTTTGGACACTGGTTAAACCAGGAGAGGTTACATTAATATTATCTAAATACATAATATTTCCCCAGCCCGAACGATTCTCAAAAGAGAACATAACGCTCGATTGTCCATTAAGCGTCGAAAGGTTCACAGAATCCCTTCTCCATGCCGAAGTAGATGGCGGTTCAAAACAATTCCCTCTGGAAGTAGTAACCACATCGGTATTAGCATTGGTTGTACTACCTGTAGTGCATAATGTGGCTCCACCTTTTGAGTATATACTCTTCCAGGTATTACCACAATCAAGTGAATAATATACCACTAGCGTATCGCTATACTTAGGTGTGCTGGTAAGGTTACTGGGTTCATACGCCACATCAAACGACATTTCGGCATTGGTTATTCCTGCAAAACTATAATCAGGCGTATATACCTGTTGTCTTTGACCAGAAATATTTCCCGAGTTACCGCAGTTAGCCGGGAAGTACATAGACTGTGTACTGTTATAACCTAATGAAGAACAAAGTTGCCATGCGCTGTCGCTGGCGCTGGGGAAATTCAATAGCCAACCTGTAGGTGGAAAGGTTGAGGTCTGAAAAGTTTCACTTAAAGGTAAAGTACCCGAACTAACAACACGTATATACCCATTAATGGTCACTGAGTCATGGCCTGTGGTTGAGTTTACTACTTCTTTTACGTAATATGTTCCCGGTGTTGAATAAACAATACCTGTTGGGTTTTGAACTTTAGCACTGGAAGGTGTACCACCCTGAAATTCCCATCTCCAGGCATTTATAGTACCAGTTGATGTGCTTTTATCAGTAAAGTTAACCGACATGCCCGGGCAGCCAATGGTTGCACTCGCGGTAAAAGCCGGCATTACCGGATTACATGGAACCAACGCGTTAAAGGCAGTTGTGTTTCCATTAAACACATCTAAATCCACGCTTCCACTTATTCCCGGAACAGCACCTGTCCATGAATATTGGTTTAATACCCAGGTAGACCATGTACCGGTTGTAGATGGAGGAGTTGCAGGGTTACCGGAAACTGTCGCTATCCACAAACCATATTTAGTTGCAGCGGCTTGCATAAGCGCGGCGTAACTTCCATCGGTATAAATAATTGGAGCAATGCCCGTTGCATTTTGCACTGCAGTACACCAGTCAACCACCCATGTAGTTAAAGCAGCTGCACCCATTGTAGATAATGCAGCATCGCCGGGCGTATCTTCCACATCGAGCATAGGTGGCATATTGCAATTTGTAATATACTTTTGTGCAATGCTCAAAAAATAGGTTGCATCGGCGCTTGCGGCATCTTTTATAGGATCGCAAAAATGGTAAGCTCCCATTTTTACACCGGCCACGGTACCATTGGTCATATTATAAACAAAGCTGCCATCGGCAATAGTTGTGCCCTCTGAAGCTTTGGCGTACGCAAAAGTGTAGCCGGCGCTTTTAACCGACGACCAGGTAGGATTACCCTGATACGATGAAACATCAATACCTAGTATGGTTTGCGCGTTAGCGCCATATCCCAGTAAGGTAAGTAATGAAGCGGTAAGTAATTGTTTTTTCATGTTAAATACTTTTAATTTAATTATTCAACTACTTCTATTTTACTGATGCACTTCCAACCTTTTCCATTAACATAATAGGTTACCTTAAACTTCTTATCGGCATACTTTGGCGCAATTTCATATTTGCCGTCTTTCTCAATGATCAGGTCTTTGTATTCCGCGTTTATTTCAAAGCTCTTTCCACTCACATCTTTATGATCTTTTATTAAAACTAAAAAAGTATCATCTACCTTAAGGCCACATTGGTCATTAAAAGCCCTGGGCGCTTTAATAGTTCCATTAATAGTTTTTGTTTCTTGCTGCCCGAAAACAGTTAATCCTATAAAGGATAATAACACAAGTAAAAGCTTCGATTTTTTCATGATGATTTTTTATAGTATTTCAAATGTATTCATTATTAATTCAAAAAGCAAATTATAAAACCCATTTCTGAACAGTTTTAGGGTATCTCCGCTCAAATTATTTCTGCACTATCAATTTACCTTCAGCTATAAACTTATTCCCTTCTTCAGTCATCACTCTATAAAAATAAATGCCATTGGCCTGAGTATCTAAATTAATTGACAATTGAGAATTGACAATTGACGATGTTGAATATACTTTCTCACCCAATACATTGTAAATATCTACCTGTAATTGTCCATCGCCCATTGTCAATTGCGCATTGTTAATTTGCATAGTAAATAAACCTTTGTTAGGGTTTGGGTAAACCTTCACTTCATAATTATCGACAATGGCTTGAACTGAAGTTGGCGAATAAGTATTTATGTTAATATTATCGAGATACATAATATTACCCCAGCCCGAACGGTTTTCGAATGAGAACATTACACTTGATTGCCCGTTAACTGCTGAAAGGCTTATAGAATCTCTCCTCCACGCCGAAGTAGATGGTGGCTCGAAGCAATTGCCTCTTGAAGTGGTAACCACATCGGTATTAGCGTTGGTGGTGCTTCCCGTGGTACAGAGTGTAGCTCCGCCTTTCGAGTATATGCTTTTCCATGTAGTTCCGCAATCAAGTGAATAGTATACAACAAGTGTATCGCTATACTTAGGGGTACTGGTTAAATTGCTCGGTTCATAAGCTACTTCAAATGACATTTCGGCATTAGTTACACCAGCAAAACTAAAATCGGGCGTATAAATCTGTTGCCGCTCACCGGAAATGTTGCCTGAATTACCACAGTTAGCCGGAAAGTACATACACTGTGTGCTGTTATAACCAATGGAAGTACACAATTGCCAAGCGCTATCTCCCGGGCTTGGATAATTCATTGTCCAACCGGTGGGCGGAAAAGTTGAGGACTGGAAGGTTTCACTTAATGGTAATGAAGCTGTAGGAATAACATTAATATAAGCTGTGCTGGTAATTGAATCTTTCCCGGTGGTTGATGTTACCACTTCGCTAACATTATAGGTACCCGACGCGGTATAAGTAACAGTTGGGGTTGCTACGGTTGAAGTAGCAGGGCTCCCTCCCTGAAATGTCCACTTATACCCTGTAATGGTTCCGGTTGATGTGCTTTTGTCGGTATACTTAACCACTAAACCCACACAGCCCGAACGAACGTTTGATGTAAATGCGGGTGTAACAGCTGCACCACCAATTAACTTATTAAATGCAGTTGAGTCTCCGTTAAAAACATCTTCATCTGAATTAGGGTTGTTTCCAAGGCCGTTAATTGTAGCTGTCCAAGTATATTGTTTAAACAACCACTTAGTGCCCCATACACCCAGGTAGGTTGAACTGGGTATAGCAGTCGCACTCCCATCTGGGTCCGCAGTCCAAAGCCCGTATTTGGTAACCGACGACTGAAGGTAATTGGCTATACTACCCTCGGTATATATTATAGGTGCAACACCTGTTAAGCTTTGCACAGTTGAACAAAACAGATTAACCCATGCCGTAAGCGCGGCACTGCTAAAGGAACTTGACAATGTTGGGCCACTGGCAGGATCTTCGAGATCGAGCGCAGGAGGAAGACACCCAGGTTTCATATAGGCTCCGGCCACACTTACAAAAAACTTGGCCTCTACATCAGCACTATCGTTCTCAGGAGTGGCATAATGATAAGCGCCCATAATTTCTTTAGCACTTACACCGGTGCTCATGTTCGAGGCAAAATCAGGATCGGTAGTACCCGTACCCTGTGACGATTTACACCAGGCATATCCAACGCCGGCTGACTTGACAGTAGACCAGTTTATGGGATCATCACCATGATAAACATCAGTGCCAAATATACTTTGCGCTTGAGTATTAAAACTCAAAACGGCACCCAGTAAAATAACAGGTAATAGTTTTTTCATTCAGTAATGTTTTTTGGAAGAAGCAGCCAGTAAATATTTTATCATTTACTTATTTAAATAGTGAATCAAATATATTCACTAGCAATTCAAAAAACAAACACCTTCAAAATCGAGTTCAAAAACAGGGCAAAATTGAAAACTGAACTGTTTTAGGTATTCAATATCACACAATTCCGAACAGAATTACACATTCTACTCTTTACAAATGATGAAATTTTACTTTGCTTTTTTAATTCTCTATAAATTCTATACATTTGTTTTATAGCAAACAGAACCCAATGCCAACCGTAAAGTTTACTCCCTTCCCCACTTTGGCGACCGAGCGCCTGGTTTTAAGACAGGTAACAAAAAATGACATTGACGACATTTTCACACTTCGATCGAACCCTTCAGTATCAAAATATATTGCTCGCGATCATTATACAAATGTTGAAGAAGTACATGGTTTTATAGACAAAATAACTACAGGACTAAAAGACAATGAATTAGGCTATTGGGCTATTGCACAAAAAACTGACAACCGCCTTATTGGCACCTGCTGCCTCTGGCACATTTCAAAAGAAAATTCAAGAGCCGAAATAGGTTATGAACTACACCCCGATTTTCAAGGCAAGGGCATTATGCGCGAAGCATTAGGTATGTTGCTAAGCTATGCTTTTAAAACAGTGGAACTACACTCGTTGGAAGCAGTGGTAAACCCAAAAAATATTCGGTCCATTCAACTACTTGAAAAATACGGCTTTGTTCGTGAGGCCTACTTTAAAGAAAATACATTTTTCTCGGGCAAATATATGGATACGGCTATTTACTCGCTGTTGAGCAAAAACTTCTTAAAATAAGTCTGAATCACCCCAAACCCTTAAAGAGGCTTAAATACCCAGTATATTGTCAACTTATTCAAAGCCCCTTTAAGGGTTTGGGGTGAAGGCGAAAGCATATGCTATTTTAAGTAACAAAAAAAGCCCCGCATTTCTGCAGGGCTTTTTAATTAGGTCGGTATTGCGGAATTAAACGTGCTTAACGTTAACTGCGTTTAAACCTTTTTTACCTTCTTGTACTTCAAACTGAACTTTATCGTTTTCACGGATTGGCGCTTGTAAACCAGATGAGTGAACGAAGATCTCGTCACTTGTACCATCTACCTTAATAAATCCAAAACCTTTTGTGTCATTGAAGAACTTAACTACTCCTGTTTTCATTGTATTGTTTGTTGTTGTTATTAATAGGATGTCTGTATCTACTTTAGTTACAAGCATCCCACTTGTTATTATGCTACAAAGATAGGCTATTTATTGCAATCAAGCCTAAAAAATAGAAACTATATCTTAAAACGCCCTGTTTTTGCAACTATTTTAAGGATAACCCAGCTATTCAAAAAAACTTTTACTTTTAGGCATTACAATTTACTTAACCCAATGAAAATTAAAGCCCGTAACCTTATACTACCAGCCATTTTGGTGTTATTTACTATTGTTGAAGCCTACTCACGTGCCGGTGGCGGTGGCGGCGGACACAGCAGCGGTGGTGGTGGCTTTAGTGGCGGCGGAGGCGGTGGTTTTGGTACCGGCGTGGCTATAGGCTGGTTATTAGGTAGCAGCTTTGGCCGGGTAGTGTTGGTTATATTAATTATTGCGTTCATTATATATAGTTATAACAAAAAGAAGAATGGTGGTGGTACTGACCTGGTTAGTGGCAAATCAGAAGGTCCTCAGGGTCAGGCAAAAGGCGTTAGCCCAGACTTTGTAGCTGCCAACCAGAATTTTAACCAGGAAGCCTTTACTGCCAAGGTAAGTACAGCCTTTTTAGCCATACAGGATGCCTGGATGAATAAAAACCTGGGCAAGGTGCGTAAATGGATAAGCGATGGCGTTTATCAGCGCTTTACAGCACAGTTTACCATGATGGAGGCTCTCGATCAGGTAAATACACTCAACAATATCAATATCCGCCAAATACGTATTGAATCGGCAGAACAGGAAGGCGAATACAGTATCATTACTGCTTCTGTATTCTTCAGCGATGATGATAAGTTCATCAGCCGCAAATATCCTCAGTTCAATGAATCATTCAGCGGCGATACTGCTACCGAATATTGGACCTTTATTAAAAAGACCAGCGTTGCTGAAAAAGATCTTTACCATAGCAACAACTGCCCTAAGTGCGGTTATGTATTAAAAGATGACGCGGGCGAAGTAAGTAAATGCGAATCGTGCGGAACAGTGACTTATTTAGGAGACTACGATTGGGTGCTTTGTGAAATAACACAGGAAGAAGATTACCTGCGTAATAACTACCGCATTAATAAGAGCGATGCTAATCTGGCTCCGTTATATGCTAATGCCGATGAACACTTCTGTATACAAATGATGGAAGACAAGGCATCGAACGCTATTATGCAATACTTTGTGTCGCATACCACGCATGACCTTAAATATGTTCAGCGTTTTACTGACGACAACTTGTTTGCAAGCATTGAACAATCGGTTAAAGCACAGGAGAAATATATTTTCAACCGCTTATATCTGAACGAAGTAAATATGATAAGCTGCGTGCAGGCCAATGGCATGTGGTTAATCACATTCAATATAGCCTACTCATCCATGCGCCTGAGGGAAACCCCTACCGGCATAAACGCTATTGACGATACCGTTATAGAGCGTTCGCTATCGCTTACCTTGAGCAAAAAGGTAGGTGCAGTTAAAAAGACTGAACTGTGGAGCTTTGCCTGCCCAAGCTGTGGTGCGCCTTACATTGATACTACTACTACAAAATGTAGTTACTGCGGTGCGCAAACAAACTCAGCTAATAACGATTGGGTAATGGTGAACCTTTCGAATAACGAATAGCGAATACTGAATACCGAATTTCGAAGTAATTGGAACTTCAAGATTCAGTATTCGAGATTCAATATTGGATATTTTATCTTGGGTGACTGGTGCCAGACCTTACCTGAGGGGTGCCTTTGCATTTATGACCAACCCTATACCCTTTGTTAGCAGGTATTAGAAAAAATGCACCTATATTAAAACTTGCATTAAATGCTGTGGTAGGTTTCGGTGTTGAATAATAAGGTGAGCTATTGTAGTCTTGTCCTACTCCATCAACACCACGTATATCAGTAAAACCATAGGTAACCCTAAAGTCGGTAAGCAGGAAGAAATAATCAGTAATACTGTACTTACCACCAAAACCAAATACACCGGCAATATTGCTCTTGGCAAAATAATTGGCTGTGCTGTAGCCCTGGTTTTCAGATGGGTTTGAAAAATTGCCGGTATAGGTGGCACCGTTTATCATATCGTATTCGGCACCCAGTTCAACAAATGAACCTGAATTAGTTTCCAGGCACAACAATAAAGGAATTTGTGTTTCGGTAAGCGCTGTTTTAGAAGTATAGCTTTCGCCTTTTAAATAAATATCACCGTTTGGTAAAATACCGCTGTTATTAAAAGTGCCACTATAGGTTTGGCTCAAAGCTGCATACATTACATTAGTTTCAATACCTATGTTATCGGTAATATCAAAAGCCAGATGAAGACCACCATTGTAAGATATTGAAATGGTTTTATTCTCTTTTGTACTGGCCGCCGATGTGTTAGAGTTCAAAAGCCAAAAACTGTCAACTCCTCCGCGTAATCCTAATTCTATAGATTGCGCGTTTGCTGTTACTACAGTAACCAATGCCGATATTGTTGCAAGTATTTTCCTCATTACCAACGTTTTTGAAGCCGCAAATTTACATTAAAAAGTCAAAATCTTGTAATAGCATGTGCGCTATGCGTAACTGCAAGTTAATTTGAGATGCACAATTCATTTTAGGTTAATGTAATGATAAACTAAGATGCACGACGGGGTTATAATGCCATAAGATTGATAGCATTACTTTGCCGACATAAACCTGCTGTACACAGGTTAACATATTAACCAAAAAATTCATAAACAAATGAAAACAACAAAAAAGGAATCAACCAAATCCTTCACCGAATTTCCAAAAGAAATGGATGCATTACGTAATAGCCCTTTCTTTGGCTTTGTAAGCAAAGGCGTTCACCCTATCCAGTCGTTCAACAATAACTCAATCAACCCGCTTTTTGGATATCACAACCCAAGCGCGCAATGGTCATATGGCATTCCTCCATTCTCGAGCCCATATTTCGGCGTACAGCCTTTCACCTCTCCTTTCGCTTCTTCGTTCCACCACGCGGCCAATAACATGAATCCTTTCATGGGCAGCCAGTTCAACCCAACCAACACCAACTCAAATCCCGCTTTCCTTGGTGCGCATGAAGTTAGCACCACCGTTAACATATCGGAAGACGATGATGCTTACACCATTGAAATTACTGTACCAGGTTACAAGAACGAAGACTGTAAGGTAAAAGTAAAGGACAGCGTATTGTATGTTTACGGCCGCCGCGAAATTGAAAAGGAAGCTGTTTTCTATTCTTTAAAAGAGAACCGCAACACTTATTTCGAACGTACCTTCTTATTATCGAACGAAGTTGAAACTGAAGAAATTGAAGCCAACTGCGTTGACGGTATCCTCACTCTTATCCTTCCTAAAAAATCAACCGATTCTTTTGTAGAAAAAGAAATTGAGATCACTGAAGAGGAATTAGCATAACCTGACCACTGCTTTATGAAGACCGGCGCCTTGTTATTGGGGGCCGGTTTTTTATTGCCGTTTTTCAAACTATATGTCCCAGGGGGGCCGGTAGAGATTGGTTCATGCCTTTCACAACACAAACACAATCCCTACCGATGGGTAATTATCTGTAAAGGCAATTACCTAATTCTTCACACTAAGTTGCAGGAAGAATATTTTTAATATTTACAGTACCTATAAAGAAAGAACCTTGTACAAATCGTTTCGGAGTTATTATGCTTAGGAGCTACAGCAACATAAAAATTCTTGTATCAGCCTCCGGTTTATTTTTTGCGATGACGAATGTGAGAAACATTTTTATTAAATCCAAATTATAGCCTAGATTAATTTTTTCTAACACACCCAACCATTTCAAGCTTAGTGCAAACTACCAAATACAACCGGGAAAATTATAGCTTCCCACTTACTATATTCTAAAGCAGAAGGATGAAGTCCATCATCTGCAATAAGGATAGCGCTGTTCTTCATTTTTTGGGTTTCAGGATAAATATCCACACATTTCAATCCTCTTTGCATTGCTTCCTTTTCAATAATGGCATTAAATTCCGCAATGCCTTTAGCAATATTTCGTCCATTACTATACATGGCCCCCGTAGGTGTTACTCCAAAATCGGGTATGGTTATTAAAACCAAATTCTTTTTGTTCGGCAAGTGGCTTTGCACTTTATCTAATATAAAGCTCAGGTTTTTATGGTAAGCGTCAGAATCTACTCCTTGCACCCAGTCGTTAACTCCAATTAGTAGAGTAACAAAATCGGGTTTTATTTGCTCTATTACAGGCAGCTCATAGTCAATCACATAATGGCTGGTCCAGCCATTATGGGCGGGGTTGGCCGATAATTCAATATTTATCCCCTGGTCGTTCAGATGCCTAACAAGTAACACCGGCCAGGCTTCACTTGGTTTAGCCCCTGTACCACAAGTATACGAATCGCCAAGAGCCACATACTTTAAACTGCTTTTTTGCGCAGGATCATTGAATGAACAAGCCATACTATATACTATTACTATGCTAATTACAATCGGTTTCATTACTCAATATACGCATAATGCCCTAGGCCGGATTTGCACTTTGCAGCTTCTAATTAAAGACATTTTATAAAAACTTGATTTTTTATATGAGATAATACATTTTTTCGCATCTTTGCAGCCCAATTAAAAAAATGACTTCGTAGCTCAGCTGGTAGAGCAAAAGACTCTTAATCTTTGGGTCGTGAGTTCGATCCTCACCGGGGTCACTTGAAAAGAGCCTGAACAACTATATAAATATAGCGATTCAGGCTCTTTCGTTTTACGTCTCCTACCGCCTTCCTACCGCAAACGATTATTGCGCCGAATGGTTCTTAGCCTGCCACGTTGCCGATGCCTGAGCATCTCGCTGAATTTCGTAGGTTACACCTCCCGCTTTTATGGCCGCAAAGCATTTCGCCTCTAGCGCATAGAAAGCTATATCGGTACGGCCAATAAAGTCAGGACCAATGATGCTATCGCCAACGAGCGAACAGCCCTTCGTATCTTTAGGGTAATTACCCGGGTGAAATAATACCTGGTCGAAATCTTTAATGCCTTGCAGCTCCGGGACCATGAAAGGCCTTTTGCCTGCCTCGCCAGTTATGGTGTATTTCTCCTTCAGGAAAGGGAACTCACCAAATATACCGGCACCGCTGATCAGCTGAAGCGGATATATGCCGATAGGTATGGCAGTCTTACCGTATAGCTTCATCTTAAGAATCGTCTGCAGGTCCATAGTGCTTTCCAACCCTCTGTCGGTAGGCTCCATAACATAACACAGGAACTCGCCATCGACGAATAGTTTGCCTATCGTCGAATTGGCCGTAAAGATTTGGCGAATGTTTAAAAGTTTCATAGGTTCTTGTTTTTAAAATATTTTAAAATAGCTTTCATACATACTGTAGTAATGAACCCGAAAGCAGCCCCTACTATACCCAGAATGGCTGTATGGACTATATCTGAAGTGGTTGGCAATACAGATACACTTAGTATGGTACCTGATAAAGTACCGGTAACTATTTCAGAATGATCGTTTGTCATAATGTTATTTATTGAAACCTATTGTTGTTGCGAACGTTTGTATTGCGGTATATAATTTTAATTGATTAATATTTCCACTTCCAAAAAATGATAATCCATAAGAATTTGCGCAATACGAACCAGCTACACCACTTTGATTAAACGCAAATAAATAATTTGGGACATTTGGAATAACAGTTACAGCTGCAGACCCAGATACTATAGAATTTCCATTAAAAAATAAAGCATTTGCTGTAGAACTTGTTCTCTGCTGAGAATATAATCCGGGCGACGGAGACGGAGTGGCGACAAATATATCGGTGTCACAGTTTGAATAAGAATATGTTATATTAGATTCATTTAGATATAAAGCAATTGCAGTACTTGCGGAAGCTATATATGAACCATTTGCGCCGTTACTATTAACTACCGATGTTGCGTAGATGCCAAAACAAGAATTATTTAACGTATAATTTATTCCTTGCGAAAAAGCATTAAAATTTGTATTCAAATAACTTGAAGTTCCATTTCCTGTATAACCAGAATTTTTTGTCCACGTTGGTGTATTAACTTCCGTTATATTAGTACTAGTTGGATTAACCAAGGACACTCTTGCATTCTGTTGTTGTTCCGTAGCAAACACCCAAAACCTATCCAATAGAGCCCAATTACCATCAATCTTCAATTGTCTTATTAACGTGTTTACCGCAATAATATACTGTATTGATGGCAATATTGTTAGCTGCTGTAGATATGCTTTAGTTTCGGGTAGCAACCTGAAATACGCTCCTTCAGTTTGTACCGTACCTGCCATAGCCGCTCTTATTGTGCCGTGGCCTGCATAACCGCCTCTTGAGCCGTCTGACGCGCCGTTCATTAGCTTGTAGGCATTGTTGTTCCAAAATCAACTTCAATAGCGAATCCATCTGGCAACACGGCTGTGTTGTACCAAGATAACGCGCCGCCGTTTATTGAAACATGATAATAAACAATTCCGTTTACTCCTGTGTATTGGCTCGACAAAAACCAAGTGGCTGGTGATTGGCCGTTTGTTATTACAAGGTAATAGTGTCCGACTGTTGGTGTTATTGTTGTAGGCATAGTTTAATAGTTTTCATACATTGCGGTTGCGAATAGAATTTTACCAGATGTTACACTTGCTATCGTTCCGAAGTAAAGAACATCGGACGCTTGCATGTGTATATATCTTTTACCGTTGTTGTCTATCGGCAGACCTACCACGGTAGTAGACAATAAGGCATCAACAGATAGCGTAGACGCTACCGTACCAGCACCAATAGGAACGTTTACTTGTCCTATTATTGATAATACGCCTCCTGCGCCCCCTGCGTTTAAAACAAGATAGACGTTGTTTGCTGATGTATCAGTAGTCGATAGTATCAACGATGTAACCCTACTGCCGTTTGAACCTGCGGTTACTAAAGAAATCAAGTTTGTTGTTGTGGACGAACTTGGTGTCCACGCGCTTCCAGCCGAAGAAACAGCTGCGGCCGTTTTAACGGCTGCTGTAAACATAGGTACGTTTGTATTGCTCATTTTATTTTATTTAATTGTTTGACATATATAATAGTCCGAAATAGTTAGTTGGCGTAGCTGCTGCTACTGCTGCATCTGTATAGGCTGTTGTCGCTACCTTTGTTGAATTGTCTAAAGGGGATTGCGTAGTAGCTGTTTCCCCATTTGGAAGAGCCGTTGCAAGTGCTATTGTTCCTGTGCCTGTTATCGTACCGCCAGTCAATCCAGTTCCTGCGGTTACGCTCGTAACGCTTCCAACACCTATTTGAGAAAATACAATTGCGGTAGTTCCGACGGTTATAGTTCCGACGGTAGTCATTACCCACATTGTGTCTTGGTACGTTGAGCCGTTAATAACATACACTGCATCGCCAGACAGTATATCGGCTGATGTGTTGTAGTCCGTTCGTCTAGTCAACACATAGTAGGCACTTACTCCACCCGTAGCCGTACACGTATAAATACCGTTGTTAGCTTGCGTCGCTTCGCCTGCGACAAGTATAGAATCACCGATTGCTATTGTTCTTGAATCTATTGCGAGCCCTCCAAACGCAACACCTGTCAATGTAGCCCCAACACCGCTCGAACCGTTGCTGTAAACATTTGTAGGCAATGCGCTTTGTGAAGTTACGCGGCAGGAGGCTTTATAATTCATACCAGCTACCGCAACCGCTACCGCAGCGTCAACATATTGAGTTGTCGCTACCTTTGTAGAGCTATCGAGTGCCGATTGGGTTGTCGCTGTAGTTCCGTTGGCTAATAATGTTGAGAAGCTCCATGTGCCTGAATTTAACTGCGCAACGCCTGTAGACGAAGAACTGTTTTGTCCTGTGCCGCCGTACGCATTTGATATTAAAGTTCCGTTCCAAGTGCCAGTTGTAATTACACCCGTGTTTGCGGTTACAACCAATCCGTTTAAGCTTGTAACCCCCGTAAGAGCACCTAGCGATATTGTTATTGCAGGTGTTGTTGAAGCGTTGGCAACAGTACCGCTAACGCCTTGATTTGTTACTACCGAAACAGTCGTTACAGTGCCACCGCCTATTGCTATGGCCGAAGCAGAGGTTATCTGCCCGGCCGCATTTATTGTTAGTTGAACTACGTGTGTCGAGTCGCCATATGTTGCTGCCGTTACTCCAGTGGCAGCAAGACTTATGTCAGTACTGCTGTTTGTAGGGTTATCGGCTACCGTGAAGGCCGAAAGAAAATTCAAAGCATCCTCTTGTGGTTGTGTAGAGCCAGCCGATTCAACTATCTGATAATAACCTCCACTTGCACCTGAACTGGCTGTAAGAATAGCGCCAGTGTTTGTAATAACCTTCCAGCCGTCTGCGTCATACACAAGCGAATAACTTACAGACAAAGAAACTTTCATAAATACGTATGTGGTTGAATCTACATATTTGAGAGAAACGATAACAGGTGCCGTGTCAGCGTTGTATATAGACAGGTATTTCAATTGTCTTTGTACGGACGCTGACGGAGCGGGAGCTATTGTTACGGCTGTGGCTCCGTTCAATGTTCCATCGCTTGTTGCCGGCAAGAATGTAGTGCTCGTTATGTCTACATAAGAACAGATGAACGTAGGCTCGTTAGTCGCTATAGCTCCCGAAAGAACAGCCTGAAGGCTTCTGGATGTATTATTTAGTATAATCATATTCTCAAGGATGTTATGGCCATCATGTTTGCTATTGAATCGGGCGAACCGGAAAGGCCGTTGTAGTCTAATGTTATCTTATTCCCCGGCGATGAGTAATCAGAGAAGCTTGCTATTGGATACTTTACGCTTATTTGAGAGCTTCCGTTACCATCAAAGTCGTTTGATATTTCCATTATGTTTTGTCGTGCGGTTACGTATATGTTACCGTACTTTGACATTGGCTGTATGAACACAGATGTGAGCGGGTAGAACATAAAGGTGGACTGGTCTACCACCCAAGTAACTACACCCTGGGAAACAACATCGCAATCCGCTATTAAATCGCCTACGACAAAGTTGTGTATATCGGCAACGCACTCAACGCCACCAGGCGAATTGTTTAACGATAGTATTTGCGATGCGTTCATTGCGCTGTTTCGCAACTCGAACATATTTAATAAGCCTGTCATTACAGTAGAACCAACCGCTATACCGCCCGTGCCCGCTCCAATGTTTGAAAAAGATACAGACAAGGTGCTATCAAGCGCGCCATTTATGTATATATACATATACGAACCATCCCAAACGCATCCAACTGTGGCCCATGTGCTTGTTGTTATCGTTGCTGTCGATGTTAGCGTATGTGTGGTATTTGTCGAATCTGTTATAGTGAATATTATATTGTTTGTTGAGCTTAACTGTATTTCATAAGCCGCCGAAACCACTGATATAGCGTAGTTATTGTTAGTAGCATATATATTAAAAAAGCAAGTGAACCCGGTTAGTGAGGCGAACGAAGGGAACGAAGCTGCGGTCAAACTGGCGCTTCCTGTAAATACAGCATCCATACCAAATCCCGAACTTGTTGTTGGTGAAAATGTAACGCCGCTATTTGTCAGGTGATATTTATTACCTGAATAATCGTGCGCCGCCGATTCATTGAATGTATATGCCGCTATAAGTGTGCTCATATGGGGTACAATGAATCAATTATTCTAGCCCCGTTTGTTTGTGTCTTTATCGGCGTGGTTTTTGTCGGCGATGTTAAAGGTGTAACAAGTTTCGCTACGGCCGGAGTTGGAAGTTGTTTAATCCCAACAAAAGGCGTGAAAGGCGGTCTGTGTATTGGTGTTATCGGAAGTCCGGTGTCAGCCATGCCCTCCATATCGGTCGTGAACTTATTGTATTTCACTTCGAATGTATGGCCTATTTGTAAATACACTTCGCCATCCTCATCAACCACGCTCATGTGGAACTCCAGCGCATTGTCGTAAATTACATTGCCCCGTAAATTAGGCCGATATACGGCAGGTATCTGGGCAAAATTCTTAAAGAATATATCCGCTAATACCTGGCCGGTATCGCCAACGGTTCGGTTATGCCATGTGCCCGTGTTTAAACCGGTATATAAAAGAAATGATGCCGGGAATCCGTTTGTGTCCGTATCGCCAAACGTGGCCGTAATCACCAGTTCGTTCCAACGGGTATCTCCTGCGCTGGTGGAATAGAAGGCGACGTTCGCCGAGGCACTTTGTGCCGCCTCTTTATACTGAATATCTATTGACCTCAGTGCCCAGTCGTCCAGGCTTATTGTGAACGTAGAGCCATACGAATTAGTCAGAACGCCATTAGCTGTTGGATAAGGCGGATACATCACGAAGTCGAATGTATACGGCGCGCCTGTCGATGGCATAGGATTACTCGTTGTCGCATTCAACCCTACGGTGTTACTTGTCTCTGTATCAAAACACAAATAGAATGGGTTGCAATTGACTCCGTTCCATGAATTAGCGAACCAGCTTTGCATCGCCGCAAGTGAAGGAGCGCCGCTTGTTGGACCGCCATATTTATGCCCAACACCTACTTGATATGGGAATGTGGCGAACATCGCCGTTATGGCGTTATCAATCCACATATAAGGTTGACCGTATTGAATGAACGCCATAGTTCCGCCACCCTGAACTTCTTCGTGTCCAGTCAGGTAATATGTGTTGCCTGTGTTTTGATTTGTTAATGATGCACGCCATGTCGTTATCATCCCGGGTGCGCAATTAAATAAATTCATGGCATCAGCGTACGTTTGAGCATACGTAGGCTTATTTGTATATTGTGGAGATATTTTGAACCTCACATACTGTCTTAAGTCAACCACGACTTCCGATATATCGGGGTTGCAGAATATCCACGGCAATGTGCTTGTTTCGTTCGGTGAGCGCAAGGCATGAATATAATATGGCGAACCGTCGGGAAAGTTTGTATTCGGATTAGATACATAACTTGGATAATTAGCATCAATGTACGCCTTATTAGCAGCAACAATTGCCTGCCCAAATGAATAGCCTGACTGGTATAACGGGTTCGGGTCGTATGGATCTATTGTTTCAAGTCCATCGCCGCCTACCTGTTGCACACCTGCCGAATAACCCGATGTGGTAACATTATCAATCTTTACCGATATGGTTATAGTTGCGCCTGAAGTAGATACTACATGCTTTGTTAAGACAACGCCGCCAACAACTAATTGTATGCTTGTTATTATTCCGAATTTTATTTGACTGACAATTGCCGAAGAAGCGAATGTCAACACTGTTCCTCCGGCCGAACAGGTAAAAGGATAGCCCGAACTCGCCAGCCAGCGTAAGGGTCGGTTATTAATATCTTTATTAATAGGCGTATTCTCTAAAAACGGATTCGGTATCAGCTCCATATTACCAATACCATTATAGGGGTCGAACTTATAGGTAAGTATAGGCTGCATTTGTGTTACTGCCTTTTCACTGCCTTTTTGCAAAAGCGGTATTGCCGAATTATTTATCGTACGGGTCCAATTGAATGAATTTACCTGTGTGCCTTTGGGCCATGTGCCACTTCGCAACCAATCGTTCGCCGTTTGCCAGGTGCTGTAGGTTTGGTATACAAAGCAGGTTACACTTGTATTTACACGTTCATATATCCGTTCTATGAACCATTGATTAGCCGATTGATACATGCGGCAATTGATCGATGTAAGAATGGCGTTTAAAAGCTTATTGCAGTTCCAGCCATGGGTTTCGCCATCGTCGCCAATTTCGGTAATGCCCATATCGCTTATATACAACTGCTCTAATAGTCCGGCAGTATCGCTCATGGTATCTTCGCGCACGTTGATAACCTCGCAAATATTTTTATTGGGGAAGGGTAAAAAGGTCATGCAGTTGTTGATCACCTCGAGTATGGTTTCGATACCTGTTGTCAGGTTGCCTGCGTTTTCATACCTGTGCCATTGCAACTCGCCAAGACCGCAGTTGAACTTCAGGTTGCATTGATACGGTGCATTGGCTTCAGGCTGCGAATAAGTATCCGTAGTATTTACTCCGCTCCAGTAGGTAACCCACGATGTCGAATTATAATATTGTATATCGACGTAATAACCTAATGGCGCCGCAGTCAGGAACTCGTCATACTGTCCTTCAGAGAGGGCCATTAATGCGATGGTGCATTCGGACCCGCATATAGCGGTTATCAGCGAGCCTTTCTTATAGCTTATCTGTACCGGGGATTCAGCACCTATCACGCTGGTAGCTGAGCCACTAAAGCCATTGGCATAGATATTTATTTTCCATAACTTAGTATAGTCAGTACCCAGCTTATACAGCGTATCGCGAAAAGTAAGTGTATATTTTAATCCGTAGCTCATTGATTATTTGTACCCATTACAAATTGACTGTTATTTTGTACCCTGTCTTGTATGCCTAAAAGCTTATCACCCATTATCTCAAAAGAGAATCGACCGCCGCCGCCATTATTGCCCATCATGCCCTTAAGCTTATCCAGCGGTGCAACTACCTCAGGGTTATGCGAAGCTCCGGCATACTCGCCGATGTTGGCGAAAGTTGAGCCTGATACTACCCCACCGGAAGCCATTTTAATTGCACTCATAGCGGAGCCTAATGCAATTAATCCACCGCCCTCAGCCATCTGTGCTATCCCTAATGGCGCTGTTAACGGCGTGGTACCCATTAATGTTCCTGTGGCCAGAACGCTTTCGCCCATACGCTTAACCAGGTCACCAAGCATCTTGAACATATCAGCGCCTAGCTTTATCTTTTTACCGCTTAACGCATTACCTATCGCATTGCCAGTTATCTCTGCGGTTTGAGCGGCCATGCCTTTTAATAAGTCATTCGTCCTTTTTGCGGCTTCAACTTTTTCTTCTTCCGCTTTTTTTGCGGCTTCAACTTGTTTATCGTATGCCTCAATGTCTAATCTTACACGTTCATTATATTGTGCTATGAACTCTTCGTTGTTATATTTCTTGACATCTTTTTTGTCGTCAAGGTCAGCCTGTGCGGCTTTCACCGTCTTTAGTGCAGTAGCTAATTCATCGTATTGCGCTTTCTCATCAGCGGTCATTTTCTTTTTATCAAGTAAAGCTTTCATAGCCGATTCGATCTCGGTAGCTTCGCTTTTATAAACATCTTCTGTCGTCTTGCCAAATACCTGTGTGGCTTGTTCAGCCTCGTTCATAATAGTAAGGAGGTCCTTTATCTTTTCGGCTGGGTCCTTGGCTTCCTTTTCTTTCGTTGCATCAGTGCCCTGTGCTTTGAAATTCTTCTCGGCAGGCGATGCCTTAACCGCATCTTCCTGGGCTTGCTTCTCCTTTATAAGCGCTATAATCTTATTATAATACGCTTCCTCCTTTGCATGCGCCGATTGGTCATAGTTCTTGGAACTAGACATCTTCATCATAATGCTAAGCACATTCTGCGCATTCTGGCGAAGTTGATCAACACTGGATTCGCTTAATATTTTGTCTGTAATTCTGTCTTGCTCATTCGTACCAGATAAGAAGTCTACATATTGCTGAGCTACGCCTATAATAGCTGTTTTTAAATCATTCCAAACAGGCGTTAGCTTTTCGCCAATATTCCTTTCCATAACCTCAACCTGATCATCGGCTTCTTTGGCCCTGTTGGCAAATGAATCAAGTTGACTTGCAGCCTCGCCTGTGAACTTGGCGAGCTTCTGTTGCAGTTGTGCGAGGTTATCCGTTTTGCTTCCAGTGTCGGTAATGTGTATACCTGCACTTATTAAGGCTCTACCATGGCCCATGATGGCCTGTGTTGCCTTATTTGTTGCCTCTTCTAATGTTGTGCCTGTGGCCTGCGCCAAGTCAACTATCTGAGGTAGTAGGCTTTTAATCTGTTCAGTAGTTAATCCAAATGTGCTTAATTGTGCCTCGGCGGATTGAAGCTCATCATGGCTATATAGCATATTCAATGAATCGGCATATTTGTCGGTCCACTCAATGAGCGCCTGAAATACTGCCGGCGAAGCGCCACCTATTTTCTCGGTCGAGAATTGAAGTTTGCGGAATGCTGTATCTGCCTTTGTTGCTGCATCGACACATGACTTTCCAAAATCAACAAGTTTATCAACAACCAATGCTGCACTAAGCACAGGTACCAGTTCTTGCAGGCTTGACATGAAAGAATTACTTCCCTGTTCAGCCTTCCCAAAGCCGCTTGATGCCTGTGAGCCGAAACTATCCATCTTGCTGCCAAGCGATTCAATCCCCGCAGCGATATTTTTCATCCCCGCCTGAAACGCGGAATCGTCCAGCCCGAACTTCGCTTCTAAACTTTGGTCAGCCATTATTCAACTTATTTATTTCTTGCAGAGTAACTTTAACATGCTTTCCTTTTGCTATTGCTTCCCTATGCTTTGTCGCCACATTCAACCGCTCATCCAGGCTTACTATCTTAATAGGCTCCGGCTTAGTATCACTGGCCAGCGGTATCAGCTCCTCAGGCTTCTGTCGGTTATGGCTGTCAACGTTCAGATTATAGTGCAGCGCATATAATATTCTCGTTTGTCGCCATTGGTCATCGAGTCGTAAGCTATACCCTTCCATCCAGCTTGCCCATTCATTGGGTGTCATTAGCCAAAACTCAGTATAACTCAATCCGGCCCGTGAACTTTGGATTAAAAGCGAATCCCAGCTTATGGCTTCCTGCCTATCACTTTCTCTTTTTTTTTTACGAATACCGCTCCCGATATAGAAGCCATGATCTTAGCCAGCTCATCACTTTTCAACTCATCCATCCAGTCGCCTACCTGGTATGTGGTAAAATCCACTTTGCTACCCATAGACAATGCGCCACCGCAGAGGCCCGCGAAGACAATATCCCGCAAGTCTGCTATGGTTGCTTTATTAGATGCGATATTGTTGAAGTATGCGCCAAAATCGCCAATGCCGATGCTCTTTTCTTTGCAGAAAATATCCATCGCATTAAAGCCGAACTTGAACGGGCGTAGCTCGCCACCTATTTTAATATTCAACATATTAAGGATGTTCGGTTCTGGTTAAAGCTCCGGTACCTTCCAAGGTGGCCGAGTAACTTACTATATCCTTGTCCTTGGCGTTTTGCTCCAGCTTAGTAATATAAGCTACACCCCACCAGGAAGAATCGTTCGACACTTGCAAGCCCGGCTTGATCTGGAAGTAAATAGACACGGCAGTCTTTGCCACCAATTGGTCGAACAGATCATCGATGTTACGATTACCTGCAGAAGGGTGAAAGTCCACCAGTCCATTGGTATCCATGCTCCATTTCG
>Ga0206861_1062_pt1 | contig 23662 bp, 22 predicted proteins | sample Alteio_BWOrgCont_45_FD_152617 | JGI IMG/M metagenome (GOLD analysis project Ga0206861, IMG submission 152617) | Enriched cells from forest soil in Barre Woods Harvard Forest LTER site, Petersham, Massachusetts, United States -... | ecosystem: Environmental > Terrestrial > Soil > Temperate forest >... | reverse complement strand
TCGAAGATACTAATGTGTTATCGCCCATAGACGCCGCCACCACCCGCGGCTTACAAGAAGCAACCACCATGGTGCTCTCAACCCTCACGCAACGTGAAGCCCGTGTGCTGCGCATGCGTTTTGGTATCGACATGAACACCGATCACACCCTAGAAGAAGTAGGCAAACAATTCGACGTCACGCGTGAGCGGATAAGACAAATCGAAGCCAAAGCCCTACGCAAGCTGCGCCATCCTTCCCGATCCGAACAGCTGCGCAGCTTCCTAGAAGATGAGGATTGATTGTCAGGCCATAGTTTTGTTATGATCACTGATTCTTCGGGCCTATAGCTCAGTTGGTTAGAGCAGAGGACTCATAATCCTTTGGTCCTAGGTTCGAGTCCTAGTGGGCCCATTCATGAAAAACACTTTCGATCAGGATGGTTAGGTGTTGGTTGTAATTCTCATTTTAATAGCTCTCTTGCTAGGCCTATTTTTAGGTTTGGCTTTATACCCATTATTTGTCACTATAGAAATTGAAATTTTTAGTGGAATTATATTGCTACTCCTGCTTCCTTATTTAAAATGGCTTACGAACTTACTGTTACCTTATATACAAGAAACAATTAAAAGAAATAATGGTAAGAAAAATAATCGCAGGGAACAAATTCGCAAATGGAATGCGTGGCTTAGTATGAAGGAAGATCCTTGCACAGGCCCATTGCATTTTTTGGATAAGAAAATAAACTCTGTTGAGTTTGGTCAATTAAGACCATATCTTTCGCAAAAAGAATCGTCTAGCATTGATAAGATATATCATCAGGCAAAGGGGAATGATGTCCAGATTTTTACAGTTCCAAACTATACGGCTGAAATATGCCAAAAAGAATCGGTTCCTTTATCTAGAGAGTTGATAATAATAGTATCAGAAGCTATTTCTAGAATTGAGAAGAAATGGAAGTTAATCTAGATTGAGGCCTACCATTTGAATAAAAAATATTTTCGAGGTGTCGTAGCTTAAATATAATTTATCCTTAACAGAGTCACGAAATAAACAAACACCCATCTGTTTTAAAGTGGAATATTTATTGATTCCCACCTGCTAAATAGCCTATTAAGTTTTTCTTTGATATTTTAATCCTCATTTAACCCTGCTTCAATTTCATCTATCGTGGGCAGACTAGTTTTAAGTTCTTGAGGCAATGCTTTAGACAGAGTATATTCAGAAATCCCAATGGGCGCATTGATATTACGTAGCGCATATTCCGCAACAATTTTATTTTTAGATTTACACAACAACATACCAATGGTTTGATTATCTCCTTCTCTTCTAAGCAAATCATCTGCAGCGGCAAGGTAAAATCCGAGTTGTCCTGTGTGTTCTGGTTTCAGCGGGGTGGCTTTGAGTTCAATGACCACATAGCTATGTAAATGCAAATGATAAAACAATAAATCGATAAAAAATTCTTGATCATCAAAGGTAAGTGGAACTTGTGAGCCAACAAAAGCAAACCCTTGCCCAAGCTCCAATAGGAAGTCGCGAATATGAGTGATTAATGCATCTTCAATCGCACGCTCATGTGCTTTACCTTGTATAGTAAGAAAATCAAAATTGTAGGGGTCTTTTAACATCTGGTGAGCTAGATCCGATTGAAGACCAGGTAAGTGATGATGGAAATTGCTGAGCTTCTTATCAGCAGCTGCCTGGCGTTCATACAATTGCCCCTCGATTTGCATCATTAGGACAGCACGTGACCATCCATTTTTAATGGTTTGTTCGGCATACCAGGCCTGGGTGGGCAGGTCCTTAATTTTATGAATTAAAACAATAAGATGTCCCCAGGGTAATTGCGGCACAGCCGGTGCCGCAATTGAGAGATTGGGGTAAAGGGAAGCAAATTGACGCATCCTTTCAAGGTTGCGCACCGAAAAACCCTGCATCCCAGGATTACTCATACGCATATCATGGGAAAATTGGGTCAAAAATTGTTCACCCCATTTAAAAGCTTTTTGTTTTTCAATTAACTCTTTACCAAGTTCCCAATAAAACTGGATTGTTCCTTGGCTGATTGCACGTGCTATATGTAATTGTGATGTTTGTAATTTTTCTTTGATATCTTTTAAAAAGTTAATATAGTTTGTATCTAAACTTAGAATTTGTTGATGATTAGGTGCTTTTTTCATAACGGACTCCTGTCTTGTTATCTAAAATGTGCAAGAGTTTGGCTTTTGTGGGATATTATGCACTATTTGATCGCTAAAGACAAAGATCAGTTAATGATCGATATCTATTTATTCTGCTTTTATGTCATTCAGAGCTACAGTGCGCAATGACCGAAACTTAACTCAAATGGAAAATGATGGGGTCAGGCTTAACATCTAACATTGTTTATAAAATTCAGGCATGAGATTGTTGTAATGATAGTATTTAAAATACGATCGTTATCGTGAATGTTAAGCCTGACCCCATCAGAAAAACCATGTCCCTGGAAATTGGTCCACAGTCTATGGACTTTTTGGAAGAATAACTAGACACAAGCAGAGCAGAAGCAACACTGCGAGCCAGGATTAATGAAAATAATATTCACCCATAATAATACTTATGATAATATGTAGAATATTACATATAAAAGCATTGATAATAATATGGATGCAGGCTATAATTATGGGTACAACAGTTCACTTTGAATGGGATGATGATAAAGATCGGCAAAATATAAAAAAACAGGGGATTTCATTTCAAGAGGCACAGCTGGCCTTTAAAGATCCTAAACGTGTTATTGCACAGGACGTTCAACATAGTTCCGAAACGGAAGTTCGATACTATTGTTTTGGCGAAGTTGAAGGTGGCATATTAACTGTGCGATTTTTGTACCGTAAACATGTGCTTAGGATCATTGGTGCAGGTTATTGGCGAAAAGGAAAGAAAATATATGAAGAAGCGAACAATAAAATATACAAATGAACCTATAGGTGAGGTCCAAATAATCAAGGACTTTTTGCCCAGCCCTGATGAACTTGTTTTGCATGAAGAAACAGTTAAAGTGACTCTGGCGCTGACTAAAACTAGCGTCGATTTTTTTAAAGCTGCAGCCAAAAAAAGGCATACTCAGTATCAAAAAATGATTAGAAGTTTACTGGAGCAATATGCGGAGCATTATAGTCATTTATAATATGATACAGACACCCATCAATTGCGCCACAGTTTGTGGCGCAATTTCCAAATTGGGGTAAAGAGTAGCAAATTGCCTCATTCTTTGAAGATTGCGAACTGAAAACTCCTGCATCCCAGGACTACTCATACGCAGATCATGGGAAATTGGGTTAAAAATTGTTCGCCCCATTTGAAAGCCTTTTGTTTTTCAATCAACTCTTTACCAAGTTCCCAGTAAAACTGGACTGTTCCTTGGCTGACAGCACGTGCAACGCGTAGCTGTGATTTTAGTGATGGGGTCAGGCTTAACATTTAACATTGTTTATAAAATTCAGGCATGAAATTTTGTAATGATAGTATTTAAAATACTATCGTTATCGAGAATGTTAAATGTTAAGCCTGACCCCATCATTGTTATTTGTTTACGTATGCATTGTTATGATGGTTACTCTGGTCCATCACAAACTGGCCTTGATGTTTGCTCGCTGCAAGCAATGCATCCGGAGTGAGCATATTATGCGTTGCATTAACAAATATATCATTCTGCTTGATGGAGCTTGCCACGGAATAGGGCGCTATATCAGGCGTTTCTTGCGTGATCCCTGGAATCACCATAGACATATCCGAGGCTGTGTCGAGATTTTTATGATCATCATCAAGCACAATAATTTGATGCGTTTCAATACCCTTTTGTTTACATTGTTGGGTGATGGCCGTATATAAATTTCTTTTTTTAGTATTCAAAATTTCACCCATTTCCTGATCGAGCTGTTTTTGACTTGCGATAAGTGTTTGCTGATTGGTGGTATCGAGTTGGGTTTGTCTGCCAAAAACATGAGTGTTTAATTCTGGCAATTCTTCGTGAAATTTTTTGTAATAACTTTCAGCTAGAAATTGCTTGATATTATTCACATTGCCTACTGTGGCAAACATAATGGTGATGCCACTTTTTACCAGTAAATGTAAGTATTCTAATGTGCCGTCTTTTAAAACTAATTCAGGATCTTTTTTTAATGTCTCTGCTGCTTTTTTGCGCGTATCATTGGCATTTAGTTTCATCAAGCCATTTTTCGCTAAGATTTCATATTCATCATGGGTAAATCCACCCGTATGGCCATCAATGCGCTGACTCGTATCGCTGCTACCACGATAATAAGTAAGGGTGTGGTCAAAATCTAAGACGATAGCCAATCCTTTTAATTTATCTTTTGCATTGGTCGTTGCCACAGCTGCTTGCATAGGGTTGGTTAACACACCCATTTCTTCAGCAGTGCCAAATACACTTTTCCTTCCTAAATTTTTAAGTAAATTTTGTGAGCTGGCACGCGTGGTAAAACTGCGTCGTACGCTGCTGGTCGTTGGGTGATTGTCTGTGGTAGCCGTTGCTTTTTCTTGCATTTTTTGCAACTGCACTACCAGTTGCGCTGTAGTTTTAAGTTTTAATTTCGGCTTGGGTTTTTCAATGGTATTTTTAGGAGCTAGGGAATGTTCAGCGGCATTAGAGGGAACGGGCGCTTGTTTAGGTGGCATGAGGAACCTCACTGTAAGTTTAATGACAAGCTATGGTATTCTGGGTAACTAGCAAAGTCAAGCTTCGAGTGACAGCTGATAAAGCGAGAGGCTGGCGATCGAATTGGTTATAGGTCAGAGAGGTTTGACCTATGGATAAGCTTTCTTTTAGCTTATTATTGAGGTAATCTTTAATTTAAATAACAAACAAAGTGGGATAATAATGAAAAAAATACTTTTGGCATCCAGCTTAACACTCATATTTAGCGTTATGTTGTTTTTGTTATATGATCCGAAGGTGGAGGCCGAAATGGCCCTGTCAGCGCCTACAGGTGCTACCACAGACACCTTACCGACTGCCTTTACGCACAATGACACACTCTTTTTTGTTTGGAGGGGACTGACCAACGCTAATCTTTATTACGCTTATTTACAGGGAGGCGCATGGTCCGCTATTCAGCAAGTAACAGATATTAACGGTGCGGTGCTAAATTCCGGCTATGGTGTAGAGGCTGTTACTTTTAGAGAAAATTCTGGTAAAGATACGGTATGTTTATTTTTTAAAGCCAGTAATGGTAATGAAAATGAAGGTGCCATTGATTACAGCTGTTCTTTCCTAGAGCAAGACGAGCTGGGCAAGCCCGTATTAGAATGGCAATCTCCCAACCGTTTTACCCCACAAAGCATTCCTAATAATATGAATTTAAATAAAGTAGACAGTGTTCCTTCGATTAGGGTTTTTACTGATGGAAAACTTCATATGGTAGCGGGGGTATATAAAAACTCGGATTACCATTTACTTGAATTTACTTGTGATTTAAATGCAATAGACGCCAATTTTTCATTAAATAATGCTTGCACTTTCGCTAGCGAGGAACTAGACAAGGCAAGAGGAGCATCTGTTGCACAAATTAAAAATAATTATCTTAATCATGCCTTGTTTTTTTTCCGTCAAGATAGTGAACTCTTTTATGTCTCTACTGAGCAGGGAAAAAGTTATACAGGTTCTAAAACTAAGCTTAAGGACACTTCGTATAAGATATATAAAACCTCGAAACGTACGTCTGCTGCAGCGGCGTTTCATTCGAATGTCTATTTAGCCTTTGCTGATAATGATAGAGCCATCAATATTGCAAAAGTTGCTGAAAACGATACTACCGGTTGGGTCATAACAAAAAACCATGGAGATGGTATCGCTTTGGGTAAATGGACTGTTTGTTCAATGACGGATAAAAAGGGTTCAAAAAGCGATCCTAGCTTATTTGTATATCAAAATGGTTTATATGTTTTATACAGCGATGGTAATTCCAATTTGGTTTATCAACCGGTCTGTTAGTGATAATGAATGTTGACAATATGGTGCGCACGTAGGGATACTACACGATAAAGAAAAAGCAATTCCTCTTCTGGCTCACAATGTCTATACAATTGTGCCGCAGGGTACAAACATAACGTTTGATGCACGCTCAAACTAAAAATTCAGGAAATATACCTCGATGCCTTGTAAGTCAAGCTTTGTCTTTGTAGTGCCGTAATTATCATCATCGCTGCAGTTCAAGTTAAAAGACCATGCTAATAACAAAACCCCCAATAATATAAAGGAATAACACCCTGACTACTCATCAGCGCATCGTCTTTTATCACTATCCCATCAGCGGGAATTTGATGTGACTTTTTGTTTTTTCCACCGATCTCAAAAACAGTATCCAACGCTAAAAAATCGCCTTGCTTGTTATAAAATACATCGATACCTGCATCTTGCAGGCTTTGAATAAAAAATAACTCTCTAATAGTACCCTTCTCAATAATGCTCGCTAGCTGCGCATTAACGGCATGCTGCAAAGTAGTGTTATTTAAAAATACCTTTTCAACTTTACGCAATAATTGATTACCCGCTGCCTTGGGGTAAATAAGCCGCACTAATCCAGCTTCAGATAGCGTATGTAAATAATGAAAAGCTGTTTTATTATCGATGCCTAAATAACGGGCTAAATTATTGGTATTGACCTCTCCAGGAGAAATAGTTGAAAGGTAACCAATAATCTTTTTTAAATAATGTAAATTTTCTGTTTTTAATTTATAAAAATTAGCGATGTCTTCATATATGGTTTTATCAACAATTTGATTGATTCGCTCGTAATGACCTTCTTCATCCATAAATACAAACGGATAATAGCCGCGTTCTAAATACTGATTAAAATCACGCTTTAATTGTTCGATGGATAAAAATCTTTCATTGAGATCTTGATGGTGCTTCAATATGTCTTTGGCATCAATAGGAGGATAATTTGTGCCCCTTGAGAAATTGAGATACTCGCGAAATGAAAGTCCGGCTAGATTTTTTAAAATAGCCCTTCTAGATAAATCATAAGTCCCTTTAATCAAATCAATACTGGAACTGCCTGAAAACATAATTTTAATATTGGGGTAACTGTCATATATATTTTTTAATTCCTGATCCCAATTTTTATATTTATGAATTTCATCAATAAAGAAATATTCGATTTTTTCATCGTAATAAGCCTCTTGCACGAACTTCACGAGGCTGGTCTGGGTAAAGAAAATGTGATCAGCAGAAAAATACAATACTTGCGCTTGTAGGGTAGGAAAATGATCCAAAATGTATTGCAGCATTAATGTGGTTTTACCCACTCCACGTGCGCCCACAATACCCATGAGACGATTCTTGAGATTAAGCTCAGGATATAAATAACGACGATGCGGCTTAGATTTTACATCATTGAGTAGTCCATATAAGATTCTTCTGAAATCCTCAAACATGACTGTACTCCAGTTTATTATTAATATTTCTGGAGTATACTCCATATTTTAGGATAAATCTAGTCGGGGAAGTAAAGGTGAAAAAATAACAAAAGAATAAATAGACACCCATCTACTTAAAGTCGCTGCCTATATAATTTATCCACGGGGACTATTTTGCAACCAATTGATTTTACATTATAAATATCATTTTATTGATATGGGTGTCACTTTTTAGTAGAATGCCTTATTAGTATTAATAGGGCAGTACCCCATATGCACGCAGTTATTTTCGATTTGGATAAGAAAATAATTTAAGAGGATCATATGCATCAAAATCTTACAAGAGCAGAATTCGAGCGCGACAGAGCTTATCGCCGCAATCGACGTATCGTGGTCATTGGTCTTGCATTACTCTGTGATCAGGTCATCGATCGGTTAGGCTTGGATACCCCAGAGGGGGATCAACGCTTGCGTATGGCGATCAGGGGAACTGTAGTGTTGTCCGGCTGGCTTGCATTTGAGCTGGGAAATACGGTTTATAATAAATTATATCCCTTGCCTAATGCAGGTATGCATCATCTTTATCAAGGAATCAATCGACAGGGACAACCCAATCCAACACCTGCGCAAAACCAATTTGCAGATCAACAATATCAGGGCCGAAATTTAAATTATGGTGCGGGTAATCAAAACTATAACTAATGCAGCAGAATAATAATAGACACCCACCTATTCCTCTAACCTCATGCATTAAAAGAAAATTATGCAACAGTTAAAGTGACTCTAGCGCTGACTAAAACAAGTGTAGAATTTTTCAAAGCAGCAGCTAAAAAAAGGCATACTCAATATCAAAAAATGATTAGAAGTTTGCTGGAGCAGTATGCGGAGCATTATAGTCATTCATGATTAACATTACAAAGCTCTATGAAAAAGACTGGCAATCTTGGAAAAATATTAGATTAGAAGCATTGAAAAATGCACCCGAGGCATTTGTTTCATCATTTGATGAAGAATTTAATTTATCTGAAGATACGTTTAAACAAATATTAATATCAAATACTATCTTTTGCGCAATGTATGATCGTGAATATGCGGGTGTTATTGGATTTCATCCCATGAAAACATTGAAAATAAATCATAAAGGCATGCTCTGGGGATTGTACGTTCGATCCCAATATAGAAACAGAGGTATTGCAGACCGCTTAGTTGAATCAGTCATCGCTTGTGCACGCAAGCAAGTCAAGCAATTATATTTGACCGTTAACACTACTAATACAGCCGCAATTGCGCTTTATCAAAAACATGGTTTTACAATTTATGGGACGGATGTAGGCGCTTTAAAAGTGGGCGATCATTTTTATGATGAATATTTGATGAGGGTCAGTATTGATACTTGATATCCTATGAAAAAAAATAACGAACGTCTGTATAATAATAGATACCCACATATTTAAAAGTAGGTGCCTAGTTATTTTCATTATTAACAAATAAACTCAGGCGAGAGATTTAAAACCCATAATACGTCGTTCAAATAATGACCAGAGATTTATTTATTCCTTTTTAACAACTCTTGTAAAGCTAAAGCGTGGGCTGTCTGCAAGGCTTTATCTTGTGAAACTGCAATGTCAGGCTGCACGCCAGTTTTTTCCCAATTTGTCTTAGTGATAGGATTAACCGCACGACCTGTGGGAATAAAAATTGAAAAGTGATCATTGATTCTATAATTTTCTCCTGGATGCGCGCCTCCTGCCGTAGTTTCACCAATAATTATCGCACGTTTTAACACTTTTAAATCGTAGGCAAATTCTTCAGCGCCTGAAAATGTTTCGTGACTCGTGAGTAGATATAATTTCTTATCAAGATATCGATCGCCTGGAATATCTTTTAATGTCCATAATTGTTCAACTTTATTATCTTTTCTCCAATGCAAATCATTTAAATGCACAGGCTCTGGACCAAAAAAATAACTGGCAAGAAAAGCGATCATTCCAGGGTAGCCGCCTCCATTTTTGCGTAGATCAATGATCAGCGCATCAGTATGTGCAAGAAATGCCATGGCAGCTTGGGCCGTTTGTTGGGCTAATTCAGGCGGGGCAAAAAAATTAAATGACAAATATCCTACATTGCCCTCTAAACGTGAGACCTCATTAAAACCAAAATTATTTTCACTTGTGGCCAGAGGATGATACTTTAATTGTTCTGCAATAGAGAGCTCGCCTTCTGTAATAGGAATGGTTTCATGGCTATAAAATAGCTCCAGATGCTTATCTTGGCTTATCGACTGTAAATCATTCGTGATTTGAAGAGCAAACTCAGATGCGCTGGTGATATGATCATATTTTTTATTGGCAATATTCTCATTCATGGTCTTTTGAATGCGAGCGCCCACGTCAAGTATGACATAATCCGTTTTAATATTGTTAATCAACGTTGTTAAGATTTCAGTGCGCAAAGCGGCATTAATCGGCATATCGTGTTGCGTTTTATTTTCATTTGCTGCTATTGAACAGCTGATGACTAAACTTAAAATTATGCCTAATACTCTATTCATTATGCTCATAAGATTTCCTCATCTAGATACCCACAGTTGATAAATAGGGTATGATTTTTACGCATCAGAAAATATATTCTCAATCCCTACTCGCCAATGTAAAGCTTGAATTGAGCCAAATATTTTTGCTTGTTTATCTTGACTCAAAAGCATAGACTCCGCATGGGGCAAATCGTCTGCAAGGCTTGCAAATCTTTTCACATCATTTTCCATAATCATATCACTACTTTTGATTTCAATACAAAGTAATGGCTTGCCTGGACGCTCAATAATTAAATCGATTTCCAAATCATCTCTAGTTCTTAAATAAGAGAATCTAAAATCCTTTTGATAATAACTATTAAGCGCCATAATTTGTGTAATAATAAAATGTTCAAAAGCATCACCGTATGCACTGGTTTTAGGTGTTAGGGGTACATTTAATTGATAAGCCAGCGCTCTTGCAACACCATTGTCGAAAAAATAAAATTTTTGTTTACCGGAGAGTCTTTTCCTAATGGACGTATGATAGGGTTCAAGGAAAAAACCAAGCAAGGTATCTTCTAAAATTGAAAAATAATGCTTAATGGTTTTATCATCGACGCCTACATTGCGTGCAATATTAGAAAAATTAATTATTTTGGTATTGCATTGAGCACAGACTTCCAAAAACTTCCTAAAGAAATCTAATTTTCTAATCCATTGTTCTGCACGAATTTCTTCTTTTAAATAGATTTGTGCATAGGCACGTAATATTTGAGCACGTATCTGGGAAGTCGTAGCGAGTGCGACCGTAGGTAATAATCCCCATTGCAGCGCATCGTTTAACTCAAATTGATTACCTAATTCAATAAAAGTAAAAGGAAAAAGATGATATAAGAAAGCCCGACCGGCTAATAAATTGGCTCCGCCGTATTTTAATTTTCTAGCGCTTGATCCTGTGAGTACAAAATATTTATTTGTTTCTTCGATTAATCGGTGGACGACATCTAATAATTTAGGTAATTTTTGGACCTCATCGATGACAATATGCGTGATATGGGGCGGTAATTGTTTTACGCTGGCATAAAGTAGATTAGGTTCTCTTGCAAATTGTTCCTCTTGATCTAAGTCAAGTAGGTCTATCCAAAGTGATTTTTGCATATCAAATTGTTGTCGAATTAAGGTGCTTTTGCCTGTATTCCTGGCGCCAAATAGAAAAAAGCTATGATTATCAGGTAGTTGTAATATTCTTGGTAACAAGTAGACTATACTCCGAAAATGTCAGCCATTTTCGGAGTATAGTCTACTTATGTTGAAATTAAAAGAAGAAGAAATAGGTATCCTTTATTTCAGGGCAATCGGAAAGAGGATAAATCGTGTGAATTAAATATCTGTTTTATTTAATAAGCATAGCTATTGATCTTCGGTACAATGACATATTCTCGACTTTCTTCTTTGGATGCGATGGCTCTTGGCTCATGCGCAAAGGTCTATTCACAATATTAGAACAAAAAAACAACAAAGCATCTCTGTGTATATTGGAATCGCTTAAATCGTTGTATCGAGTATTAAACCATCTTTTAAACTGATCAGCATTTTCCTTAATTTTTTCTTGCTCACTTATATAGGTGCCAATGATTGTGGTAATTTCGACATCCAGGGCAGATTTTGCGTTTTCTCCTGGTGATAATTGCCAACATATTGCTGACTCATTTTCTATTTTTAGCAATCCCTTTCTGATGAGGTCGTAAAGAATTAGGCTATAAATGGCATCATCTGGTGTACTGGAAGTTCTTTTCTCTTTAATGGTTTTTACAGTTTCTGATAATGTTAAGCGCGATTGATCTTTATTCGCATCTTTATTATAAATTCTATTAAACCATTCAGTAATTTCAGCAAGGTTGATGACGATTTTTAATTGATCATTTTCATCACTTTCATCGTGATTCATCAGTGATTTTAAATCAAAATAGCTACCTAATCTTTTGGGCGGTATTGATTGAGTGAAAGCATCGGCTAGATCATCTTGAGTATTGTAAGTTTCAAGCTGCCATTTCTGATTGGCTTCTTTGATTTGGATCTTGTCATTAACTAATGCACTGATCAATGTATCAAGAAATAATGGATCATAATTTTTATCTGAGTTTGAGAGGTTTAAACCTGCTGCACCTTTGACATTAACCGTAATATACATAACTGACTACCCCATAAAAATAATTAACTACTTAACCTACAAAAATTATCCCTATGGTTTTTTATGACTTCCTGGCTTAATTGTCGGCAGAAAAGTAAATAAATTAAGAAATAATTAAGCAATTTTTAAAAGAAATAGAGTTAGATAAGCAAATGGGTAAAGCGTTCGAAAATAATAATCTTAGGAAAAAACTATTGGAAAAATGTCACTATTTCCTGCCAAGGGAGTGCAGTGATGTTTTCAGCGATGCTGTAAGGCCTAGGTGTTCTGCAAATAATATAGCCATGCGGTGCATTAGAATATTCCTCTAAAAACTTATGTAAATGTTTGGCATCACGAAAATTTGGATTTTCTGACCATTTGACTTCCATAGGGATGTAAAGTTGATCTTTTTCTAGGACAAAATCAATTTCTGGTCCACTGGAATCCTTCCAATAATGTACTTTTGCTTGTGGACAATTAATATGAGCATTACGAATTAATTCTAACCCTACAAATTGTTCAAACAAATCGCCCAAGGTTTTAATTGAAAGTTGTACGCCTTCATTGGCGCAGGCTCTGCGTACACCTAAGTCAAAAAATAAATATTTGGGCGCTTTTATCAATCGGCGCTTAGTTTTAGATTGAGTGATGGGATCAATTCGAAATGCAATTAAACAATCTTCCAAGATTTGATAATAATCAGCAATGGTTGTGAGTGCAACACCCACAATTTGCGATAATTTGCTTAAATTAATCACGCTACCCGATTCACTCGCAGCCAATTCTAAGAAGCGTGCAAATCCACCGATATTTCTCACTAAGGCCTCTGCGCGAATTTCTTCTTCTAAATAAATCGAAGTGTAAGCATAGAGATCATCATTTTTATAAGAATTATTTATTTGTGTGATAATGTTGGGCAGTGTGCCATAAATTAACACCTCTTCCAAATGGGTATGAATGGCACACTCTTGCCAAGTTAATGGATCGATATAAATAATGACAATGCGACCTGGCAATAAATTAACATGTGTTCCATGTTTTAATTTGCGTGCGCTAGAACCCGTTAAAATAAATTGCGCTTGATTTTCATCAATCAATAATTGAATGAGGTCCATCAATTGAGGGATCTTTTGTATTTCATCGATAAAAATCACTGGCTTTTTATCGCTATTTTGGATCAGTAATTTAAGCTCTTGGGCTAAGAGGAGGGGATCTTTTTCATAGCGCAAACGGGTATGTGGGTCTAGCAAAGTGATATAGGCATCCACTGACATTTTTTGTTTTATCAGTGTGGTTTTGCCCGTTTGCCGAGGTCCCAGTAATAGAATGCTTTTGCCACGCGCTAGAGTGTCCTCAATACGGGGCAGAATGTTTCTGTCTATATAGTTCATAGGATAAATTATCATTGAATATATAGCTTAAGTCAAATATTTGTATTGCTAATAAGTAATATTTTATTTTACAATGGGTTACACTTTATTAGGTTTTTCAGGTAACTTTTTGATTCTATTATATATTTTAATTGCTAGGCCTGTACTTACGTAATTGCATGCTAAAACCAGCATTTTGTCATTAATATCTAAGAAAATAATGGCGTATCAATGTAATGTTTAGGTTTTGGCTTTAGCTTGGAAAGTAAAAAAGTGGGTGTCATATTTTATTATTTTTCTCTATCACAGATAATCAAATCCGCCGCTTTTTCCGCAATCATAATGACAGGCCCATTCGTATTCGCGCTTGGAATTTGTGGCATAATCGAGGCATCTGCAACCCGCAGGTGATGGATGCCATACACTTTTAATTGTTCATCGACCACAGATTCATCATCTATGCCCATCTTACACGTACCACAAAAATGATAACTGAGTGCGGCGTAATTTTTCAGATAATCTTCCCATTCATCGTCACTTTTGACTTGTGGTCCAGGCATTCTTTCGCCTAATAAATAATCAGCAAAGGGTTGTGCTTGAAATATGCTCCGGGTAATTTTGCAACCTGCAATCAGCGTCTCCAGATCATCTCTGTTAGAGAGTAATTGATGATGGATAATAGGATAACTCTCTGGTTTATGATCTCTAAGCGTGACATTGCCACGATAAAGTGGCCTACAAACATTAGGTGATCCCACCACCGCAGGTTTATCGAGTAAAACCAATTTATCTGGTTTTAAATCATAGGCAAGCGGTGAGAAATGAATTTGTATATTAGGCGTTTTGATCCTAGGTGTGGTTTTAACAAATGCCGCGGCATGGGCAATAGGCGAAGTCGCGGGCCCTTTGCCAAAAAGCAGCCAGTTTAAACCGTGTTGAATAAATTTAAAGGGAGAAATTTCTGTATTCAAAGTGCTTACCTTTGAAAAACAACTGATCCATGCAGCAGGATGTTCTTGCAGATTTTTTCCTACACCAGGCAAATGCTTTTGAACAGGGATATCGAATTCTTTAAGTTGTTCAGCAGGACCTATCCCCGACAACATTAATAATTTTGGAGATGCGATTGCACCTGCGCTTAAAATGATTTCTCGGTGACAATCGACGCGATGTTCTGTATTGTCTTTAACATAGAGGACGCCTACCGCAGTTTGATCCTTGACCATTATTTTAGTGACGAAAGCTCTTGTAATAATCGTTAAATTGGGTCTGTTTTTAGCTATTTTTAAATAAGCTTGCGCCGTGCTATTCCTTCGGCCATTTTTTTGCGTCGCTTGCAATAAACCTGCACCTTCTTGGGTTGCTCCATTAAAATCATTGTTTCTAGGAATACCAATCGCTTCAGCGGCATCCACAAAAACTTTAGCCAGTATATGCGGGGAACGCACATTGGATACAGAGAGTGGACCCTTATTACCATGGTACTGACTAGGGCCCCCTTCATTTGTTTCGCACTTGATAAAATAAGGCAAAACACTGTTAAAATCCCAACCTTTGCAGCCGAGCGCGTCCCAATGGTCATAATCCGCGTGTTGGCCGCGAAAATAAACCATCCCATTGATAGCACTACCCCCGCCTAGTGTTTTACCTGCGGGCCATAAGTCCACGCGATTATTACGCGAGGCATCGGGTTCTGCTTGATAGCACCAATCCCAGGATTTATTTCCAACAGATAGGGATTGACCCGCAGGCACCTGAACAATCAGTGAGTTATCAACGCGGCCCGCTTCTAAGAGTAAAACAGTATAATCTTTGTTTTCGCTGAGGCGATTTGCCAAAACGCAGCCCGCGCTGCCTGCGCCGATAATAATGTAATCATAAGTAATCATGATAAGTGACCTTTGCAAGGAATAAAAGTGAGTATAGTTAACTTTAAGGAGATACGATCTGGGCGCGGTAATGAATAACCAGAAGAAATTTCAAATAAATTTAGTAAATTTAAGAAAACCCGTATATTCTATCAAATAATAAAAAGTGTTCATATAGTACATTCTCAAGCTATGTCCCGTGACTTGTTCGCGGGATCTAGATTCAAATAGTCAAATTAAAAACATCTTTACAAACAAACCTGGATTGCAACAACGCTACCTTTATCGCAATGACAGTATAAAGAAAATAATGGTGTATTCAATTTAATTTTTGAGTTTAGCGTTAGCTTTAAAGTCATGCTGCGTTGCATTTAAACTAAAATTATAGAGTTTAATATAAAGATCACTGAGCTTATGACTTACATTAACATCCTTCATCTCTTTTTTAAAATTATCTACGAATGCACGTTCAGCATGTGTTTTTAATTCCGCGCCCGATACCAAATAATTATTGATGCGCACATATCTAGGCGAGCTGTATTTTTCTGTATCAAGCGTAAAATCTTCAGTTAAAAATAAAATATGCTGAGTTGCCGCATTTTTTAATCCTTGCGTATCTTCTTTTGAATTCTTATGGTTATGAGCGAATACTTTTAAAATTTCACTGCCATTATCTTGGAGTAAATCACATGTTGCATATTGATTGAGGATATTATAAATATGCAGCACTTTCTTTAAAAATAAAATCTTACTGTTTTCTCCGGAGAATAATTCGATATTAGGTTTTTTAACGGCGCGATAAGCTTGAATTAACGTGGTAAATTGATTGACATCCCAATCGGAACTGTTTTCAAAATTCTTTTTTGTTTCATAAAAAGCATTCCATTTTTTCCTTTGGTTGTTCCAGTCGTAAGCATATAAACTTAGCGAAATGGTTGAGACGATACCTAGGGATGCCACAGAGCTTGCCGTTGGAGACAGTGAGGTTTTTTTAGCCAGCACGTATTCAGAGAGTGCGCCTATAGAGAACAAGCAAAGCAAATCAAAAGAGAGGTTTTTAAAATAGACAAGACGTTCTTTGGTTGTGGGTTGTTTGGCGATTGCAGCTTGATCTATTGGGATGGAAGAAGGTGATGGTTTAGATTTTATTTGAAAGATGGGTGATGAGGTTTGCTGTGTAGGCTGTAAGATTTCTTTTCTTTCTTCATTTTTTTGTGCCTCAGGTAAAGGATTTTGTTGCTCTTGTGTTTGCAGCGCTGCTGCCTTTCTTAGCTTTCTTTCATTTCGTTTTATTCTTTCCTTGCCCTTTTTTTCTGCTTCCTTTGCTGCAGCGGCCAAAGCTGCTTTTTCTCTTCTTTCTTCTTTAGCCCGTCGTTTTTCATTGTTAATAAGGGCTAATCTTTCATTTTCCGCTTGCTTTAATGCCGCTACTCGCGCTTTGTTTTTTAGGTCAATTTCAATGGATTTCTTATCGTATAAATCATGTAATTGTTTCGCAAATGCCGCATCATCTATTTCAGGCGCTAAATTTTTATCGCTTACTATTAATTCACTTAAGATTAAATAATGAACCCAGTTTCCTCTGCCTTTTTTTGCCAGATGTTTAAGTGAATTTAATAATGCACTATTTTTCTCCGCGGTTTTCGGGGTATTGCCAAGTTGCATCGCATATAACACTTCATAAATCACATCAGCTGGGGCATCAAGCGCGATTGCAGGGGTAGGGTATCTTTCCCAAAATACTTGCAAAAATAAACGGCATAATTCGATTTCTTTGTTCAAAGGCAGGGTAATTAAATGTTTTTTATACGCATGCACCAGATTTTTTTTAGGATCCAGTTCGCTGAGCACTTTACCAGGTACAGGTTCAACCACTTTTTTTAATGTCGATTCATCCCAAATCATAAGCACCTCAATATAAGTGCATATACTAACTATTTTGGGTTAAAAGATCAAGATTATGCATTTATTAAAAAATAATAGTTTAAGACTGGTTTTTGCGATTTTCGATAGCACTCTCTTGCTTTAATAAAAGGTTAGTTTTAGTATGTAGTTTATTAATCACTTAACCGCTTAATGAACATGAAGATTTGGATCGTTGATGCATTTGCAACTCAGCCCTTTAGCGGCAATCCTGCAGCCGTCGTGATTGTGGATGAGTTTCCCCCGGATGAATTATGCCAAAAAATTGCTGCTGAGATGAATTTATCGGAGACTGCTTTTGCTAAGCCCGTGTCACAAGATTATTTTCATTTACGTTGGTTTACGCCTAAAACAGAAGTGAAATTATGCGGCCATGCCACCTTAGCCACAGCTCATATTCTGTATCAAGAAAATAAGGTCAGGGGTAATACGATTACCTTTGATTCTTTAAGCGGTCCATTATTGGTGTATAAAAATAGTCAAGATGCCAATTTAACTTTAGATTTTCCACTGCAAGTCACGGGACCTTTCTTAAATAAAGACATCTATGAAAAAACACTAGGGTTAGACATAGTGGCGGTGGCTAAAGCCCTAGATGATTTAATTATTGAAATAGCCGACCCCGTGCAATTAAAAAATATAGAAATATCATCAGAAAAAATTAAACAATTTGACTATCGGGGTGTGATCATCACGGCTAAAGATCATCAAAAATATGATTTTATTTCTCGTTTTTTTGCACCGCGCGTGGGTGTCAATGAGGATCCCGTCACAGGTTCAGCGCATTGTAAATTGGCGCATTACTGGCAAGAAAAATTAGGTCAATCCCAGTTTTTAGCGTACCAAGCCTCGCAGCGCGGCGGTGAACTCAAATTGGCCATTAAAAATGATCGTGTGCATATTACGGGTTCTGCAATAATAATGCTGCAGGGTGATTTGAAAGCTTAATATTTATTTTTTACACTTTTGTGCATTATTGTTATTTGCTTTTTCCATGCAAATAAATCCATTGTATATATTCATATGATAAATAATTTCTTGCTTTAAGGGATTGATACTGTCTTTAAATGTGCGGTAACTTTCCTTGTCATCTAATATTTTTTTAACCGACTGATAGGCTTGATTGGGATCCGGCTGTTTTGCGGCGGCAGCTAATTTCTGAATAAAAGTATAAATCCCAGTATTATTTTTATGACGATTCAAATAAATTTGAATACTGTAGTCTAAATGATTTAGAAAATTTTCCTTGTAATCAAACGAATAAGACACCGGGTCGCTTTGCAAACCTTCTTTTTGTAAGCGTGCGAGTCTTGCTTTGCCTAGATTTTTATTTGTCGGTAAATTTTTTAAATTATCTTTATTATCTATGATGATGTGATTATTTCTCACTTCACCGATCACATGTCCATAAGTATCAAATAATTTACGCGGAGAATTTTGGTTGGCCGGTTGTTTCCAGTAATTAGGGCCGTAGGCATACGTTAAGTGTTCACCGGGCATGATGTCGCGTAGCGCAACAAACTCAATCATCGGACAACCCCCATGCTCGATGTTTTGTTGGCATAAATTGTTGGTGGGCAGATGTTCTTTTTCATTTTCTGTTAAGCCGTCCATTTTATAGAATAATTCATAATCACCCAAGCCACACTGCATGTATCGCGCAAGTCCTCCATGTTGACCTGCATAAATGGCATAGCCACTATGGGCATGGTTTTTTTCAACATATTGGGTGATGGGATTTTCTTTTTTCGGCTGGTCATAATTATAGATATAAGCTAGCTCTTGATCAGATACTTCATTTCTATCGATATCTAAAATGCCTTCATAAATGAGTACCGTTTGACCGGCACGTATGGGTGCTGCATCCATGGCCAGAAAAAGTCCTTTGCCCAAGCCCTGACCCATGGGGCGACCACCAAATCGTTACGTGGATGGCTGAGTAAATAATTAATAGAGTGTATGGCCGCTTTGGGATAATCCTGACGCTGCCAAAAATAATCCCGTAGTTTACGGTCTGCATGAATCCCTGAGGTATAACTGATGTTTTCTTGTTGATTGAATGCTTCTAAAGTTAAAGCGCGCACGGGGCCGTCTTCTATAGGAAGCTTATCTGCGACTTTGATGTGTGTGGGGGGAACGGTAAATAATAGGGGTTCATAATGCCGCTCTTCGAACTGCATACCGGAATGACTCAGCAGCTGGGTTACCGTGCTGTTATCTTTTTGTTGCAATGCTTGGGCAAGCTTAAGAATATCATCATCTGTTAGGGTGGAGAATGACTGTTCTATCAGGTCTTTTTTGGGGTTAGTGTTTGGTTTATGCCCTTTCATTGGTCACCCTCAATATATGTTAGTTGAAAAGATGATATTGTAATTCTAGTAAGAAAGCAATGAGGGTGGGCAGGGTTTTAAGCGTATTAAAAAGTGGGTGTCTATTTATTCAAGGACTGAATAGGTTGTGTGAAACATAACTTTTGCTTACTTTAAAGGGCAATAATGCTATAATTGCCTCTCAATTAGCATCTAAAGTTTAGGGTCCAGGTTTAATCACAACAGAGGTCATCATGTTGCTATCTAATAAACATGCATTCTTAATATCGCTACTCGCATTCTTTGGCACGGCACAGGCTGAAATTATTGCTCCTATTACGAATTGTGCAGACTTAAGAAATATTTCTGATTATATGGCTGGGCATTATATGCTCACCCAAGACATCGATTGTGTAGGCGTTGAATTTCATCCTATAGGCAGTTCTTCTGGCAGAGCATTTACTGGAACGCTGGATGGCGAAAATCCCATGGGTGGAGCATTTGTCATACGTAATCTATCAATTGAATCAGCAGGTTTGCCTGTGGGCTTATTTGTCTCTCTAGAAGGACGCGTGAGCAATATTCATTTCCAGAATGCCGAGGTAAAAGGTGCTCATGACCAGAATGTGGGTTTAATAGCCGCCCAAGCAGATGGTGCTGAAATTTCAAATATCACCGTAGATACATTAACACTGATTTCTCCTGGCCATGGTAATGAACATGCAGCAGGCGGGATAGTCGGTTATGCCGAAAATACGACGTTATCTCATGTCCGTTTATATTCAACCCATAAGGACGAAGGGATCAGCATTGCCAATCTCGCGCCTGCAGGGGGTTTAATCGGCATCGCTAACACAGGCACGCAAATCATCGCCTCTAGTGTCGAGCAGCTCAAGCCGGGGAAATATTTCTGTATCGTGGAAGATTGCGCTTTTGGCGGTTTAATTGGCGTGGTGGAAAATACTTTTCTTGCGGAACAAAAAGTGACGATTAGTCGCTCCTTTGCAAGGGGCTCTATAGAGACAGGAAAAAATGGCGGCGGCCTGATTGGTCGCGTGGAACCTTATGCCTATGTTGATATAGACAATAGTTATGCGCAAGTCAGGATCAGTGAAGTGAATCAGTACGGCGGCGGTCTCATAGGACAGGCGAAGGAATTGATCAATGGACCTCGCGGTAATATTACTTTAACTCATGTATATGCCGCAGGAAGAATAGATGATGGTCGCGGGATTGTTGGGAATTATGATAAATCCTCGCCACGAGTTAAATCAGTTGGTAGCTTTTTTGATAAGGAAGCCACAGGCAGAAAATATCCTGGTGATAGGTATACCGCTCATGATGAAAATAACAAACTGTATCAATCTATCGGCTTTAATACGGCGGCGATGCAAAGTCGACAAACCTATATCGCTGCGGGCTGGGATGAAACGATTTGGGATCTCCCTCAGGGCAGCGCGTATCCTACTTTAAAATAACATGCTCCAGGCAAAGAAATAGGATACCCATCAATTTTAACATGCATCTTATTAAAATAACCCCCAATTTTAATAAGCAAGCATTGAAATTGACCTATAATTTTCATATAATGACTATATGAAAAGAAATGCTCTTATTTTATTACTAGACTGGCTTATCCAGCCTAGTCGCAAACCCCTTGTCTTGCGTGGCGCAAGACAAGTAGGGAAAACCTACTTGGTACGAGAATTGGCGCGCGTAAAACAGTTACAATTAATCGAACTTAATTTTGAAAAAAATCCTGAACATAAAAGTTTATTTGCTTCCAATGATGTAAAAAAAATCCTGCTGTCATTAGAGACTCTGCAAAATAAGGTCATTGATATTCATACCAGCTTATTATTTCTGGATGAAGTTCAAGCGGCACCGGAGTTATTGGCTAAGCTGCGTTGGTTTTCAGAAGAACTCCCTGAGTTGGCAGTTATTGCTACTGGGTCATTATTAGATTTTATTCTCAATGAGCATGATTTTAGTATGCCTGTTGGCCGCATTAGTTATTTTCATCTAGTACCTTTATCTTTTGAGGAATTTTTAATCGCAACCGAGCGTCATAAAACAGTAGAATATTTAGAATCTTATCGCCTTGGCGATGAAATCCCGCAGGCCTTGCATGAGCAGTTACTGAGCTACTTAAGAGATTATTTTTTAATCGGTGGATTACCCGCATCTATAGTCGCATGGTTACAATCTGAGAGTTTAATAACGGTCAGTCAAGTGCACCAAGATTTAATAGCTACATATCGCGATGATTTTAATAAATATGCCCGACGGATCAATAAAGAAAGATTAGAAGAAGTATTATTTTCCTTACCTAAACAATTGGGTGGTAAATTTGTTTACAGTCATGTGAATAAAGATGTACCCAGTGTCTCCCTAAAGAGAGCCTTAGAATTACTGTGTACGGCGCGGGTGTGTCATAGAGTTTTCAGTAATCAAGCACAAGGTATTCCTTTAGCCAGTGGTAAAAGAGCCACACCGTTTAAAGTTATTTTATTGGATATTGGTTTAATTCATAGTCTCATGGGCTTGAATATGCAACAGTTGCCGCAATCTGTTGAGCTATTATATGAAGGCCCCATGGCGGAGCTATTGGAATCGTGAAATACCTCATTCTAATGCAGAAGTAGATTATCTCTTACAACATGGACAACATCTGATCCCTATAGAAATCAAAGCAGGACGAACCGGCACATTAAGATCGCTGCACTTGCTAATGGGCATGAGGCAATGGCCACTCGCGATACGTTTTAATAGTGATCATCCTAGCATTACCCGCATTGATGTTATGACTATGCTGCAACAACAAGCGCAATACCAATTACTTTCTTTGCCGCTTTATTTGATTGGACAGCTGCGCCGTTTAATTGATGAGGTTTAATCCTGAAATAAATAGACATCCCCTATTTATTTCTCAAAATTAGGAAGATTACGATGGATAAATCGCTAGTCAACAGATTAAGAGAAGATACTCCTGGTTGTACTCATGTTTTGCATTTAAATAATGCAGGAGCGGCGTTATCTCCTAGGCCTGTTATTGATGCTACTAAGCAGCATTTGGATAAAGAAGCCTTAATGGGAGGATATGAAGCTGCACTAGCGTCGATTGAAGATACCGAGTCGGTATATAAAAATGCCGCCCAGCTGATTAACTGCAATCCTGATGAAATTGCTTTTGTTGAAAATGCCACGCGTGCCTGGGACATGGCATTCTATAGTTTTAAATTCAAACCCGGGGATAAAATCTTAACTGCGACAGCAGAATATGCGAGCAATTATCTTGCCTTTTTGCAAATGGCTAAGCATACGGGTGTTGAAATTGAAGTCATTAAAAATGATGCCAGCGGGCAGCTTGATCTTGAGGATTTAAAAAATAAACTTGATGCTCCCGTTAAATTAATTGCCATCACTCATGTGCCCACACAAGGTGGACTAATCAATCCTGCACAAGCGGTAGGAAAATTGGCCCAGGCTATGGGCATCCCTTACTTGCTTGATACTACCCAGTCGATAGGACAAATGCCTATCGATGTTGAAGCCATAGGCTGTGATTTTCTGTGTGCAACCGGCCGAAAATATTTACGTGGCCCGCGTGGAACCGGTTTTCTTTATGCGAGAGAAAAAACCACCCTGCAGTATGAACCTCCTTTTATAGATCTGCATTCGGCAAAATGGATTTCTGATAATGATTACGTCTTAAGAAGGGATGCGCGTAGATTTGAAACCTGGGAGCAAAATATTGCCGCTAAAATTGGTTTGGGTGTGGCACTAAGATATGCACTTGAGCTGGGGCTTTCCACAATCTGGGATAGGATCCAGCATCTTTCCAGCTATCTACGTCAGCAGCTCAGTCAAATGCCGTCAATACAATTACAGGATCTGGGTTCACATCACTGTGGGATAGTAACATTTACCTGTAGGGAAAAATCTCCAACGGATATTCAAACAGCGCTTTTGAAACAAAAAATTAATGTTTCAATCTCGCTGGAAGAGTATGCCAGGTTAGATCTGTCAAAACGCAATATTTCTTCCCTTGTTCGTGCTTCAGTACACTATTACAACACGATCGATGAGCTTGATACTTT
>Ga0206861_1063_pt1 | contig 23798 bp, 21 predicted proteins | sample Alteio_BWOrgCont_45_FD_152617 | JGI IMG/M metagenome (GOLD analysis project Ga0206861, IMG submission 152617) | Enriched cells from forest soil in Barre Woods Harvard Forest LTER site, Petersham, Massachusetts, United States -... | ecosystem: Environmental > Terrestrial > Soil > Temperate forest >... | reverse complement strand
AGTATTATATAGAATTTAGTTATGGCTTAGGTTCAGCACGATGGTACTCACATTTTTATGATGCCCCGCTTTATAACCTCGATGGCAGTGTATTGAAATACGGCGACCTGAAGTTACAGGCATCTAATCCTATGTTCGATTATAATTTTGGTGTATCGGTTCCGCTAGGTAAATTCAGACTTGGTGCGGGAATCAGGTTTGAGAAATTTTCAATGGATAAACTTTCCATGATATCCTCTGATAGTTCGGGCAAGGGTAACATACCGGATAGCTATGTGTTGTTTACTGAAAGTTTTTGGTTCAATGAGATATACGCTAAAATGTCGGCGCCTTTTAGCTTCTGTGCCAATAAGCCCTATTCGCTGGAATATACTATGAATATTGGTTTTTATGGTTACGATGGAGTTAAGCACCTTAATTTTTTTTTGGCAACGACCAGATAGCCAGCACGTATTTAGTCAGTGCGGGCTTTTTGCTCGATTATCAGGTTCTCGATTTTGCAAGGGTATTTATATGTCCCTAATTTGAATACAAATACTTTCATAATAATGCCAATGAAGCACCAAGCATTATAGTGCATAATATATATACAGGCATCCTCTCCTTCGGTATCAGGTGCGATGTGTCGAAATTTTAATGATTTTTGCAGCAAATGCAAAACATGTTTCCTGCCGAAAAGTCAATAAGCGAAATATTAGCGAAAAGAGAAAGCAAAGGGGCTTTACGTAGGCTATATGTTACCAATAAGGGCATCGACTTTTGTTCTAATGATTACCTGGGTTTTGCCCGTTCTAAAGTTTTAGCCGACATGGTAAACGAAGGCATGGCTAAATTGAATGTGAGCAATGGCTCGGGCGGATCAAGGCTTTTGGCAGGTAATTCAAAATATGCCGAAGAGTTGGAAATATTTCTTGCCAAAATCTATTCTTCACCCGCTGCACTTGTTTTCAACTCAGGTTATGATGCTAATGTAGGTGTGTTCTCATCGCTACCATTACGTGGCGATACTATTATATATGATGAACTCGTCCACGCATCAATACACGATGGTATAAGACTTTCAAAGGCCGATAGTTTTGCTTTTAAGCACAATGATGTGACCCATTTGGAAGAGAGACTACAAAAGACCAAGGGAAATATTTATGTTGCCATTGAATCAGTTTACTCGATGGATGGCGATGCGGCGTCTTTAAAAGAAATTGTTGAATTGTGCGAGAAATACTCTGGGCATTGTATAGTAGATGAAGCCCATGCCACGGGAATATTTGGTTTGGGTATGGTACAGCAAATGAATTTGCAGGATAAGGTATATGCGCGTGTGCATACGTTTGGCAAGGCCATGGGTTGCCATGGCGCTATGGTATTGGGTAGTGCAGCACTAAAACAATACCTGATTAATTATGCCCGTTCGTTTATTTACACCACGTCATTACCACTACACAGTTTGGTAAGTATTGAGTGTGCTTACAAACTATTAGAAAAGAGCGCTGAAGTGGTAAATAAATTAAACGACAACATTGTTCACTTTCAGGGAAAAATAAATGACAACGATGGTTGGATTGATAGCAACAGTGCCATACAAAGCCTGATAGTACCCGGTAATGAAAATGTAAAAAAGCTTGCGTTAGCTATACAAGCACACGATATGGATGTACGTCCTATAATGAGCCCTACGGTAGCCGAAGGTAAAGAACGCATACGTGTTTGCCTGCACGCATATAATACGCATAAGGAGATTGATACGTTGCTGGGCGTCATTAAACAAGAACTTAAGAAATGAGAAAAATATTTGTAACAGGCATTGGTACCGATGTGGGCAAGACCATTGCAGCAGCGGTTATTATTGAAGCATTGCAAGCCGATTATTGGAAACCTGTGCAAGCTGGTTTTGCCGATGGAACAGATTCTGAAACTATAAGGAGCCTGATATCAAATTCAAAAACAGTAATTCACCCGGAAGCGTACAAATTAAAAATGCCTGCTTCACCACACGCTGCGGCCGCGGCCGAAGGTATTACCATAAGTATTAAAAATATTAAAGTACCGCAAACGGATAACATCTTGGTTATTGAAGGAGCAGGTGGACTTATGGTTCCACTGAGTGAAAAGGAGTTGGTAATAGATTTAATAGAAGAATTGCAAGCAGAAGTAGTGGTAATAGTTCGCCATTACCTGGGTAGTATAAATCATTCGTTACTAAGCTTGCAAGCACTAAAGCAACGCAAGCTGCCCGTAACAGGTATTATTATAAGTGGTGCAGTCAACGAACAAAGTGAAAAGGCTATTTTATCATTCTCTGATTATAAAATAATTGGAAGGATAGGTGAGGAGAAAACCTTTACCAAGGCGGTTATTTCGGGCTATGCCCAAAAAATTCTGTTGTAGCTAATAAGGAAATAATAATACATTTGCGGCGGGTAAGCCTTATACGGCCAGCTCCTGTTTAACTCCCCCAGGTTCGGAAGGAAGCAAGGGCATTACGGTTGAGCGGCGCGATGTAAGTAGCTTACCCTTTTTTTCTTCCGGTAACTAGCTTACCTCTACCACTTCAATATCAAATAACAAAGGTGTATTGGCAGGTATTAATCCTCCGGCGCCACGGGTTCCGTAGGCTAACCACGATGGTATAAGTACCGATATTTTTTCGCCCTGGCGCATATTGCCAATAATTTTTATCCAACCTTGTATAAGAGGTACATCCTGGCTATATTCAAAACTAAAAGTGCCGGGGCCTCCATGATCGGCCGATTGGTCAAACATCTTTCCGTCAAGGAACATGCCTTTATATTTTACTTCCACATTATCGCCATCGGTAACAGCCTTACCGGTACCGGGAGTATTTTTTAGTATATACAGGCTGTCTCCAACATGCTTGGCGTCTGTGCCATGTTCTTTAATATATTTTGCAATGGCTAATTGTTCTGGTGTTTCTGTTGGTGTCATAACAGTAATGTTTTAATTTTTTTATACAATGTTCGTCAGTCTGAGCCTGTCGTAGACTTTCAAATAGGAAGATGTTTCGACAAGCTCAACATGACATCTTCTTTCCCCTCTCTATTTAATAGAGAGGGGTAGGGGTGAATACTTATTGCTTAGCTGGTACCACTTTCAATACTTGCATATCGAATACTAATGGGCAGTAAGCCGAGATAAGCGGGCCCATGGCTCGTGGACCATAAGCTATAGCCGACGGTGCAAGTATGGTAACTTTATCGCCTTCGTGCATCATACCTATTGCTTCAACCCATGCGTGTATCAATGGCATCGATTGGTTGTAAACCATGGCTAATGTTGGTTGACCGTTTACGGTTACAAAAGGCGCTCCCGGGTGGTTAGCTGACTGATCGAACACTCTGCCATCGAGCAATTTGCCTATATAAGTAACAAATACTGAATCGCCGGGTTGTATTAGGCGTGTAGAAGTGCCTACCTGCTTTAAAATAAATAAACTGTCAGCGGTTGGTTTGGCATTGTAATTGCTGTCTTTAAGATACTTGGCAATAGATGATCTTTCCTTTATGTGTACAGCGTCCTGTGCTTTTTGCTGGTCATCCTTAACTTGTTGTTCGGTTTGGATCTTAACAAGTTTTATTTTAAATACCAGGTTCTTATATCCTTTCATTTGCGGGGGTGTTCCGCCACGCATGTGAAAAGCTTTAAGGAACAATGAATCGGTATTGATAAGGAATGCGGCACTGTCGCCGGCAGCCATCATAGTTATACCTTGTTCTAAACAACCGTTAAACGATTTTTTTAGAACCATATGTATATGGCCTGCCGAATCTCCACCCTTTTTGTACGAATTGAAAATAAGGGAGTCGCCTTCGGTTTCGTATTGCAACGAAACGGTAGCATACTGGTCCATAGCTGCCAGAGTACCTTTCTTATCATGCTTGTAAAAATGGTATTCAACACCTGTTGCAGGGTCTTTGGTAAAGGTAAGCTTAGCAGTGGGTTTAGCGGTTGCCTTGGTAGTTGTCTTAGCTGCTGGTTTTGTTTGCGCCAACGAAGTGGCAGCAATTGCCATACCACCAAGTAAAGCAAATACCGGGCTCAGTTTGTTCATCATGTAAGATAGTTTTAAAGGGAAATAAAAAAGTCCCGAAGTGCTTCGGGACTTTTTTTAGTTATTTTTTAGCCGGAACAAGTTTTGTTATCTCCATATCGAATATTAACGGAGTGTAAGGCATAATGGTTCGTGAACCTTGCGGGCCATAGGCTAATGAAGAAGGTACTAATATTCTTACCTTTTCTCCATCGTGCATAGTGCCAAGTGCTTCAACCCATCCTTTAATAAGGCTCATGTTCTTGTTGTATTGCAATGGGAAAGAGTTGTGGCCGGGTCCGTGGTCAGATGTTTCAAGCACGGTGTTGTCAAGCATCATCAATGTGTACTTAACATAAATTGAGTCACCATCTTTAATTGGTTTGCCCGGTTTGCCGCCGCGCATTAAAAAGAATAAGCTATCATCGGTTGGCTTAGCGGTAATTTTGTTGTCAGCAAGGTACTTGGCAATAGCTGCAGGCTCTGCTGCTTTGCGTGTTTGCATTTCAGCCATGCGCTTTGCCATCATTTGCTGGCGTTCGTCATTGGCTTGCTTTTCGGTTTCAAAACTTACCAGCTTAATTGCAAATGTAATGCTACTGCCAGCTGTAACAAAAGGAGGCAGTTTACGCATTCTGAAAGTTACCAGGTATAATGAATCAGCGTTAATTTTAAATTCAGCGCTGTCGCCAACACTCATCAAAGCAATGCCTTGTTCCAGGCAACCATTGAATGATTTTTTCAGTGGTATTTTGAAAGTACCTAATGAATCGCCACCTTGCTTGGTGGAGTTATATATAATAGAATCTTTGCTGTTCTTACCAATCATGGTTACACGTGCCACACCACCTATTTCGGCTTTGGTTCCGCCGGTGGTTTGTTTAAAGAAACGGTACTGGACACCGCTATCTTTGTCGGTTGAAAAATCGCTTGATGGGCCTCCTTTACAGCCTGCAAGTAATAATGCCGCCGCTGCAGCGTAAGTACCTAATTTGAACATGTTGTATTTCATACTGGTTATAAAAATTATTTTCCGGGGTCGTTTACTTTTAGCATTGTTACCTCATAAATTACCGAAGTATAAGGAGGAACAATTCCTGTGGAGGACCCGTTCTCTCCAAAGGCGAGTTGCGAAGGTATAATAATTTTCGCTTTCCCTCCTTCCCGCATCTTTTTTATGCCTATTTCGAGCCCGGTTATTACCTGGGCTGTATCGCCCACCCTAAACTGAAGAGGAGAGCTAACCGAAACAGAATCAAATACATGGCCGTTTAAAAAATAGCCGGTATAGGCTATACTTACCAGGCTCCGGTTCTTAACTTCCGACCCGGTACCGTGCTTAATGGGCATAAAGTAAACGTTATCTTGTTTAGCCTCAGTGGGTATATTATTCACTGTAACATAATGCAACAGGTTCAGTTGTTCCTGTATATCCATATCTTTTCTGGAATCTCTTATTTGTTTCTCTTTCTCAGCGTATTGTGTTTTATCCATAATGCTGTTAATGCGCGTATTTACTTTCATCATATCTCCTTTATGCAAAAAGTAAGGCAGCGATAAATGAAGAATATGCCTGAAAACATCTTCGGCCGGAACAATAAAGTTTATACTGTCACCTTCATTAGCGCTCAACAATATTTTCTGGTAACTGCCACCTGATTGCAATGTATCATAAGGAATATAAACTGAATAGGGGAAACCATTATCGCGGGAATCCCAAAAAACAGAATCATTCATTTTAGTATAACGTATTTGTACCTCCATAACGTCTCCATTATGGGGTGCTTTGTGGCTGTTGCCCAGGTCGGTGTATTTATAATAATTTTTTCCGTCAGCAGTACTATAGCCTGCGTATTTTGAATCGGCTTGATGCTTGCAGGCCAAAATAAAAATAAGCGGAATAAATAACAGGTACCTTTTCATGGATGAGGCTATATGAATTACACCCTACAAAACTATAACAGCCAACCGATAATAAGCGGAAGATTTATTAACATATTATAAGTCTTGTTATAGTCTTTGCATGTTTAGTGCTAACTTTGAATGCTTATAAAAAATGAGATTATACTAGCTGATGGAAAACGATTTTCTGGCACATTTAAACCCTGAACAACGAGGAGCGGTAGAAGCCACCGAAGGGCCTGTAATGATTATTGCGGGTGCAGGTTCGGGTAAAACACGCGTACTTACATACCGCATTGCGCACCTTATAAACAAAGGTGTTGATCCATATCAAATACTGTCGCTTACTTTTACAAATAAGGCAGCCCGCGAAATGAAAGAGCGCATTGGGCATTTAATTGGTGATGGCGCCCGCGACCTATGGATGGGTACATTCCACTCAGTATTTGCACGCTTACTTAGAAGGGAAGCAAGCAAAATAGGCTACCCGGCCAATTTTAGTATTTACGATACCGACGATTCAAAAACATTGCTGAAAAGCATTGTAAAAGAAATGGGATTGAATGATACCGCGTATAAAGCGTCGGGTTTACTTGGGCGCATATCTTCTATAAAGACGGTATTGATGTCGCCTAAGGAATATATGAATGACATTCAGTACCAGAATGAGGATCGTGCTGCAAGACGCGAGCATTTTGGAGCGATATATGAAACCTATAATAAGCGCCTTTATAAATCAAGTGCGATGGATTTTGATGATCTGCTTTATCATACCAATATTTTATTGCGCGACCATCCTGAATCATTATTGAAGTATCAGAATATGTTTCGCTACATATTAGTAGATGAGTATCAGGATACCAACTTTTCGCAGTATATGATCTTGCGTCAGCTTGCTGCCAGGCATTTGAATATTTGTGTGGTGGGCGATGATGCACAAAGTATTTATGCTTTCCGCGGAGCTAACATTCAAAACATACTCAACTTTCAAAAACATTACTCCGATACCCAGGTATTTAAACTAGAACAGAATTACCGTTCTACTAAGAATATTGTAAATGCCGCTAACCAGGTTATTTCGAAAAACCGCGATCAGTTAAAGAAAACGGTTTGGACATCCAACGAAGAAGGCGAGAAGATTCGTGTGAGCCGTGCTTTTAGTGATTCGGAAGAAGGCAGGCAAATAGCGCAATCTATTTTTGATACACGTATTTCGAAGCAAGCGAAGAATAAAGAATTTGCAATATTATATCGTACCAACGCACAAAGCCGCCCCTTAGAAGAAGCGTTGCGTAAACTGAATATACCTTATCGTATTTATGGTGGACTATCTTTCTACCAGCGTAAAGAGATAAAAGATTTGATGGCATACTTCCGTCTTACTGTTAATCATCATGACGAAGAAGCTTTGCGGAGGGTTATCAATTACCCTATACGTGGTATTGGCGATACTACCTTTGATAAAATGATTGTTGCCGCGGCGGATAATGATGTGAGTATATGGACGGTGATGGAAAACATTGCTGATTTTAATTTGCCTGTACAAACTCGTGCCATCGAAAAAATAAAAGAATTCGTTACACTTATAAAAAGCTTCCACGCTTTATTGCCTGATTATTCAGCTTATAAACTTGCCGATTACATTGCATCGAACACAGGTATAATGAAAGAGCTTTACCAGGATCGCACCCCTGAAGGAGTTAACCGTATGGAGAACATACAGGAGTTGCTGAATGGTTTGAAAGACTTTACTGAAAAGGACCCTGAAGCAGAAATGCCTACCCTCGATAAATTTATGGAGGATGTGGCCCTGCTTACCAGCGAAGATATTAATGAGGATGAAGAACAAAATACCGATAAGGTTTTGTTAATGACGATACACGCTGCCAAGGGACTTGAATTTAACTACGTGTATATTGGTGGCCTTGAAGAAAACCTGTTCCCTTCACAAATGGCAATCATGTCTCGCGAAGAGTTAGAGGAAGAAAGGCGTTTGTTTTATGTAGCTATTACACGTGCTAAAAAACAGGCTAACTTATCTTACTCCATTAGCCGTTACCGTTATGGTAATGCGCTAAGCTGTGAACCAAGCCGCTTTTTAGAGGAGATACCGGCCGACTGTGTTGAGAACATAGCCACTTATTCGCCAAACGAATCATATTCGCAATCTTCATTTGATCGCAGGCCTAAAGTGTTTAATGTAACTCCGCCTCCGGTTTCGAAACCAATATCGCTTACCAATAAAAAACTGGTGAGTTTGAAGAAAGTTACAGCTGGTGCTCCGGTTGACAATAGCCACCTTACTGGCTTAGCTGCCGGTGCAAAAGTTGAGCACGACAGGTTTGGTATTGGCGAAGTAATTACCGTTGAGGGGCATTACCCCAATAGCAAGGCTATTGTAATGTTCGAGAATGGAGAAAAGAAACAATTGCTCTTACGTTTTGCACATCTAAAAGTGTTGAGCTAATTATTTGCTCAAGATTATCTTTTTGACTGAGGCAACGTTGTTACCTGATATTCGTAACAGGTATATGCCGTTCGTATAACTGCTCATATTTATTTCGGTTGAGCTGCGAGTTGTAGTTGAGTAAATTTTTTCTCCGAGCACACTATAAATATCAATAGTGTAATCATCTGGTAATTCTTGCGCAAAATGAATAGTGAATTGACCACTAGATGGATTTGGGGAAATACTTATCCCGTTTGTAAACGAGTATTCATTAATACCTGTCGGGCCGCAAGTGTTCGAAGTAATGAGTTTTGCCAATGGCACATGTAGTGCAGCCATAGCAATAGACTTTTGGTCGTTGGTAAAAAGGTTGTAGCATGAATCGTCGGTATATTCCATGTAGTTGTTAAACATAATGCCGGGGTAAGTGCTCGAACAATTATCAGTATACGGGAAAGTTGGGCAACCATACGTTGCGCCATTTGAATTTCCGAAGTTGGTATATGTATCACTATTAGAATTTCCTTCGGGTGGAGTGTCAGCTGCCCCGTCATCTTGCCCTCCGTTCTGTCCGGGACAAAGGCCTCCGTCATCACCCCATAAATGGTGTAGGTTAAGCAGGTGGCCTATTTCATGTGCAGCGGTTCCGCCCAGGTTATAAGGAACCAAAAGTGTTCCGGTAGTGCCAAATGCCTGGTAAAGAATTACTGAACCAAATGTGTTATTAAGCGGACTGGTTGGAAACTCTGAAAAACCTAACGCGCCACCCTGCAAATTACAAACCCATATATTCAGGTATCGGTTAACATCCCATACTGTATCACCACCCAACGACGGATATTTAACTGTATTGAAACCATAGTAAAACCCGGCAGCTGAAGTTTGTTTATATACAATGCCGTTAGTAGGATTTCCATTTGGATCGGTAGAGGCCAGGCAGAAAGTAATATGCATATTAGCAGCAATCGATTTAAAAGGAGCGGGCGTATTAACTGTGTCTGCATTTTGCCTGTTATAGGCTGCATTTATTACCGGTATTTCAGATTCTACCTGTGCTACAGAAATTTTCTCGGCGGCGGTGTTCCACACCACATGCACAACAATAGGAATAGTGTATTCAGTATCGGAGGGTAAATTTCTTTTAGATAAATTTTCTCTCCACGCCTCCATTAGTTTTTGGGTCGTCAGTAATTTGGTTTTGTAGCTCGTGTCTTGTTTTTCCATCCATGCTAAATGCTCCATGGTAGCGCATCTGATGTAAGAGCTATTCGTGTTCAATCGAATGGTATCTCCATTAAATGAAGCGACATTTCCTTGTTGGGAGTAACCTGCGGTAGCTTTGCAAAACAGCAATAGAAATAAGAGCTTGCGCATGACTCTGGATAAATAATACTCAAAGTTAAACAAAAAACCCCGGCCTTATAAGGGCCGGGGTTCAAGTGTTATATTGACTTTTTTACCTATTCAACATCACCTTTTTGGTAATGGTTGACTGTGCAGTAATAAGTTTTACAAAATACATTCCTGTTGCCTGACCTGATAGATCAATGGTACGGGTAGTATTTGATACATTGCCCCAATGAGCTTGTTGTACCATTTGACCAAGTGTATTGTAAACTTCTACATTCACATCCGAAGTTTGGTCAAGTGCAACTTCAGCAGTAACTATACTGGTAGTTGGGTTAGGATAAAGCTTAACCGCATCGTCAAGGCTAATGCCTTGCACATCGAGTGGAGTGCAAAGATTTGCCCAGATAGCATGAGATAAATTAATACCCCAAACACTGTTGGTAGGGTTCCATCCATTTAAACCATATGCCGCAGCCACATCATACTGCCATGCAGTCGCTGAGCCCTCGCTAGCAGTATCGGTAACAATAATAAGTGTATCCGTTTTATAGTTAGCAGCAAGCGTAGTAAAATCTACGCCGACATAATACGGGGTTTTAGGTGATACCGCAGAAGCAAACGTAATATCGGTAGGCCCTGTGGTCGATAAGGAACTTACCAGAACTGACTTGGTAGCCAGTATAGCTCCGGGAGCGCCACCTAAACCTGTGTTATCCCAAATGTTTACATTAACAGTTCTTCCTGCATTTGTCGATTTTGTTTTGTAGAAATATATTTCAACAGAGCCTATGCTAAAGCCACTGCAAGGCGGGTTTCCAAAATAATCGGCAATTTGCTGAATTGTATCGCCATATGTTCCAGTGCAAAATTCATTCGTACCAACATTATAATAAGTAAGTTCAGGCTTAGCCGGAAGGTTAGTGGCAGTATCGCAAACACCTTTACCAAAGCAGGTTGGGTTAGTAATAGGAGGCATAATACCAATTAAAGCTTCCAACCCGGTATTAAAGGTAGGTTGGGTTCCAAGGCTACCTGCAGGGGTTAACGCTGTAAGTGCATACCAGCCGTCATCACCACCGCCCCATCCCCAGTTCATGTGGAACTGGTTACTTGAGTTAAAGCCATCGCACACCCATGTGTGTCCGCCATCCGAAGCTTGTCCCGCATACTGTATTGGACGGCCTTTATTCAGTTCTGTTTCTAAGGTATCCTGCCATGCTGTAGCGCTCATGCTGGTTGCATCCATACCATGCAATATATTAATGGTATATCCAAAATAGGTAGGGTATGACTTTTGTGCGCATTGTCCTCCGCCCGCATCAGCCGTAATAACATAAGCCGAACTACCGGTAGTAGAATAATTCATGGCAACGCTAACACCTGCATCATACATTAAAGTATCTACGTCAGTAACGGTGCTTGGATTATAAGGCATATTATTGGTCCAGTGATAGGTCATGTTACTAAAAGTTACACTTTGAGTACCATATTGAACCTGATCTCCACTAGCAGTGCAATCGCAATATGAATAGGAACCGGTACCCTTAGCCGGATATTGCCAATACCTCATTATTTGTGCCATAGTAGTAGCTACGCAACCTGTAACCGAATGCCCGGGGGTTAAGCCATTATAAGCATAAGGTGCGGCTGTAACTGAACTATTATAAGGGCTGCTCTGGTCCCAGGTGCTTTGTACCAGGAAAGCAGTGCTCGAAGGGAAAGTATTACTAAGTGCCTTACGTGCACCACCTTCTTCTTTGGCTGATACTGTAAAAGGTGTAGCTATTGAAGGGGTATGAGATAATTTATACGCGGGGAACCTGTTGCCGTTATTGGCACGGTTCTTGTTTTTGACTACGTTTTGCGGTACTTTATTGGCTGCATAAGAAACCCATTCATCAGTAATATCAGGGCTGGCTACCATTTTATTGGCTTTGCAGTCCATAATTTCAACTTTGCGTTTCTGCATCCAATATTCCATATTGGTACCCTTTTCAGGAGTAATAAATGGCCTTCCTTCATTAGAATAACCAATAATGGGATGAAGCGCGTCATCAGCAGATACAATAACAAAGCCGCTGGTACCATTTACATTAAAAACGTAATAAAGAGCATTGCCTGCATTATCGGTTTCGGTGTAAGCAAGGCTAATGCTGTTAACCGAAGTTGAAGAGTTTTGGCTGTAGAAATTGGCTGCTACTTTTTGCGCAGTGCCTACAGGAACCGGAGCCGCTATAACAGCACCTGAAAATGCCGTAAGGGCTAATAGTAAATTTGTAATTTTTCTCATAAGGGAACAAGAATTTGTTTGCTGCTAAATAATTTTGTTTCTGATTTCTTTATCAAATATGAGAATATTTTTCCGGAAATCCAAATAATGCGAGGGAATAATTCAGTGTATTTTGTATTTGATTGATTTATTCAAGCCTAACCAGATGATGGCGGAACCACAAGCTTATAGCGGGTTCGGGTTAAAGTATACTCAAGGTAAATAAAAAAACCAGGTCCTTATAAGGACCTGGTTTTAAGTGCTATTACAAATGCTTATTACCGGTTCAACATTACTTTTTTAGTATTTGTTGATTGTGCAGTAATAAATTTCACAAAATACATTCCTGTGGCCTGACCTGATATATCAATGGTACGGGTAGTATTTGATACATTACCCCAATGTGCTTGCTGTATCATTTGACCAAGTGTATTGTAAACTTCTACATTCATATCCGACGTCTGGTCAAGCGAAACCTCAGCTGTAATTATGCCTGTTGTAGGGTTTGGATAAAGTTTTACTCCTTCACTTATATCAACATTATTGACCGCGGTAGGTGACGCAGAATAACACATTTCTACGCTTATATTCTGAGAAAAAACAAGAGAGCTACCCCAAACAATTGAATCATTGTACCATCCGTTCAGGCCATATTTTGCAGCAACATCATATTGCCACGCGGTACTTTTTGATTGCCCGATCTGGTCTGTAGCTATGGCTAGTGTGTCGGTTTTATAATTAGTGGCCAGCGTGGTAAAATTAACTGCTACATAATATGGTGTGCTGAGTGTAACAGGTGGATCAAAAGTGAAGAGGAAAGGAGCCCAGGGAATAATATTGGAAACATTAACTGTCTGTGACCCTTTTACAGCTCCCGGTGATCCACCGGTACCCGTGTTATCTAATATTTCAACAGTTACGGTTCTTGATGGTGAAGTAGAAGAAGCTTTCGCAAATTCGACATTTACTGAACCTATTGAATAATTTGCAGGTGGTGCAGTTTTAAAATATTCGGCAACTTGTTGTATGGTATCACCATAAGTACCGGTATAGTAGTTGCCTTTATTTACTTCATAATAAGTTATTGTAGCGCTTGATGGTACATTGCAGGAAGTATCGCATGTAGGATTAGAAGGTATAGTACCACCGGGAGGCATAATGCCCACTATGGCCTGAAAGCCTGAATTGAAGTCATACCCGCCTGCATTCAAATCATCAATGTAATACCAGCCATCATCCTGGCCGCCCCATCCCCAGTTCATGTGAAACAGGTTGCCTGAGTTATAGCCATCGCAAACCCAGGTATGTCCTCCTTGCGATGTTGTTTGTCCGGCATACTCCAAAGGCCTGCTATGGTTAAGTTCTTTTTCCAGCGTATCCTTCCAGGCAACAGTATCGCTAAAAATATTCAGTCCATCTTCTATAGCCGAGGAATAACCAAAATATTGAACATAAGATGATTGTGCACAAGGGCTTCCTCCAATTACATAGGCAGAACTTCCACTTGGGTCGTAATTCATATCCACACTTACCCCTGCGTCATACATTAAAGTATCTACATCAGTAATCGAAGTAGGGTTCAATGGCATATTACTCCAATGATATGTTGTGGTGCCATAATTTGCGCTTAACGTACCATATTGGGCCTGATCGCCACTTGCAGTACAATCGCAATAAGAACTGCTCCCGATACCCTTAGCCGGATATTGCCAATAGCGCATAATCTGTGACATTGTGGTAGCTACGCAACCTGTTACTGAATGACCAGGACAAAGACTATTATAAATAAAAGGTCCTACGGTAGATGAACTGCTGTAGGGGCTGCTTTGGTTCCAGGTTGATTTAACTAAATAAGCTGTGCTTGATGGAAAAGGACTGCTACCCATAGCTTTTCTGGTATTTCGGATAGACTGTGGGGTTTCGTTATTGGCATACGAGGTCCATTCATCTTTAATGTTAGATGTAGCTTTTAAATCAAGCGATTTATTCGCAATAAGTTCTGTTTTACGTTTTTCCATCCAGAAATCCATATTTGTCCCTTTTACTGGAACAGCATAGGCCCGACCTTCATTAGAGTAACCTATAATAGGATGTAGCGCATCGTCCGCAGAAACAATTACAAAGCCCTCAGTGCCATTAATATTAAATACATAATAAAGCGCATTCCCCGCATTATCTGTTTCGGTATGCACAAGCGCAACACTTGCTGCTTGCGAATTTGAGTTTTGCCGGTAATAATTAGCTGCAACCTGCTGGGCTAATTTTACTGTTATGGGAGCTGCAATAACTGTACCTGAGAAAATTGCGATTGCAAATAATAAAGATGTAATTTTTTTCATAGGCATGTAATTTTGCTATTATTATATTTAAGTATGTTTGTGATGAATTACTATACCAAATCTAACTATTTCTCCTTTAATAAGCAAATTCAGGGAAATATCAGGATAAGTTAAATAAATGCAGGATTCCATACTTTTAATAGAAGACGAGAAGAACCTTTTGTCGGTTATAAGACTTAACCTCGAAATGGAAGGCTATACTGTTGTGGCTTTTGATAATGGAGAAACTGCCTGGCAAAAATTCAGAGGCGCACAATATGCGCTCATTATTTTAGATGTGATGCTCCCGGGTATGGATGGTTTTGAATTATGCACTAATATCCGCAAGGTTGATAAGCATGCTCCTATATTATTTCTGACTGCAAGGGGTGATGCCGAAGACAGGATCAAAGGATTGAAGCTGGGTGCGGATGATTATTTGGCAAAACCATTTCACCTCGAAGAATTATTGTTACGGGTAAAAGCATTACTTAAACGTACTTCATCGGGCAGTGTTCCAACTCAGGGTAATGAATCATTTTCTTTTGGGGGCAACAAGATAAATTTTATGAGCTATGAGGTAATTACTGCTGATGGAATGACTCACCAAATTAGTAAGCGTGAAATAGAATTGTTAAAGCTATTGATCGATCATAAGAATGAAGTGGTGCCGCGTGATACTATACTTGAAAAAGTATGGGGTTATGAAACGGTGCCATCCACACGTACGGTAGATAACTACATAGTAAGCTTTCGTAAATATTTCGAAGATGATCCTAAGAACCCCAAACATTTCCACTCTATAAGGGGGGTAGGGTATAAGTTTACAGAGTGAAGTATTATGTCAGCCCCAAACCCCTAAAGGAAGTTTTAAGGGGTTTGATGTAATTCAGCCTGACGATATGAAGCCTGTATTTAAAGCGTTACAGGACATAACGCAAATAAAGTTTAGGCGAATTGCTTAGTCGTAAACACTTGTAAACAAAGGAAAGGGGCGCAAATTGCGCCCCTTCTTTCTTTGGGTCAATCTTATTACTTTTGCCTTAAATAATATTCAATGAAACATATTGACTATGAATTTATCCCATTAGACGGTAGTTCATCACCTGAATCTCAAGTTCCCGAAATAAGCAATCAACTTAATTATATGACAATGATGCAAGGGCGTGAGATTGTAAATGTACAACTTACAAAATATGGCTTCTTAGTATTTTATCGAGTGGATACCAAAAACCCTCCTGCAATGGTTGTTACTGAAAAGGCAATTAAATCATTAGAGGCTATGCTTGCCACTCAGGACGTAATTCTTGAGGGTTGGAAAACATTAAGCGACGATGAACTATATAAACTATTAGTGCAAATAAAAGATAGATTAATAAAGGATATTGACGACACGAAAGCAGAATGGGCAAGCCTTTTTGCACCAATTACAAAAACACTTAAAAGTAAAATGTAACGTGAGTTACCTACTCTGCATAAACCTCTAAAAAAGCAAAATGGAGCTTTCCCTAAAACTGCCATTTGGTATAAAAGACGGTATTCTGATAGATATTAGTCAGGTTGAAAGAGGTTTGGCTTGTAACTGCTTTTGTCCATGCTGTAATCACCCCTTAATAGCCCGAAAGGGAGGCAGTAAAATACATCATTTCGCCCATGCGTCTGGTATGGAATGTGCGGGAGCAGTTCAAACTGCACTGCACATGGCAGCGAAAGAAATACTTCAGCGAAATAAAAAAATAGCCTTACCTGAAGTTATTGGGGCTTCCTATGTTAAATATAAAGTGCCGTATATATATAATGATTTTGATAGAGAAACTGGCATAATACGTGAAGAACAAAGCTATCGGACTCGCTCGACTTCCATTAGAATATCTGATGAGAAATATGTAGATTTTGACGATGTTCTACTTGAAAAAAGATTTGGCAATATTATTCCCGATATACTCTTAATAAAGGATGGTGTAAAGCTATTTGTTGAAATTGCTGTAACTCACTTCGTTGATGAAAGGAAATTAGGGAAAATTAAAGAAATGGAAATATCCGCACTTGAAATTGACATTAGCACAATGGAAAGTATATCGTTGCAGGAGTTGGAAAATATACTGGTAAACAAGATAGAAGGTAAGAAATGGATTTATAACAGAAGAGTCGCCAATTTCCCCCGTGAAGAATTTGAACGTGGTGCTGGAGCTATATGGGAAAATGAGCTATTAAAGAAATGTTCTGAATTAAAAGTAACCCCGACTGATATTGAAAGACGAGTAAATAGAAAGGACAAGGGTAAAATTAATTATGAAGTTAAGTACATGAAACAGAATAAAGAAGAAGTTTCATATTTCAATACTTTTAAAAAGGCTCATTCTTTCTATCAATCCCTAAAAGTTGACAAGGCCATGTGGGATGTCAGAAAAATTCCTGAATTGATAAAAGCGTCATACGAAGGCCAGCCAATGCCTTATGTCGGTAGTAAGCAACTTTTTCCCTAACTATTGTCTGGAATATCTTAGCAAAATAAAAAGGGCGCAAATCGCGCACCTTTTTTCTTAGTTATAGCCCTGATTTGTAATGTTACAAGGGCTTTCGGACAAGACAAAAACATCTTTCTAATCATCATCCCAAACTAATTCATGTGTATAACAGCTTGGACACAAATTCCCACCCATGCCCCAAATGCAGTATTCTAATTGAGAATAATGGAAATAATTCCCACATCTATCGCAAGTTTCATACCCGCAATCCTCTTTTTCACTATGAAATTGCCCACAGCGATAGCATTTAGGCAAACTCTCTTCCGGTGCTTCCGCCTCTTCTAAATTATAATCCTCTTCGCACTCCATTTAAAAGTTTTTCTTATTTGATTTTCTCTCTCTTTAGAAATAAATGCAAATATTTACTACCTGGAATCAGAAAAGTAGGGTCATTACTCAATATAATGCGAACTAATTCCCATCCATCCTCGCCTAAATCATTAAGAACTTTCTTATATGAGGGTTTCCCACGAAATTCAGGATATTCAACGATTTCAATTTTGTACTCAAATTTTTTCATGGCGGATTATATGTTGACCTCTGTTAGTTATTTCTTGTAATTCTTACAGTTGCACAATTCTTGCCCGCTAACCTAAGCATCTCTTGGGCAATTTCATCGTCAGTAAACCTACCAATAGGAAATATATTGGTAAAAGAACGGGACGCATTTAACTCTAAAGTGCCTAACTCCCATTGTCCCGTTTTTATAATTATCCAAAGTGTTGCCAAAGTATGATTGGGGAACGCTGGATTATCATCGGTAACAAACAGGCGACCAATTTCGCTTCCTTCACAGAAGACCCTATAAACTCTTGTATTCATGTAGATTAATGATGAAATGTGAATATATAATATTTTCTTTAAATTGGCTATTGTGCGAGTACAATAAATTTCCCATTTGAAATAACCCCACCATTTTCTGTAAGTACCCTGTACAAATAAACACCTGATGCCTGTACATTCATATTTATTTTCGTGGCTGTTTTGTTTACAATTGAATTACAGACCATTTCGCCCAATACATCATATATATATGTGCTTTATTGTCTATATTTTCCACCCTTAAATATAAGGGGGCTTTTTTTTTGTATTAGGTAAACTATTATCTTACCTGTATGAAGCGGTTATACAGAGTTTTTATACAGGATACCCGCAAACCCTCTACCTATAAGTCTTCCACGACTCCTAAAGGGGCTTTGAACAAGTTTATAATAAAGCACGTGTTATACTTAAAGCCCCTTTAGGGTTTGGGGCTAATGGGAACGTAAGAATAGTTATTTGTTAAACGAGTTTTCTTGCTATCATAATACCATCACGTATAGGCACCAGCACATTTTCTACCCGAGGGTCCTTGGTTATTTTATCGTTATATTCAAGAATGCTTTTGGTATCGGTGTCGGGCTTGGCGCTTTTCTCAACTACCTTGCCACTCCACAATACATTATCTGCCAATATATATCCTCCTTTGCGGACTTTATCAAAAACTATGTCGTAGTAATTTGAATAATTCTTTTTATCGGCATCTATAAATACCATATCGAAAACACAGTCGATGGTTGGAATGATTTGCAAAGCATTGCCGGTGTATAGTTTCACTTTTTTCTCTTGCCCCGATTCTTTCACATATTGCTTAACCATACCGGTCAACTCTTCGTTTATATCAATGGTATGAAGTGTGCATCCTTCTCCTAAGCCTTCAGCAATACTAATGCCTGAATAGCCTGTAAAAGTTCCAATTTCCAACACCTGCTTAGGCTGTATCATAGTGGTAAGCATCTTTAAAAACTTACCTTGTAAATGACCAGATAACATGCGCGGCATTAAAACATGGGCGTATGTTTCGCGGTTAAGATTTTTTAAAACTTCAGGTTCAGGAGTAGTGTGATTTTCTATATAGGTTTCGAGCGCTTCGGGCAAAAATTCCATAGAGTTTATTTTGAAGGTTTGTAACCTGACTTCTGTAATATCTTATCGGCATTGGTTTCTGCCATAAGCTGGGCCAGAGTTACCTTGCGGTTGTTCTTCATATAGCTACGCACAATTTGCCAGCCTAGCCAATGGCCAACGCGAGCCGGACAAAAATCGTGGTTAAAGGGAGCGGTAAATGGTCCGTCGTCAGTAAATTTAATGATCTCAGTTTGATCGGTAGTATATAGGAAGTGTTTCTCAATTAAATAGGCCCACATATTGAACTCATTTTCTTTGCACCAGGTCAGTTGTTTTCCGGTGTACCAAATTTTTGTGGTGTCAGCCAAATCCGGTAATAAGGCATCTTCCAGGTATCGTATTTTCCCTTCGTGTACTAAAGCAGCAAGCATATCATTCTTATCTTCATTAGGCTTAAACTCACTTTGCAGCCAACCATATACCACATCACTGGTCATATATTCCCTACTCATGTGCATCATCTTATATTCCGGGAAACGCAACATAGTATAGTAGGGTGATTTTTTACCGAGATACATTTCAAGTGAAACAGCAAGTGTACTGTCTTTATAAGCCAGAGCATAGTTAAAGCCGCTCATAGCTGTTACAACCCTTGGTAAAGAAAGATCAGAAAAATAATACTTAAAATGTTTGAAAGCATCGGTAAGTCCGTTCTCCAAAAATCCCATATCAGCATACATTCTCTCACAAGTATCATAAACTGCATGCATATCTTTATCGGTAATAAAGCGTCGCAACCCTGCATTATAAGTAGAATCTCTGGTGCCGCCATTATTTATTACATCTATCACAAACTGGTCGTAGAACTTTCCATATTTCTTTTCGAGCTTAGGTGTATACTGGTTAATACTATCAGCAGGCATAGTAAACATGTCTTTCTCAAGTCGGTCAACTTTTACCTGATCAACTTTAATACCTGACACATCTATTTTAAGGCGGTCGTTATTACATGCTGCCAATAAAAGCGCAATAGTGCATAACAATATAAATCGGGTTGAAAGGATTCGTTTTATCATATATGCAAATGTAATTATGTTTATGCAGAAGGTGTGTAAAGCTTGCGCAGTTTTTTATTTAATGGTTCCGAATAGAAACGAGCAATGATCTCTGCCAGTAATGCAGATATTATCAAAAAAGCAAGAAGCCAAAGTACTTTACTGTATTGTCCTAATTGTTCGCGGCTTACTAATGTTTTCATTAAGGCAAGTATTACAATATGAAACAAATAGAGTTCATAACTGCATTTGCCAAACCAGCAAATGATCTTTGCAATAATATTTTTTGACATCAATTTACCCGCTTGCCTGTTATAAGTTTGAATAAGCAGAATGGCTGTACCAATGGCAACAAGTGATACACCGAATACGACATTATCCATAATGTTGCTATAGCAATAAGTAACAGCTATTAAAGCAATTGCCAAAACGCTGAATAACTTCCCTTTAATTCCATCGATAGTATATCTTTTTGCAAATAGAGCAGCGCAACAACCCAGCGCAATAGCATCGAAGCAAGACCAATAGCCATACAGAGAAATGATCTCATCATCGGTATGATAACTGCGATAAATGGGTCCGATGATTATAAATGCTATCCAAATTGGTATGATGAATTTCTCTTTTCGGAATATGAGGCAAAGAATGGGAAAGGTAAAATAAAATACTTCTTCAACCGACAGTGACCAGAAGATATTGATGCAATAATTAAAGTAGCCGAACTTTTGCATTAATATATTGTGCCAGAAAGTTAAAACGGAAAGCACAGTAGTGAACATGGATACGTTCTTTGACGGGCTGTTTTGAAATATTGCAATTGGTATAAGGCTCAGTGCAACTATAATTGTAAGTACTAATACTAGGGAGGGTACTATACGAGCAAAGCGCATCAGGTAAAAACTAAGAGTATTTACGTTTCCTAACCCATTATAGCGCTCAACCGATTTTGAGGTAATTAGGAAACCGGAAATAACAAAGAACATGGTTACTCCGTAGTTGCCATTCATAGTAATAGCTGAAACAACCTTTTTTGAAAAAATGGTGCCAAGTATACTATCGCTTAAATGATAAGCAAGTGCAAAATGCAGAAGCAGAACGAGAATAATAGAGATACCTCTTATGAAGTCAACATAAAGGTTTCTTGGGTTGGATATTGACATAGTCAAATGTATAAATCCCTTTACAATGAAATTGACTAGCTTTATAACATATTTTAACAAAACCGGAAGTATAAGTCTTCCGTATGTTAATGTAAACAGCAAAAATGAGTTGCAAAATAATTATAGCAGTATTAATTGCAGCATCGCTGCAAGCCTGCTCACAACAACAGCCAAATACTAATAACAAAACCGTAACTACTATGGATTCAACCAAACATGCCGGTTCGGGCAAAGAAAGTAAATACAGGAAACTAACCCCTGAAGAAGAACGTGTAATTGTAGATAAAGGAACGGAAGCTCCTTTTACCGGGCAATATGAAAAGACAACTGCAAAAGGAACTTATGTATGCAAGCGTTGTGGTGCTCCTTTATACCGATCGGATAATAAGTTTGATGCACATTGCGGCTGGCCGGCATTTGATGATGAAATACCTGGTGCAGTAAAGCGCATACCTGACCCTGACGGGGAACGTACTGAAATTGAATGTGCCAACTGTGGAGCTCACTTAGGTCACGTATTTACAGGTGAAGGATTTACTTCAACCAATACACGCCATTGTGTAAACTCAATATCACTATTGTTTATACCAGCTGACAGTACTAAGAAATAAATTATTCTGCCAGGGTACCTAGCTCAGCGGAAACTTCTTCCCATTGCTTGAATTTTTCTTCGAGCTTTGTTTTCAGAGTTTGATATTCTGCCAGGAAAGCATTTGAATCTGATTTGCTATAAAAGTCGGGGTGGCTAATGGCTTTATCAGCCTCGGCTACTTTCTTTTCAAACTCAGCTATGTCGCTTTCTATCTTATTTATTTTCGACTGAAGTTGTTTTATCTTCTTGCCTGTATCTTCGGTAGATGCAGTTGCAATTGGTGTTTCTTTAGCTGCCTTTTCATCTTTCTTAGCTTTCTGCTGCACCTTCGATTCGTTCAACCTTTCTAATTTACGCTTGCGCATAAATTCGTTAATGTCGCACAAATGTTCTTTTACATGCCCTTCTCTATATTCATAAAGTTTGGTGGCAAGGCCATCTAAAAAGTCACGATCGTGAGATACTATTATTAAAGTTCCTTCATAATCGAGTAGGGCACGTTTCAAAATATCTTTCGAACGTATGTCAAGGTGGTTGGTCGGCTCATCAAGTATAAGTAAGTTATAGGGTTGTAGTAATAACTTACATAATGCAAGCCTTCCGCGTTCACCACCACTCAATACTCTTACTTTTTTATCTATATCATCGCCGCCAAATAAAAACGCACCCAACAGGTTTCTTATTCTGCTGCGCACTTCGCCTACAGCTAATTCATCAATGGTATCGAAAACGGTTTTGTCGGTGTCTAATTTCTCGGCCTGATCCTGTTCAAAATAACCCATTAATATATTGTGGCCCAGTTTTATGGTACCGGTGTAATCAGTTTTTCCCGCTATCATTTTCATCATAGTGGTTTTGCCTTCGCCATTACGGCCTACAAATGCAATGCGTTCACCTTTTTCAATAATAAAATTGGCTTCCGAAAATATGTGTTTTGGCCCATAATCTTTAGCCGCATGTTCTACAGTAAGTATTATGTTACCACAATGTGCAGGCGGAGGGAATTTAAAATAGATGGCAGAGTTATCGGCATCATCTACTTCCACTATTTCCATTTTATCTAACTTTTTAATAAGCGATTGTGCAAAGGCAGCTTTACTTGCTTTAGCACGGTTCTTATCAATAAGTATCTGAGTTTTGTTAATTATCTTCTGTTGGTTCTTAGCCGCAGCCTCTTGTTGGTTGCGCCTTTCCTGGCGTAATTCTAAATAGTGGCTGTAGTTGGTTTTGTAATCGTATATCTTCTTATTCGATATTTCGATGGTACGTGTGGTAACGTTATCTAAAAACTTTTTATCGTGAGATATAAGTACCAATGCGCCTTCATATGTCTCCATAAACTCTTCCAGCCATTGCATCGATTCAATGTCAAGGTGGTTGGTCGGCTCATCGAGTAATAATACGTCGGGCTTTTGCAATAATAGTTTTGCCAGTTCAATACGCATACGCCATCCACCGCTAAGTTCAGATGTGGCACGGTTAAAATCGGCACGGTCAAAGCCAAGCCCTTTTAATTTCTTTTCTATTTCCTCATCCATATTACCTGAACCTATTACCTCTAAGCGGTGAGATATATCGGTTATTTCAGTAATAAGGTTCGAATATGAATCAGTTTCGTAATCGGTGCGAGTTTCAAGCTCGTGGTTTATTTCTTTCAGGCGCTTTTCAAGTTGTTGTATTTCGCTGAAAGCCGTAGCAGTTTCTTCAAACACGGTTTTACCATGTTGGTGAACCATATCTTGCGGCAAATAGGCTATTTTAAGGTCTTTGGGTTTGCCAATACTACCCGAACTTGGGTTTTGCTGATCGGCAAGTAATTTGAGCAAAGTACTTTTTCCGGCACCGTTCTTTCCGGCAAGGCCTATCCTGTCTCTTGAATTTATCAAGAAACTAACATTTTCGAAGAGGGCTGTGCCTCCAAAACTTACGGTTATACTATTTAATGAGATCATATCCTAAAAAAGATTTGCAAAAGTAGCCCTTTTCGTTGGATTTTCAGCTAACAGCGGGTTAAATATTAAATACGGATTAAATACCGGGCCTCGGGCTTAAATAATAAAGGCCCGCAAATGCGAGCCCTTATTAATGCTGTGAAAAAAAGATTACTTGGTAGCGTCTTTCTTAGTGTCAGCTTTCTTGTCATCTTTCTTTGCGTCTTTCTTGTCGCTTTTCTTGTCAGAAGCTTTTGCATCTTTCTTAGCAGGCTCCTTGGTAGCAGTAGCAGTCTTGTCTTGAGCGAAAGA
>Ga0206861_1061_pt1 | contig 24086 bp, 16 predicted proteins | sample Alteio_BWOrgCont_45_FD_152617 | JGI IMG/M metagenome (GOLD analysis project Ga0206861, IMG submission 152617) | Enriched cells from forest soil in Barre Woods Harvard Forest LTER site, Petersham, Massachusetts, United States -... | ecosystem: Environmental > Terrestrial > Soil > Temperate forest >... | reverse complement strand
GTTACGAGAAATACAAAACGAATAAAGACATCGGGCTTTCAAATTCAATTGAGATAGAAGTATATGTTAGAGGAAATGAGAAGGTGTTGAGTGAAATTAACCTGAAAGATAAAAAACACGCTAAGGGTACTGATTATGTAATCGGTAAACTAGGTCTGGCGCAATTGATTGAGTTAAAACCATTGCTGGCTAAAGAGAAAGTGTTTTTAGCGTCACTGCCTTTTAGTATTGCTACTAACGAGAAAGCAGGAGTTGAAACCAGGCTTAAAAAGAGTTACATTTGATATACTAAATAATAAACAGAGAATTATGCCTAAAGTAACCTTACACCGTGTAGATAATGACTTTCATTTAGAGGCCCGCAATGTAGTTGGTGCAAAATTTAGTATGGATGGCAATCCTGAAATTGGTGGGCACGACCTTGGTTTTCGCCCTTTGGAGACTATGATTGCATCATTGGGTGGATGCAGTAGCATGGATGTGATAATGATATTGAAGAAGCAAAGACAGCAGATAGACGACTATGACGTGGAGATAGAATATGAGCGTGATAAGAGTTTAGAACCTGCATTGATAACCAAAATACACATCAAGTTTATTGTAAAGGGGAAAGTAGATGAAGACAAATTGAAAAAGGCAATTGAACTCAGCCTTGATAAATATTGTACCGTATCGAAAATGTTGGAAAAAACAGCAACAATAACCTATTCATACCAACTGAACTAAACATGGCCGGTAAAAAGCATAAGGATACTATTGCGGTTCGTACTCAACTACCAAAAACGGAGTTCAATGAGCATTCGGTGCCATTGTATTTAACATCAAGCTTTGTATACGATGATGCTGAAACTATGCGTGCCATGTTTGCTGATGAAAAGCAAGGATATATATATAGCCGCTTTTCAAATCCGAATGCTACTGAGTTGATAGATAAAATGTGTCAGCTTGAAGAGGCTGAAGCGGGCTTTGCATTGGCATCAGGTATGGCAGCAGTGTTTACCACCTTTATGGCATTGCTAAAAAGTGGCGATCATATTCTTTGCTGCAATTCAGTATTTGGTTCAACACATACGGTATTGGAAAAACAATTATCGAAGTTTGGTATTACGCATACCTATACCGATATACTTAAAACCGAAGACTGGTCTAAGGCCATACAACCTAATACTAAAATTATTTTTGTTGAAACGCCATCGAACCCGGCTATTGATTTAATTGATTTGGCATGGTTGGGCAAGTTTGCTAAAAAGCATAAAGCCATACTAATAGTTGATAATTGCTTTGCTACGCCTATTCTGCAACAACCTATACAATATGGAGCCGATCTGGTTATACATTCCGCTACTAAGTATATTGACGGACAAGGGCGTGTAATGGGCGGTATTGTTGTAGGTAAGAAGAAATTGATAGATGAAGTAAGAACTTTTGCACGCAGCTCAGGCCCGGCTATTTCGCCATTCAATGCCTGGATATTATCCAAGAGTATTGAAACGCTTGGTGTGCGTATGGAGCGGCATAGCAGCAATGCACTTAAAGTTGCCCAGTACTTAGAAAAACATGCTGATGTAGAATCAGTTAAATATCCTTTCCTGAAATCTCATCCTCAATATAAGATTGCCAAGAAACAAATGACACAGGGTGGAGGAGTACTCGCATTCTTAATTAAAGGCGGATTGAAAAGAGGAGGTAAATTCTTGGATGCCTTGGAGATGAGTTCACTTACTGCTAACCTTGGCGATACACGCACCATAGTTTCACATCCTGCATCTACAACGCACGCAAAGCTTACTGAACAACAACGTTTAGAAACGGGAGTATTACCTGGACTTATTCGTATATCTGTCGGGCTTGAACATGCCGATGATATTATTGCTGACTTAGAACAGGCTTTTAAAAAATCGAAGAAGGGTTAGATCCTTATTCCAATTATACAAACATCATCAATCTGCTCCTGAGTGCCTTTCCAGTCACTGAGTGTTTTATCTAATAAAGCTTTTTGGTCTTTCATGGGTTTTGCAGACATACCTAATACCAATTCTTTTAATTGGCTCGATTTAAATTTCTTACCAGCAGGTCCGCCAAACTGGTCAGCAAAGCCATCGCTAAACATATAAATGCAATCGCCTTTGTGCAGGTTGACCTCATGCAATGTAAATGGTTTAGTATCTCCGCCACTAATGCCTATAGGCATTTTATCGGGCTTAAATTCCATGAGTTCTTTGCCTCTTACTATCCATAAACCATTATTGGCGCATGCAGCCATCAATAAATGTTTCTCAAAATCAATAGCACAAAGCGAAGCATCCATCCCATCTTTAGTATCTGTTGTGCCATCCGGATTCAATGCTTCTACTACATTGTTCCGAACCGTATTAAATATTTCGTTAGGGTGGGTAAGGTTCTTTTCAATAACTGCCTGATGTAAAAAATTTATGTTCAACAACGACATAAATGCACCCGGTACACCGTGCCCGGTACAATCGCAACAAGCAATATAGAATTTACCTTTGCGGTGCAATGCCCAATAAAAGTCTCCACTTACAATATCTTTAGGTTTGAAGAATATGAAATAATCGTTCAGGTATTCATTCAGGAATTTCTCACTTGTGAGTAGTGCTGTCTGTATTCGGCTCGCGTATTGTATACTATCGGTAAGGTCTTTGTGGCGTTCTTCTAATAGTTTTTTTGCATCGCCTAATTGTGAGAAGGCCATGTCAATCTTTTCTTTTTGTTCGCCAATGATATTCTTCTGCCGGTTTGTTATACGCAAACGTTGTGCTACAAATATTAAGAAAGCTATTAGCAATAACACTCCGCCGGTACCTGCATAAATAATAAGTTGCTGGCGTTTACGCTGCTCTTCTTCAAGTTCATGCTGCTTTTTGTGATCTGCTTCTTCAAGGGCTTGTTTCTTTTCGTATGAATAGCGTACCTCTTCACGGCCGATTGCCTTTTGCTTCTCTTCATTAAAAATACTGTCGTGTATTGCTGCGGCTTGTTTATAATAATAAAGCGCACTATCAGGCTGCTTCATTTTTTCATAACTCTTCGATATGTCGATAAGTGTATGGTAGTAATCTTTTCGGCTGTTTATGCTTTTGTAAATAACTGAGGCGTTCCTAAAGTAATCGAGAGCCTGTTTGTAATTTCCTTTATCTCCAAAAATATCACCTATGCCTTCAGTCGATTCAGCAGTATTGCTCATATCACCAACTGATTTACTTATTTCTAATCCTTTTTGATAAAGTATTAGTGCACTATCTATTAATATGCGACTTACCTCATAAACTGTGGGCGATTTTACTTTATCAGGGTAAAACGTATCTATATAAATATCTCTTATGCTGTCGGGCTCCTTTGCTAATGCATTATAAGCATTCGCTAAGTTGGTATATGTTACACCAATGTCGGCCTTATTGCCTTCATCTTTTCGTATAACAAGGCTTCTGGTGTAATAGTTTATTGCTTCAGGATATTTTTTTTGAGTACGATATATAATGGCAATGTTATTGTAGCCACGGTCAATACCTTCCCTGTTATTCCGCGCTTCTTCAATGGCAAGGCTCTTTTTAAAATAGGTGAGAGCCGAGTCATTATTCTCTTCATCCATATAAAGCAGCCCGATGTTATTCAGGGTAAGAGCAATGCCGGGTTTATAATTAAGCTCTTCATACATGTTCTGGCTCTTTAAAAAATAATCGAGCGCAACAGGGTAATTGCTTTGGCTCCAATATACCAGCCCAAGATTATTGGTGGCGCTGGCAATACCGCGTTTATCACCCAGGGCTTCTTTTGCTTTTAATGCTTTGGTATAATAAAGCTCAGCTTGACCATAATTGCCCTGGTTGTTATACGCGTTTCCAATATTTAAGTATGCCTGCGCTTCTCCTTTACGAGCCGATAATAAAATAGTATCGTTGGTAGATATCTCAAGACTCTTTGACCGTCTTAATGCCCGTATACCGTAGTCGAGCGCCTGTAAGAAATCTCCTTTGCTGTTATAAGCTCTGCAAATAGATATTTCTAGAAAAACCTTTGTCGTATCTTGCTTTTCGCTGTTTAACCTTTTCTTTAATGAATCTATTAACTTCGACTGACCGACAACCGGAGTAATCAGAGTGCACAAAAAAATAAATAGTATGGAGCTACGTATCTTCATGCTTTGGAAGCGGGTTTTACAGAGCGGTATAAAATATGCGCAAAGCTATTTTGCAGGTGTGGTTTTCTTTAGCTTATTTACATCAGCCGGATCGCAATGAGCACAACCGCCGGTATCCTTGCGTTTAAGCGCCAGATACGCTTTCCTCCCCATGTATACTATGGCCGCGCCTAAAATAATATATATAGCTACGCTTTGCATTTTATTTCTGCTTTACCTTGCCGAACTTTTTCTTAAGTCCTTCGGTAGTATTTGAACCCGGACGTTCAATTGGTGAGCCAAGCGCCCTGTCCCATATTAACGATGCAAGCACACCCAATGCTCTTGAAACACCGAATAACACAGTGTAAAAATCATACTCAACAATGCCATAGTGAATCAATAGCACACCGGAGTGCGCATCAACATTTGGCCAAGGATTTTTGATCTTTCCGGTGCTTTCTAAAATAGGAGGAGCTACTTCGTATATCATCTGCACAATTTCGCAAAGGTCATCGTGCTTGATGTGTTTCTTGTAAAAATCTTGTTGCGCGGTAAAACGAGGATCTGTCTTACGCAATACAGCATGTCCGTAACCCGGTACTACACGGCCTTCAGCCAATGTCTTTTTAATGTAGTCGGCAATTTGTTCTTTGGTTGGTAAACCACCGCCTAATTCTTTGCGTAGTTCCAATATCCATGATACTACTTCCTGATTAGCCAATCCGTGTAATGGTCCTGCAAGGCCATTCATACCTGCTGCAAAAGCAAGGTAAGGGTCACTAAGTGTTGAGCCTACAAGGTGAGTCGTGTGTGCTGATACATTTCCACCTTCGTGATCGCAATGTATGGTTAAATAAAGGCGCATTAAGCGTTGAACATCATACACGTCGTAGCCTAACATGTGTGCAAGGTTTGCTGCCCAGTCCAGCTTAGGATCCGGTTCAATGTGCTCGTTGTTCTTATATTTTCTGCGATAGATATATGCCGCTACACGCGGTAAGCGGGCAATAAGGTTCATTGAATCTTCGTAAGCATAATCCCAATATTCTTTTTTGCTCATGCCTTTTTTATAAGCGGCAGCAAAAAGCGATTCGGTTTGCATAGCCATTACACCAATGCTGAACTCAGTCATTGGGTGGGTATTGGCAGGCAATGAATCAAGGGTATCGAATACGTGACGTGGTACTATGCTACGCCTTGCCCAGTTATTGGTCAGGTCGTTTACATCTTCCTGTGTAGGAAGTTCGCCCATAAGCATCAGGTAAAATATACCTTCTGGCAATGGCTCGGTACCACCCGGTGCTTTTGGTAATTTCTCTCTCAATTCAGGAATGCTGTATCCGCGGAAACGAATTCCTTCTTCCGGATCGAGTTTAGATGTTTCGGTAACAAGGCCGGTCATACCGCGCATGCCCTGGTAAACCTGGGCAATGGTATATTCTCCAACCACTGTTTCACCAAACTCGGCAATAAATTGTTTTACGTTAACAGCCTCAGCTGTTGCTTTTTTTGCGAATGCTTCTTTGAGCTTGTCCATAGGGTATATAGTATATGAGTTTTTTTAAAGTAGATATTTAAATGACTTTCCTCCGTAACGTGCCGAAGTGCCCAGCCCTTCTTCAATACGCAGTAACTGGTTATATTTTGCAATACGTTCGGAACGGCATAATGAACCTGTTTTTATTTGGCCGGCGTTTAACGCTACAGCAATATCAGCAATAGTAGTGTCCTCTGTTTCGCCTGAACGGTGACTGATAACCGATGTGTAAGAACTGCGGTCAGCCAGTTGAACGGTGTCAATCGTTTCGCTTAATGAACCAATTTGGTTTACCTTAACTAAAATAGAGTTAGCAACACCTTTATCAATACCTTGTTGCAAACGGGTTACATTGGTAACAAACAGATCGTCGCCAACCAATTGTATTTTCTTTCCGAGCTTGTCGGTCAAATCTTTCCAGCCATCCCAGTCATCTTCTGCAAGTCCGTCTTCAATAGATACTATCGGATATTTTTTTACCAGAGATTGGTACAAGGCTATCATATCTTTCGATGCCAGTTTTTCGCCAGATGATTTCGCGAAATGATATTTGTTTTCTTTTTCGAGGTAGAAAGAAGAAGAGGCCACATCAAGCGCAAGGTAAACATCTTTACCGGGTTCGTAGCCTGCCTTTTCAATAGCTTTTAAAATAAGGTCAAGCGCTTCTTCGGTCGATTTAAGGTTAGGAGCAAAGCCGCCTTCATCGCCAACACTTGTTGAGTAGTTTTTATCGTGCAATAATTTTTTAAGGTGATGAAAAACTTCAGCGCCCATACGCAACGCTTCGGCAAACGAAACCGCGTTAACGGGCATTATCATAAATTCCTGAAAATCGATATTGTTATCAGCGTGTGCACCGCCATTCAGTATGTTCATCATAGGAACGGGAAGCACGTTTGCGTTTACACCGCCAATATATTTATACAAAGGCAATCTCGATTCTTCGGCAGCGGCTTTAGCTACAGCAAGCGATACGCCTAGTATAGCATTAGCACCCAGGTTGGCTTTGTTGGGTGTGCCATCCATCTCCAGCATTTTATTATCTATCAGGCGTTGGTCAAATATGTACATGCCTTTCAATTCTTCCTGCATGGTGCCAACTACATTACCAACAGCTTTCAGCACGCCTTTACCTAAGTATACGCCTTTGTCGCCATCGCGTAATTCAACCGCTTCGTGTATGCCGGTTGATGCGCCTGATGGTATAGCAGCGCGGCCCAATGTGCCGCTATCAGTTATTACATCTACTTCAATGGTTGGGTTTCCTCTCGAATCAAGAATTTGTCTCGCCTGGATACTTGCTATAAAACTCATAAACCGGTATAATATAAATTGGTAAGCACCAAAGTTATAAATAAAATAATGACAAAATAAGCCTTGCTAAGATAACTCATAGCCAACCATATAATTGGCTCAAAAGTGGCGCTGTACTGGCTAAAAAAAGAAATGGAGCCCGGATAAGTAGCTGTTATTTTGTAACCTGCAACTTAATCCCCCTGGTGGGCTCCATTAATGATAAATATTGTATAAGAGTATGCTGGTTTATCGTCTAAAAACAAGCTTTAATCGACAAAGCCATATAACTTGCAGCAAAAATATATATAATTATTTATAATGTGAACTATTATTTAAATAAATCTGAAATTTTTTTGACGACATTTTGCAAATGCCTGATAATGCTGGGCAAAAAGATATTCCCTGTAAATAAATACAGTGAAAGAAGTATTGCAAATGGAGTGGAATAGAATGGGTATCACAACAATAGCTGAGCTTAAATTCAAACTAAAACGGGTTAGGTTCTTAGCTTTTCTATGCATTTCATATACGCATCACGCATGCCTTCGCACATGGCGGCTTTGCCATAATTATGGCTTTTTTCCAGGTCGGTAATTGCCTGGCTGATGCTCCTGACTTGGTCTTGAAGCCAACCCAGCACATCAATTGTTTTGTCGTTCGTGTTCATGATTCGAGGAATTAAAGATTACATATTATAGGGTAGGTTAGTTTTTTACAATGCCTTGATACGCTATCTGATCGCTATACATACTATAACGGTTCATTATTTCGCGCACATATTGGTAGGGCTCCTGTCCGCGGCAATAACCGAAGGTTACTATAGGGTCGTTATAGTACTGCGGTAACGATTCGTTAAGCAGGTAATATGCCACATTGTTCTCCCACTTGTTTGGGTCGAGGCCATACTTACTGGCCAGATTACGGGCATCTATTATATGTCCTGCACCCACGTCATACGAAGCAAGGTCGAATGGTATGCGGGCATCTTTATCGGGTATGAATTTTGCAAAATAGCCATCTACTTCTTTCAGGTAAGAAACACCGGCTGCAATACTTGCTTCTGGCGACATATTCGTAGTATCGATATTATACTTAGCGGCAGTGGAAGGCAATAATTGCATCAACCCAAATGCACCCGACCACGATTTGGCTTCGGGGTTGAATTGTGATTCCTGGTATATCTGTGCGGCAAGCAATTTCCAATCCCAGCCCAGTTTTTTGCTGTATTTCTTTATCATGTCATCGTAAGGCGATATTTTACCGCCCGATAAAGAGAAGTATTCACTGTTCTGCCTGTTCCATGCCGATTTTTTATCGGTAAAATATTTGCCAAACACTACATCGTTATATCCTTTTTTCTTTTGTTTTAACAGCCAGTCGTTAATGGCGGAAAGCAGTTCCGGCGATTCACGCCGTGTGGCCCAGGCAATTTTTTGCGGAAAGCTTATAGGGGTACTTATATCTATATTATCATAATACGATGCTATAATGTGTGCCACATTTTCGTCGGCAATGGTAAAATCAATTTTACCTTTGGCTACATCACCTATTAGTTCTTCTGTGGTTTCAGTTCCTGGCGTTTCAAGCACTTCTATTTTTCCGCCTATTTCGTTCGAAAGGTCCTTTAAGCGCTCATAAAATGAAGATCCTTTCCGCACGTAAACCTGTTTTTCGGCTAATTGCAAAGGGTTTTTTACCAGCAAGCTTTCCAGCTGCAGCGTATTAAGCCTTGGCCAATTGTCGGGTTTACGTTGCACTAATACCTGGCGCGTTGTATAAAGCGGACTTGTAAACTCTACATCTTTTTTACGGTTGCTGGTTATGGTCAGGTTGTCAGCGGCAATATCGCCATCGCAACTATCCAGCATTTCAAATATGTTATCCACGTTTCTTACCACCACCACATCAAGCTCGCATCCTATTGACTTGGCAAAGGCATTCATCATTTCGTACTCGTAGCCCATTGGCTGCCCCTTATATATAAAGTAGGTAGTCGAGCTGTTTTCGGTAAGCAACACAAGCTTCTTGCTTTTTTTGATCTGATCTAAGTCGCGATGCTCAGTATAAATGGAACTGTCGGCAGTTTGATCTTTAAAACGAGGTAAGGTGCAGTTCTTTACTTCGAGAAGAGATGCTAAAATGAACACAAGACTGAATAATATTTTGTACTTTTTCCACATTGTTAACCTCCATCTTTAGCGCATTCTTACTAATTTTACGGTGAAAACGCATTTTCGTTTCATTTTTAGCCCCAATTGCCTATGTTTCTTGAGTTTATAGATATTTTGAAGAGCGAAATAGGGCTGGGTTTGCCCGGTTTAGATGCCCAGAAGAAGATGATAACAGGCAGGCCTGATCTTAGTCCTGAGGTGATAGCCCAAAGGAACCCGAAGCAAAGCAGTGTGTTGGTGTGGTTATACCCGCAAGGCGATGATATATACACCCGCCTTATATTACGTACCGCCTATAAAGGAGTGCATAGCGCCCAAATGGCATTTCCGGGAGGGACAAAAGAGGAGTATGATACCGACCTATGGCAAACAGCCTTACGAGAAGCGCATGAAGAGGTAGGAATATTGCCTGATGAAGTTAAATACGTGGGAGCACTAAGCCCTGTTTATATACCACCCAGTAATTTTTGGGTGCAGCCGTATATGGGTATGACCGAGCATAACATACCAGCCGTAATTCAAGTAACAGAAGTGCAGTATGCTATAGATTTTGATGTGCGACTTTTGACTGAGCCAAGAATAAAGGAAGAGAAGCTTATTATGAATGCGAACATAAAGAGCGAAATAAAAACACCGTACTATAATATAGAAGGGCATACCGTATGGGGGGCAACAGCTATGATGCTAAGTGAATTTGAAGAGTTGTTGAGAAGGGTTTATAAAAGGATGCAGTAAATAATATTGTGCATTACCCCAAACCCCTAAAGGGGCTTTAAATAAAACGATGTTATATTGAGCTTGTCGAAATATATTCCTTATATAACGGAAGGTCTTCGACAGGCTCAGACTGACGCTAATAGTTTTAAAGCCCCTTTAGGGGTTTGGGGTCGATATGAATTAAAAATACTTCTCGCACAATACGAAAAATATATACATTTGCTCCGTCTCTTTTTAAGGGGTGCCCAATATAAAGGCTGAGATCATACCCATTAGACATAGAAATATGTTTTGGAACCTGAACAAGGTAATGCTTGCGGAGGGAGGAGACCAGGAAAATAGTTAGCCGGTGAATATTCCACCCTTTGATTTATCCGGCAGTGTTTATACCCGTATAATGATATACATCATTAAAAATTTGTGCAAGCAATTGTTGGTTGCAGTTATGTTATTACCTGTTGTAGTTTCAGCACAACATACCCTTAGCGGTACCATTACTGATTCGGCTACAGGAGAAAAATTGCCTATGGTGGCGGTAACTATAAACTCCACCTTATTATCTACATTCACTGATATGGACGGGAAGTTTAAACTTCGGCTGAAGGATGATGACTATACAGTTGAGTTTAAATATGTAGGTTATGGAGTAAGGACAATAAAAATTTCATTGCCTAAAGATTCTGTTATAAATATTTCGTGGGCTTCACAAACATTATACTCAAACGAGGTTGTGGTTAGTGCAACCCGTGCGGGAGATAAAACACCTACTACTTATAATAATATTGATAAAGAATACTTGGAGAAAAGTAATGTGGGGCAGGATATGCCTTTTCTTTTAAACTTTACTCCGTCCATGGTGGTGCAGTCTGATGCTGGAGCGGGAGTTGGATATACCTATATACATATTCGCGGTAGTGATGCAACGCGTGTTAACGTTACTATTGATGGTGTACCTATTAACGATGCGGAAGATCAAGGCGTGTATTGGGTAGATATGCCGGATATTGTTTCGAGTACCGATAATATACAGATACAGCGCGGAGTAGGTACATCTACCAATGGTGCAGGTGCCTTTGGCGCGAGTATTAATATTGAAACAACTAAACTAAATACACAGCCTTATGCTGAGTACAGCAGTTCTGCCGGTTCATATAATACATTTAAAAACTCGTTCCAGTTTGGTACGGGCTTAATTGACGGACATTGGGAGTTTGATGGCAGGGCATCTGAAATAACATCGAACGGATATGTTGATAGAGCAACTTCAAGTTTTCAATCAGCTTTTTTAGATGCAGGCTACTATAGTAAGAACACCATGATAAAAGCAGTGGTGTTTACCGGTAAAGAAAAAACCTATCAAGCCTGGTATGGCGACCCACAAGATTCGTTGGCTACAAACCGCACCTTTAATCCTGCGGGCATGTATTATAATTCAGCAGGACAAGTTCAATTCTACCCGAATGAGACAGATAATTATGAGCAGGATTATTTTCAGTTGCACTTATCACAACAACTAGGACACGACTGGCAGGTTAACGCGGCTTTATTTCAAACCAATGGCTGGGGTTATTACGAAGATTTTGATACCCAATATCCGTATGAATATTATGGTTTGCAAAGCCCGGGTGTAGGAAGAGATACAGGTAATTTTGTAGAAGACCTTTGGCTGAACAATAAGTTTTACGGCGCTACGTATAATCTTAAATATACCAACCATAACCGCCTTGAAGTTGATTTAGGCGGAGCATGGGATCAGTATTACGGGCAGCATTATGATAATGTAACATGGGCTCAATATGGCTTGCCAACTAACAGTTACCAGTATGTAAGTTATACTGACCTGAAGACAGACTATAATGTTTTTGCAAGAGCTACTTACCAAATAACAAAAAAGCTGAGCCTCTATGGCGATTTGCAATTCAGGCATATCAACTATTCTTTTTACGGGTATAACGACCAATTCGTTAATGTTACGCAAGATGTATTACTTGATTTCTTTAACCCCAAGGGTGGTATCAGTTATGACCTTTCCTCAACCCAAAATTTATACGCTTCGGTAGCGGTTGGTAACAAGGAACCTTCTGTTGATGACTATGCCCAGTCTACCCCAGCCAGTCGGCCGTTGCCCGAGCATTTGGTCGACTGGGAGGCTGGGTACAAACAACACTGGAAGAAAGTAGCGTTGACTGCTGATGTATATTATATGGACTACACTAATCAGTTAGTTTTAAACGGACAAGTGAACGATGTTGGTGCATATAATCGTATTAATGTACCCGAAAGTTACCGTACAGGTATTGAAGTACAATGGGCCTATCAGCCTGTTAAATGGCTGCGCTGGGATGCGAATGCAACCTATAGCATAAATAAGATAAAGAACTTTAATGAGTATGTAGATGTGTATGATAGTAATGGCAATAATGTTGGAAACACTCTTTATAAACAACATTCATCGGTAGATATTTCTTTCTCTCCATCTTGGATTGCCGGTAGTATACTGACTTTTATCCCTATGAAGAATCTTGAAATTAGTCTGCTGACAAAGTATGTAGGATTGCAGTACCTTGATAATACCCAGAGCGCAGACAGGGACATACCGGCATATTTAACCCAGGATTTTCGCATCAATTACGCTATTCACCCGAAATTTATAAAGGAGATAGATTTGACTTTATTAGTAAATAACATTACCAGTTTAAAGTATGTATCGAATGGGTATACCTACGAATACCTGCAGAATGGGGTGATATATAATGAGAATAGTTATTTCCCGCAGGCTCCGGCTAATTTCCTATTCGGCGTTAATTTGAAGTTTTAATTTTCGTAGACACGAATTGCACTAATTATAAATATCAATACAATTTAATTCGTGAAATTAGTGTCGGGTAGGAGTCAAGAGATTATTGCATCTTTTCGTGCAGCAGCGAAGTAAACTTTTCAGGGCTTAGGTTGTGATATAGTTTACCCAAATGCGCAACCGAAATAGAACCCGTTTGCTCGGATACCGATATGGCAATAGCATCAGATTTTTCGGTGATACCTACAGCAGCCCTATGGCGCATGCCCAGGTTTGTAGGGAAGTCGGTCTTTTCGGTACTTGGCAATACGCAACGTGCCGCGTGAATTTTGTTGTCTTTTATAATTACTGCTCCATCGTGCAGTGGGTTATTTTTAAAGAAAATACTTTCCAACATGGCCTCAGTAATATTGCTGTCAATAATATCTCCTGTCTGAGCATAAAAATCAAGGTCAGTATCTTTTTGAATAATAATAAGGGCACCGGTTTGTTTATCGGCCAGGTTACGACACGCTTTTAAAATAGGGTGGAGGTCCAACTCATGCTCCTTGTCTAATTGCAGCATTAAAAAATTCTTGGTAAAGTTTTTGCGGTTGAATAATTCTGTTTTGCCAATGATGAGCAGAAATCTTCTAAGTTCCTGTTGAAATACAATAATGATGGCAATAACACCTACATCAATAAAGCGGCTAAGTATGCTGCTGAATAACTGCATGTCGAGTGCGCGCACAATTAACCAGATAACATAGAGTAATACAATGCCAGTAAGAATATTAATTGCGGCCGTGCCTCTTACCAGGTTATAAAGCTCATATAGCAAAATGGCAACCAGTAAAATATCTACTGCATCTAACCAACGGAATGTAATGAACAAGCTAATCATACTTCGGTTGATGGATATAAATACTGATTAACTATCCTAATCACCTCTTTTGCTTCTTTAGCATCGTGTACACGCAAAATATTGGCTCCTTGTAATAGTGCAATGGTGTTTAATGCAATAGTGCCGGTGAGTGCATTCTGGGCTTTTGTTTTAAGTACTTTGTTTATCATCGACTTGCGAGACAAGCCTGCTAATATCGGTAGCCCAAGCCTACGGAATATTCCCAGGTTATGCAGTAACGTATAATTATGCTCCACCGTTTTTCCAAATCCAAATCCGGTATCTATTATTATTTGTTTTACCCCAAACGAACGTGCTTTGTCAACTTGTGATGATAGGAAGTTGTATACTTCTTTAGTTACATCTTCATAGGTCGGGTTATGCTGCATGGTTTCCGGTGTGCCTTGCATGTGCATTAATATATAAGGTACTTTAAGCTTGCCGACAGTTTTAAACATGGCATCATCCATAGTGCCACCCGATACATCGTTTATTATAGAAGCACCATGCTCAACTGCCTTTCTGGCAACCTCAGCATGAAAGGTATCTATTGAAATTATTATTTCAGGATTGTTTTTTATCAATGCGTCTAATGCGGGTATCAGTCTTTTTAGTTCTTCTTCAGGGCTAAGCAAAATAGCATTGGGCCTAGTTGATGCTGCACCCACATCTATAATAGTAGCGCCTTCGGCCAGTAGTTTATTGGCTTGTGCCACGGCATCTTCTGGCGATTCGTATTTACCGCCATCGTAAAACGAATCGGGGGTAATGTTTATAATACCCATTACCAAAGGCAAATCAAATGACAGTTCCTTGCCGTTTAAAAGCTTTAACGGAAGTAACCGATTTGCTGTATGTATTGTTGTTGTACCCATGATAATTACCAAAAATAACAAAAGCTTGTTTTAATGAGCCTTTTTAAAGTTTAAATAACAGATTGTTTTGTTAAATTTGTGAATACTAACAAACACTCAAATACATGGAAATAGTTTTCTTTATATGTGTGGCAATACTGCTTATAGTAATTGTAACATATAACAAACTTGTGTCGGTGAAAAATGCGATGGAAAACGCAAATGGAGCAGTAGACACCATGCTGAAGAAAAGATATGACCTTTTACCTAACCTTATTGCCATAACTAATAATTATATGAGTTATGAAAAGAATTTATTGCAAGAAGTATCAAATCTGAGTATGAAGAGATTGGATAGTAATATTCCAGATGATAAGAAAAATGAAATAGATAATAAGGTTGAACAGTCGATAAACAAAGCGTTATCATTAGTTGAAAACCATCCTGATATAAAAGCCGATAGGATATTTCTTAACCTGGAGGCGTCATGGAATGAATGTGAAGAACAAATTGCGGCTGCCAGAAGAGCATATAATTCAGCCGTGGCAAGTTATAATAATGCATTTGAACGGTATCCCGGTAGTATGTTCGCTAAGACTATGAAGTTTGAGCATAAGTCAGTCCTTACAATTCCTGTTGAAGAACAAGGGAATATTCGTATTTCATAGTAACTGTTAATATGAAGACGGAAGCGGAGTTTCTGCAGTTTTATAACGAGATTCTTAAGAAGAAGATCGACGATATGGAGTCGCTCAGGAAAAGCTCACTGAGGAATTATTCCATTTTTATTTGGGTAGTATTGATCTTATTTGTAAGTGTAATGGGTTATTCTTACATGAATAATAAACCAGGAGATATAGTTGTGCCGATTATCTTTTTTGGGCCAATGGGATTGCTCATATTTCTTTTTACAGCATCTTCCATAAAATCAAAGTATCGAAATACTTTCAAAAAAGAGGTTGTAGGCGCCATGATCAAATTTTTTGATGAACGATTAGTTTATACTCCCGATAAAGGAATAGCGTCTCAGGCAATAATTATAAGTAATTTGTTTTTTGATATTGATGAGGCTGGTGGAAGTGATTATACAGAGGGTCAATTGGGTGAAACTTTTATTCAGTTTTCGAAGATCAGAACCAGCAAATCAGGGTTTACGGGGATTTTTATGATAGCCAGCTTTAATAAATATTTTAACGGGCATTACATAGTATTGCCCAGAAAATATGCGGGGACAGATTCTTTTTTTAATAAAACCTTACATAAAATTGAGAGTGAGATACCTGCGCCAATTGTATTGGAAAATCCGGATTTTGAAAAAGAGTTTGCCGCATTCGGATCAGATGAAATTGAAGGGCGTTATATACTAACGCCTGCATTTATGGAGAAGATGCTCGATTTTCAAAGTAAGATAGATAACGACTTATACATGTCTTTTGTTCGTTCTCGCTTATTTATTGCATTTGGTACAAGTGTTGATGATATGTTTGAGCCTGGTTTGTCAGGAGAAACAACATTAGGAGATGTTGAAAGATGGGGCGAGCAGTTGCAGTTGGCAATTGGTATAGTTGAAGAGTTTGGACTTAATACCCGAATTTGGAGTAAGAGATAAAGCCTTATTTGCTTTGCTCCAGAATAAACTTTATCACATCCACTCCATCAGCATAATCGGTAAGCCCTGGCGATTGAGTTTCTCCCAGCTTTACAACAGGTATATGTAAGTTCCCTAATTCCTGTTTTGCTTTTTCAGTAGTGGCAATACATTGAATCAGTTCTTTTTGTGTGGCTAGTTCTTTTGCAAGTGAGGCAAGGTTGTTATACCTTTCGTAATGTAAAACTGCAATAGGCGAGGGGATGGCCTTATCTTCTATGACAGCCAGGAAATTATTATCGGTAAATATTTTGCCATCCATTAAAAAAATGGTGCGGTTATAGGTATAGTTGTTAGCGTATTTATTGTGATTCACCACAGGGCTATATTTTTCAATACCTCTGAAAAAATTACCGAGATCAAATCCTTCAGGTGTATACATTTTCGAAATATTCCGGCAGCCAAGTCCAAAATAGCTGAACACATCTTCTCCTAGCTTGCTTAAGTCTTCCGTTGTTTCGTCACCGGTTAATATAGCAATACCGTTTCTGTTCTTGCGAATAATGTGTGGCACATTCCTGAAATAATATTCAAAATGACGTGCGGTGTTATTGCTGCCAGTTGCAATAACCGCATTGGCTGTTGATGAAAGTTTTTCAATAAAATGAATACGCTTTTCAAATTCAGGCTCTATAGCGATCAGTTTTTTTGACAGGAACTTTAATAAAATATTATCTGAACTCGATTGTTTGGCATCAATGATATTGCCAGTTATTAAAACGCATAAAAAATCGTGAAAACCAACTAAGGGAATATTACCCGCCATAACTATGCTTATAGTTATTGGTTTTGTATTTTCTTTTGGCAGTTCAGGATAATGAGCCAACCAGTTGGTGAGAGCATTTGTTCTTAACCAGTGTTCTATTCCATGTAGTGCGCTAATTATATTATCGCGGGTGAACCATCCATTTTGTTGTTCGGCAAGTTTTAGAGCAGTATTCCAATCTTCATGCTCGCTCGCTGAAGGATTCTTTAGAAAGGTCCTTATCTCATCTCCTAAGCTATTGAAGCTCCCTATTATATCTGTTTGTTTCATAAGGTTGCAAAAATAGCTTATTCATTTAGCCAACTAACCTAATTAAAAATGAAATTAGGCTGTGGATGTTTTTTCGTGATAGAAGGTTGCATTAACACCGCTAAAACCATAAAATAAAAATAACGAGATTAAGCTACCAATATTCAAGATATATGTATAAGTTTGGGACTATATTTTTGTCTTAAACGTTTAAAGAGCGTTTAAGACGCCACAAATTAAAAATTGTGTCAACTGTTTTAATTAAATACTAAAATTCATGAAAAAAATTACACTTGTTTTATTAATTGGAATTTTTTGTAATTCATTTACTAAAGGTCAGATTGTAACTACCCTTGCCGGTACTATTAATGCAGGCGCCGGTAATGGGACAGGTTCATCAGTAGGTTTTGACCAACCTGCGGGTATAGTATCCGATGGTAGTGGTAACCTGTATATTGCTGACCAGGATAATAATGAAGTACGGAAAATTGTTATTTCCAGCGGTACTGTTTCCCTTTTTGCAGGTAGTGGTGGTGCCGGTTCCGGTAATGGATCCGGCTCAGCAGTGACGTTCAACCAGCCGGAAGGAATAGCACTTGATGGCAACGGTAATATGTTTGTGTCGGAGTTGAATAATAACGATATCCGTAAGATTGTGATATCTACCGGGGCTGTAACTACTTTGGCGGGTAACCTTACTGCGGGTTCAACCAATGGAACAGGAACCGGAGCTCTTTTTAGCGCTCCCAGCGGATTAGCTTCTGACGGAACTAATTTATATGTTGCCGATCATTCCAATAACGAAATACGTAAGATCGTTATTTCATCGGGAGTTGTTACAACCCTGGCAGGTTCAACAACATTGGGCCATGCAAACGGAACAGGTGCTGCCGCTAGTTTCTATTATCCTTACGGTATAGTATATGATGGTGCAGGTAATCTTTACGTGGCTGAACAGGATAATAATGATATACGAAAGATTGTAATTGCTACTGGTGTTGTAACAACCCTAGCAGGTTGCCAAAGTTGTACTGCAGGTACAGTGAATGGAGTTGGCACAACAGCTACTTTTAATACACCTTATGGATTAGGTATAGATGCTAATGGTAACCTTTATGTAGCCGATGCTACCAATAACGAAATTCGTAAGATTGTTATATCAAGCGCCACGGTTAGCACCTACGCAGGTACTACCACGTATGGCTCAGCTAATGGAACAGGTACGGCAGCAAGTTTTCACGCCCCAACAGGAATAGCCACCGATGCCAGCGGAAATGTTTATGTAGCTGATCAAGATAATAATGAGATAAGAGAAGTAACTACTGCTGCGCCAATAGTTTCTATTGCCGGTGATTCAGTACCATGCTCAGGTACTTCTCAACAGTTTTATGATCAATCTACTAATACCCCAACCAGCTGGAAATGGACATTTACCGGAGCTACACCGGCTACTTCAACCTTACAAAATCCTACTGTTGTTTATAATGCAGCAGGTAACTATACTGTAAAATTAGTAGCTACCAATGCTTATGGTTCTGATAGTTTAACAAAAACTAATTGGGTAGCAGTAAATGCAACTCCAACTATAACAATTAGCGCTCAAAGCTCTTCTATTTGTGTTGGGGCTAGCGATACCCTTACCGCTTCAGGTGCTGCTAATTATGTCTGGAGCCCTTCGACAGCTTTAAGTAATCCTTCAGTGGCTAAAGTAATTGCCTCTCCAACAACAACTACTACCTATACGGTTAATGGTTTTGGCGTTTGCTCAAGTAAAGATTCTGTAAAAATAACAGTGAACCCTAAGCCAACCGTAAATGTAACTTCAACTCCGCAATACGTTTGTTTAGGAAAGAGTAGTACTCTCAAGGCTACCGGTGCAAGTACTTATGCCTGGAGCCCAACAGCAACCTTAAGCGCCCCAAGTGGTGATAGTGTATATGCTACTCCCACCACTACTGCTACTGTTACCTATACTGTTTTTGGAACCAGTTCGGCAGGGTGTATAAGTACAGCTGCGACTGTAAATGTTGGTGTTTATGCATTACCTAGTACACCAACAGTTAGCAGTAATAGCCCTGTGTGTGCCGGACAACCCCTTAACCTTACAACCCCCTCTGGTTCTGTTGCCTATAGCTGGACAGGCCCCAATAGTTATACTTCTTCTACGCAAAACCCTACCATATCTGTAACAACTACGGCAAATAGCGGCACATATTCGGTAGTGGCTACTGCCAGTGTTACTGGTTGCCAGAGTTTACCTGGAACAGGAAATGTGGTTGTAAATGCATTGCCTACCATAACTATTACTCCTGCAAGCGCTTCAATTTGTCTGGGTAAGTCAGATACTCTTACAGCATCCGGTGCTACCAGCTATACCTGGAGTCCGCAGACAAACCTAAGTACCCCTTCAAGTGCGCAGGTAATTGCTTCATCAACCACTACAACTACCTACACGGTTACCGGGGTTTATAATGGATGTTCAAATACTAAACCTATAACTGTAACCGTTAATCCGCTTCCACCTAATCCAAATGTTGGAAGTAATGGTCCAATATGTTCGGGAAATGCTCTTAACCTTACGGCTACTTCAACGGGTGCAAGCACATATAGCTGGACTGGCCCTAACAGTTTTACTTCTAATACCCAAAATCCAACCATTACTGCCGCATCAACCGTAGCAACCGGTACCTATAGTGTTATAGCACAATCTTCATTAGGATGTAATAGTTCTGGTGCCGGAACATTGGCTGTAACAGTAAATGCTACTCCAACTTTAACAATTACCTCAACTAATCCTTCGGTTTGCCCGGGTGGCAGTAGCTATTTAACTGCTAATGGCGCAAATAGTTATGTATGGACAGCAGCAGCAAGTTTAAGCGCTATAAGTATGGGAAATGCAACCGCTACACCAACAGCTACTACCTCTTATAAAGTAACAGGTACAAGTATTAATGGTTGTACGGCTGTAGATTCAACTACTGTAATTGTAGAAAATCTTGCCATTACCTTGAATACAGTGAATGAGTCGTGTAATGGATTAACAAATGGAAATATAACCGCTACTGTTACCGGCGGTACACCAACATATAAATATTCATGGAATAATGGTGGAACTACTAATCTGATCTATAATTTGGCCACAGGAGGATATACTGTAACTGTGACCGACAATATTGGTTGCACAGGCACAGCCTCTACTACTGTAACGCAACCTTCTGCATTATCTGTTAGTGCAACTGCAACTAATACCAGTTGTGGTAAATCAAGCGGATCTGTTACGGCTAGCCCAACGGGTGGTGTGCCTCCGTATAACTATTCATGGACCACAACTCCCGTAGAAACAGGTGATGTGGTAACCGGCCTCGCTTCGGGAACATATTCGGTAACATTAACTGATGGTACAGGTTGTACCGCTAATGCAAAAGCAACCGTGGGTGGTTCAAACAGCCCTACTATAAACGCTACATTTACAAACAGCACTTGCGGAACGCCTGATGGTAAAGCAAAAGTGACGGTTACCAATGGTACTCCTCCATATCGTTATTCATGGAACAATGGCGATACACTATCTACCGATAGTAATATGGCAGCGGCCACATACGTAATAACTGTAACCGATGCAGCTGGCTGTCTCACCTTCGAGCCTGTTAATATTAATGATGCAACCGGACCAACTATAACTATAAATTCAGTTACCAATGTAACCTGTAATGGTGGTTCTAATGGAGCCATTGCAATTACGGCAACAGGTGGTGCAGGCGGATATAAATATAAATGGTCGAATGGAGCTACTACAGCAAGTATCAGTGGCTTATCGGCAGGCCCGTACCTTATCACTGTTACCGATGTAGGTGGCTGTGTTGCTGTAAATACTATTACTATTACTGAGCCAACAGTCTTGGCAGGTAGTGTAAGTATTACAGCCGCAAGTTGCGGCACGTCTAATGGTGGCGCGGGTGTTTTAGTTTCAGGTGGTAGTTCTCCGTATGTCTATTCATGGAACACTGGGGCCACGGTTTATAATCTTACCAATGTGGCAGCGGGTACATATACACTTACCGTAACCGATAAAAATGGATGTACTTTAACAAGCCTTGCTTCTGTTGATAATGCTTCCGGGCCTTTGGTTACTCTGGATTCTGTTATTAATATGAATTGTGCTACAAAAACGCTTGGAGAGATACTTATAAGCACAAGCGGAGGTACTCCTCCTTATGCTTACCTGTGGAGCAATAGCGCTACAACACAAAATGTAAGCGGCCTTAATGCAGGTAATTACGCGGTTACTGTAACCGATGCCGCCGGATGTAAAGGAACAGGTAGCGCTTCTATAACTACTGCTTTGCCTCCGGGTATGCCAATATGTATGGTGACAGTTAATCCTAAAACAAACTTTAATACTCTTATATGGGATTCTATTAACCCTAACAGGATACAAGAGTATTTAATATACAGGCAAACAACTACCCCTGGTGTTTATACTGTAATAGGGCATTCGGCAGGTAACTCAGGTACTTTTGTAGATACACTTTCAAATGCGGGTAAGCGCAGCTGGTGGTACGAGTTATCAGAACTTGATTCGTGCGGACAAGCATCACCTATAGGTGAGAGCATTTTGTTTAAGACGATTCACTTAACTGCAACCCTTACCTCAACCAGTGCTGTAAATCTGGTATGGGATAATTTCGAAGGTGCTACATTCCAGCGTTACATTATATATCGTGATACTGTTGCCGGAATTGTTAGCGATAGTATCGCATCTGTTGATACCAATACCTTTGGTTATGTAGATCATCCTCCGTATACAACTAAAACCTACTATTACCACATTGGTATTGGCGGAAACTTTGGTTGTTCATTGGTGCCAAGAGCCCTGTCAATCAACTATAATGCATCAAAATCGAATACTGGTAATATAACTGTTAAGAATACGACTGGTATTCCAACTATATCATCTGTCAATTCACTTACGGTATTCCCTAACCCTAACAGAGGTATGTTTACCATGAGCCTTGATATTGCTAAACAAGAGAATATCAGGGTGAGGATATATGACGCGTTAGGAAAGGCAATTGAAGAGGACAGTTATAGCGCCCAAAGTGGCAAGCTATTAAAGCAATACGACCTTAGCGCATTTAGTAAAGGAGTATACACTGTGCAGGTAATTTCAGATGATGGTGTTACCTACCGTAAGGTAGTTATTCAATAGATTTTATAAGAGAGTAGCAGAGATACATTGATTTTGTATCTTTGCTGCTCTTTAAATTTAATGTTATGGCAATTAGAATAACTGACGAATGTATCAACTGTGGGGCTTGCGAACCTGAATGCCCTAATAATGCTATATATGAAGGTGGTAACGAATGGCGTTTTGCTGATGGAACATCGGTAAAAGGCATGTTTACCGCTAAAAGTGGCCTAAGCGTAGAGGCGGATGCTCCTCAACAGCCTGTAGAACTGGATAGGTATTATATCGTTTCGGATAAATGTACGGAGTGTAAGGGTTTTCACGATGAGCCACAGTGCGCATCAGTTTGCCCGGTTGACTGTTGTATAACAGATGATATGCACAAGGAAACCGAAGCTGAACTGCTTGCTAAGAAAGCTTCACTTCATATTTAAGACTCATCTGACGGAGAGGAAGACATTGCCTTCAGTTTCTCGTCCAGTTGCATAAAGTCTTTAATCATTACTTCACGCGCTTTGCTGCCTTCAAAGGCTCCAATTATACCTGCTGCCTGTAACTGATCTATAATACGGCCTGCACGGTTGTACCCTATTTTTAACCTGCGTTGTAATAATGATGCGGAACCCTGTTGGGTTTCTACCACAATACGTGCGCATTGGTCAAATAAAGCATCTTTTTCATTGGCGCTGAATTCAACGGCACCGTCCTCACTACCTTCTTCCACATATTCAGGTAGCTGGAATGCTTGCGGATAAGCTTGTTGCGCACCAATGTAATCAGTCACTTCTTCTACTTCGGTAGTGCTTACAAAAGCACACTGCAACCTTATAAGGTCACTGCCCGTTGCCAATAACATATCGCCACGGCCAATAAGCTGGTCAGCCCCGCCGGAATCTAATATGGTGCGTGAGTCGATCTTAGAGATGACCCTGAAGGCTATACGGGCCGGGAAGTTGGCCTTGATTGTGCCTGTAATAATATTTACTGAAGGACGTTGTGTAGCAATAATTAAGTGGATACCAATAGCACGTGCAAGCTGTGCCAGGCGGGCTATAGGGGTTTCTACTTCCTTGCCGGCTGTCATAATTAAATCGGCAAACTCATCCACAATAAGCACAATATAAGGTAAGTACTTATGTCCTTTCTCAGGATTCAATTTGCGTGCTACAAACTTCTCGTTATATTCTTTAATGTTACGGACCTGTGCATCTTTCAATAGATCGTAACGTTGGTCCATTTCAATACAAAGCGAATTGAGTGTGTGAATAACCTTTTTCGTATCGGTAATAATAGCCTCGCCCGAATTTGGCAGCTTAGCTAAAAAGTGCCTTTCAATTTTGTTGAATAGGGTAAGCTCCACCTTTTTAGGATCAACCAATACAAATTTAATTTGCGATGGATGCTTTTTGTAAAGCAATGAAACCAATACCGCATTTAATCCTACCGATTTACCCTGGCCCGTAGAACCCGCCATTAATAAGTGAGGCATTTTGGCAAGGTCTATAACAAAAGGCTGATCTGATATAGTTTTACCTAAACCTATAGGCAGTTCCATGTTAGCTTTCTGAAACTGATCGGATGCTAAAATAGATTTCATAGATACCATGCCCGGGTTGCGGTTAGGCACTTCAATACCTATTGTGCCTTGACCGGGCATAGGCGCTATAATACGTATGCCCAATGCTGAAAGGCTAAGGGCTATATCATCTTCCAGGTTCTTTATCTTCGAAATACGTGTACCATCTTGCGGAACAATTTCATAGAGTGTTACCGTTGGGCCGGGCGTAGCTTTGATCTTCTTAATGCCGATGCTATAGTTGGCAAGGGTTGCCACAATCC
>Ga0206861_1059_pt1 | contig 24644 bp, 21 predicted proteins | sample Alteio_BWOrgCont_45_FD_152617 | JGI IMG/M metagenome (GOLD analysis project Ga0206861, IMG submission 152617) | Enriched cells from forest soil in Barre Woods Harvard Forest LTER site, Petersham, Massachusetts, United States -... | ecosystem: Environmental > Terrestrial > Soil > Temperate forest >... | reverse complement strand
ATTACTACTTTATAGGTTCCGGCGCAAAGGTTGCTGTCTCGGGCATTGGTGCTGCCGCCAGTCCATAAATAGGTATATGGCGAAGTGCCATCCTTAACCCCGGCAACTACTTTGCCTATGCAATTACCAAAGCAGGCTTCATTGGTTTGCGATACTATAGAGTCGCGCATACTATTGGCCTGCGAAACAGTAACCTTTACAATGTCTTTACATCCATTAAAATCGGTAACTGTTATAGTATAGGTTGCAGCCGCCAGCGCGGTAATTGTTGATGTTGTTTTACCGTTCGACCACGCGTAGCTATATGGCGAAGTGCCGCCAACCAGCGAAGCTGTTGCCGTACCATTGCCCGAAGTGCTGCATGACGGTGTAGAACCGGTGCTCATTGTAAGCAAGGTAGGTTGTGTTACAGTAAATGGCGAAGTAACCCGGCAGCCCTTGGCATCGGTAACTGTAACCGTGTACGTTGTCGCACTAAGACTTTTAGCGGTATCGGTAGTAACACCGGTTGACCATGAATAGGTATATGGAGCCGTACCATTAAGCTGCGCGGTAGCGCTACCTGTATTTGTACCATTACACTTAACTGCGCTAATACTTAAAGACAATACAGCACCCAGAGAATTTAACTGCAAGGCGCCCGATGATACTGTGCAGCCCAGTGAGTCGGTAACTGTAACCGAGTATGAGCCAGCGCTCAGATTTTTGGCGCTATCGGTTGTACTGCCTACCGACACGGGGGCCCATGCATATGTGTATTTCGATGACCCGCCTGCAGCGTGAACCGTTATTAAACCATCCGATTGACCGCAATCGGGCAACACTATGTTCGTATTTATTGATAATGGAGAGGCTGGCTGTGTTATATCTATAATTTCCGCTCCGCAATGACCGGCCGCATCGGTAACACTAACCGTATACTGCCCCGCTGAAATGGCACTAATACCTGAGGTTGTAGCTCCGGTTGACCAGGTATATTTATAAGGGGCGGTACCTCCGCTAGCAGAAATCGCAGCCGCCCCTGTTACATTACCATAACACTTAACATTCACACTCGAAGACTTGAGAACAAGCACCGCTGTCGGCTGGGTTAATGTTACTGACGAAACCGATTTGCAACCATGAGCATCGGTAAGAACTACCGAATCGACGCCTGCACAAAGGCCAGTGGCCGATTGTACAAGTTGAACAGGAGATGTATACCATTTATATGTGTATGGCGTAGTTCCACCACTGCCTGTTATAGTAGCGGTACCATTGCAGGCGCTGTTACAGGTTACATTAGTAAACGCGGTAATACTACTGCTTGGCGAAGCGGATGGAGTAATGGTCATTACATTGGTGGTAACACAGCTACCATAGGTGGTTTTAACTGTATAACTGGTTGCAGTAGCGGGTGTTACTGTAATAGAAGTTGTGGTGGCACCTGTGTTCCATGAATAAGAAAGACCACCTGTAATATAAAGTGTAACGGGCGGCCCCTTTGAACAATAATAAGAAGTGGAAGAAGTATATAAAAGCGGATTAGGGGCTATAACTACATTAATAACCGTATCGGCTTCACAACCGTTCACCTCTTCCAGCAGCCTTACCGGGTGTATTCCGGGAGTGATAAATTTAAATGTTGGGTTTACGGTTGAATCTTCTATTTTACCATTGTTGTAAAAATCCCAGTAAAACTTAACACCCGCGCCACTAAGCGGATTAGACTTATTCGTAAACTGGGTAGTTGCGCTCGAACAGACCGTATCGGTGGTAAAATTTGGCGACGGTGGCGGCCCTGCAACGTTATTGACAGTTACCGATAACGTATCGGTACAAGAAGCCGAACCTTTAACAACTACACTGTATGTACCCGCGCAGGTAACATTAACCGATTGCTGGTTAACAGGCCCCGAAATACAGGGGCCACTCCAGGTGTATGACGATTGGCCCGCAGGAGCCGTAAGCACATAAGGTTTTTGGCCGCAATAAGCAGGGGCCGAAGAAATAACGCCAATATTGCTGCACGAAGCATCTACATAAGCATACCCAAAATGCCCACCCTGGGCGCAATCGGCAGTTTTAAAAATTACGGTTACGCACTGCCCCACATAATTATACAGCGGTACGTATACGGTTGTCCAGGGCCTGTAATAGACTGTATCGCCATCAGCAGCATCGTATATAGCATGGAAACCTTGCAGCCCCGCCGCGGAAACCACAAAATACTGTCCGCAAGCGCTTATTTCATCACCATTCTGGTCGAGTACTTCCATTTGAAACCAGGGCTGCTGATAATAGGTATGGTTAGGATTTTCGAGAACGGCGGCATATTGCAATGTTAAAATTGGCGACCCGGCCGATACCGTGAACTGATTGCTTAATTCGGCTACGCCATAATTGGGCACAGTGCTGTCGCCCACACGGGCAGAATATTTGCCACCACCCGGTGCAACCACAGGTAAGGCAGCACCAACAACAGGATCAACCGCGGTGCCCGATACAAGAGATACCTGGTAGCTGGTGGTACTATTATCGTAAGCAGCCTTAGTAACGTTACCTAAAACGCCACTGCAGGTAAAGGCAGTGGTTGAAAAATCAGTGGCATTGGTAGTATATTCATTATTGGTAGCATAGCAGGCAGTCCAGCCCGAAAGAGAACCGTTTTCAAAATCGACATTATTACATGAAGTCGGGCATGTACCGGTTGGCCGCCTGTCATATTTCGAAAAATTCTGCTCGGCAATATGAGAGGTTATTGTAGCCGGGTAATTCTTTTTAGTAAAAAGGTATGTGGCGTATAGCTTCTTATATTTTGTCTGTAGCCTGTAAAAAAAGCCCACCACACCAATGCTATCCATCCGGCCATTTATGGCTTTACTAAAAAAATGGCTCCTGGCAGTTAAAAAGTCAGTTTGGTTGTATTGTAAAAATGTATTAAAGTCATCCTTAGTGGTTTGCAGTTGCAAAAGCATATCATGCTCCCACTTTATTTCATTGGTGTTCCAAAGCGCTTCGGCCTGCTCTCCTTTGTATTGGGATTGAGCAACTAAAGTACCCGCAAATAGGGAGAATAGAATGGTTAAAAGGTAAAAATTCCGCATTAAAACAATTAAATACCAACGCAATATACAAATTTACCTTTATTCATTTTTCATTAAAAACGCAACCACGAATTCGCGGATGATTTAAACAAGCATTTTTATTAATTACATAGCAGCCCTAAACCCCTAAAGGGGCTCTGAATTGGTTACTTGTTTGAACGTAATTAGTTAAAGCCCCTTTAGGGGTTTAGGGTGAGTACTAAAATTTTGCCTTATTTTGCCTTGTGAATTCTATCAAGAAAAAGCACCTTTACTTATTATCGTTATTAAGCGCGGTATTGCTTTGGGCAGGCTGGCCCGCACATGGTTTTTCGTTTTTGTTGCTGATAGCCTTTTGCCCTTTGTTATTGATTGAAGAATATTTTTACCGCGAAAGGGATAACTATAAAGCCTTTGCTTTATTCAGGTATGCCTATATAACCACCCTTAGCTGGAACATTTTAAGCACCTGGTGGATATTGAATGCAAGTATTGTAGGCGGTATAGCAGCCATGATACTTAATGCACTGTTTATGACGATGGTATTGGTTCTGTTCCACTATGTGCGAATGAAGACCAATAACCTTACCGGGTACTCTGCCTTAATAGTTTTGTGGGTATCGTTCGAATACTTTCACCTGAACTGGCAATGCAGTTGGCCATGGCTAACCTTAGGTAATGGTTTTGCTAACTGGGCCAATAGCGTGCAATGGTACGAATATACGGGCGCGCTGGGCGGTTCGCTATGGATATTTATCGCCAACATTGTGTTTTTCAGGCTTATAAAAGCCTTTTGGATAGATGAAGCGGATAAAAAGACCAAACGCAATGCTGTTACTGCCGCTGCATCGGTAGTTATAATACCACTTATAGTTTCACTTATAACCTTAGAGCGGTTCCAAAACAGCCAGTCGGATGGTGATAAGCGCAAATACCAAACATTAAATGTGGTGGTGGTTCAGCCTAACATCGACCCCTATAACGAAAAATTCAGTGGCGATTATATGAACCAATTGAACAAAATGCTTAGCCTTGCCGATACAAAAGTTGATAGCGCAACCAACTACCTCGTCTTCCCCGAAACTGCCTTAACCGACCCTAACATTTGGGAGAACAATTGGGATGCCAATGGAAGCATACAAGTGCTTAAAAACTACATGGCCCGTCACCCTCATTTAAGCCTGGTTACAGGGGCCAGTACCAACCGCGATTATGAGAAGGGAGACAGCATTACAGAGAGTGCCCGAAAGTATGTAGACGGTGGAGGATATTACGATTCATATAATACTGCTATTCAATTAAATAACAATCATCACTTACAGTATTACCATAAGAGCAAATTAGTACCCGGTGTAGAGTCAATGCCTTTCCAAAAACTGCTTGGCCCTATAGCCGATCTGGCCTTTAAATTAGGTGGCGCTTCGGGCACCTTGGGCACCCAAAAAGAGCCTTCTGTTTTTTACGATCCTAATACCACCATCGGGGTTGGAGTTGCCATCTGTTACGAATCGATTTACGGAGAGTATGTGGGCAAATATGTACAGAAGGGAGCCCAGCTTATTTTCATCATTACCAACGATGGTTGGTGGCAAGATACACCCGGATATAAACAGCACCTTACCTATGCCCGCCTTCGTGCTATAGAAACCCGACGTAATATTGCACGGGCTGCCAATACGGGTATTTCGGCTTTTATCGATGATATGGGGAATATTACCCAGCATACCGGTTGGTGGCAACCTGCGGTTATTAGCGAACGCCTCATTGCCAATCATGAACTTACTTTTTATGTTACCCATGGCGACTATTTGGGCAGGGCGGCTTGTTGGCTATGCATACCTTTGCTCCTATTCCTTGGCTTCTCTATATTCAGAAAAAAAGGGTAGCGCCTCAGTTTAAAATTAGTGGACAACTACAAATAAAGCGAAATTTGAAAAGGCAAGTAAGCAAACGTAATTTAATCTTCGTATGAAGGTACAAGAACAAATCAAAGAATATATTACCAGCCAACCTGAACCCAAGCGCAGTGATCTGCAAAAGTTGCACCGTCTCATACCTCAAGCTTTACCAGGTTGTAAGTTATGGTTCGACAATGGTAAAAACAGCGAAAATAAAACTATCAGTAACCCTACTATAGGTTATGGATCTTACACCATAAAATATGCCAATGGAAAGACCAGAGATTTTTTTCAAATTGGTTTGAGCGCAAACAAAACCGGAATCTCTGTCTATATCCTCGGTATTAAAGATAAAACATACTTAGCCCAAACGTATGAAAGAAAACTAGGTAAGGCGAGCGTGACCGGGTATTGCATTAGGTTCAAAACACTAAAAGACATTAACATTGATATACTTAAAGCGGCAATACTATATGGGGTTGAGGTTACAAGTGAAAATTAAATTTCAAACTGACCCACTACTCAAAAAAGCAGTAATACAATAATCAATTATTTTACCTTTACCTATCGAAAAGTTATAATTCATGCACACTAAAGAAGAACTGGAAAGGGAAAAACTCAGGCACGAAGTAAATAACCTTAAATATGGGTGGATACAACGTGCAAGTGCATTGGCAGGGCTAAGTACCATTGTCATCACTACCATTGCTACTAACGTATCGGAATACCTGAAGGTAAAGAAACTGGAAAACAAAGAACACCGGGTTAGCATAGCGCTGGCCGATAGTGAAAAGGTATTGCACCGTGAAGATGATAGCCTTAAGAAACTTGATATTACTACCTTGAAAAAAGAGATAGTTTTTTCAGAATCATTTAATGAACGCCGCCTGGCAGCTGTGGCACAATTAAAGAGCAAGGATGAAGAAATAGCATACTACCGTGGCCAGTTAGACAGCATTACCGATATGATCATAAAAAGCAAAGCCATTAAGCAAGACCTTATGGGACTTGCAACAGTGCCCAAACCAGCCCCGTCGGTTAGCGCAACAGATACTATTACAGCAAGCGCATCTGACCTTAAATAGATTTACAATTAACCCTAATAACCAAAGAAACTATGAAAACCATTATCACAACCAAAAACGCTCCTAACCCAATTGGCCCATACAGCCAGGCAGTAAAATCGGGTAATATGATATATGTATCGGGTATGGTAGCCAAAGACCCTGCAACAGGCAATATGGTAACCGGCAACATTAAGGAAGAGACCAAAAAGGTTATGGAAAACATACGTGGTGTATTGGTAGAAGCAGGCTCTAAGCTCGACAACATTGTAAAGACCACCATATTTTTAACCAGCATGGATGACTTTGCACAGGTTAATGAAGTTTACGGCTCTTTCTTTAAAGATACTTTTCCGGCCCGCGAAACAGTGCAGGTTAGCCGCTTGCCATTAAATGTAAATATTGAAATATCGGTTATTGCCGAAGCTTAGGTTCAGGTAAAACCATAATTTCTTATATTTACTTTTCAAACCCGCTCTCCACTTGAAAGGTAAAATAATCAGCGTTATTGTATGCGGTACATTATTGTATCTGGTATTTTTATTTAGGCTCGATAGCTTTTCTATCCGCCCATGGGACGAATCGACCTTTGCAGTGAATGTGTACGAAATGTTGCATGGTCACCATTACTTAGTTCCCTACTTTAATGGGAGTATCGACAATTTAACCACCAAGCCGTTATTGAGCCGGTGGATACAAATGCTTTTTGTTAGCCTGCTTGGCTATAACGAACTTGCCATTAGGCTTCCATCAGCTATAGCGGGAATATTAACTGCCTGTTTCCTCTTCAGTTTTATAAAGAAAAACTGCTCTGTATTATGGGCATGGTGTTCGTTTGTGGTGCTTATAACAAGTATAGGCTTTGTGCATTTTCATACTGCCCGCACAGGCGATTCGGATGCTATACTAACACTATTCCTTTTTCTTTCCAACATCTATTTCTATTATTTCATACAAACAGATGAGAATAAGAACAGTAATATCATACTCTATTTTCTATTTTTTGGCTTAGCTTTCGGAGCAAAAAGCTTAGCTGCGCTTCTGTTCATTCCTGCGCACATATTTATCATATTATATCAAAAGAAATTCAAAGCCGTTCTTTCTTTGAAAGGGTTTTACACAGGTGTTCTTGTATTTTTAGGGCTTGCTGCATTCTTTATACTATCGCGCCAAATACATGACCCTAATTACATTAACAATGTAATTAATAACGACGCCTCTCGCTTACTTAGTGTTATAGACCTGCACAAAGAACCCTTCGATTTCTATTTCAACAACTTTTATAACTACCGCTTCTCATGCTGGGTAGCTATTTTCGTATTGGGTGCCGTTTTACTATGGCGGCAGGGTCAGGAAGCAAATGGTAAAGCAATTTTCATTTGGTGTATCTCACTTCTATCTGTTTACCTATGCATAATATCGTATTCAGTAACCAAGCTCGAATGGTACGATATGCCTCTTTACCCCTATATGGCAATTATTGCAGGTTACGCCCTATACTACTGCTTGCAACACCTACCTGGCGTTAATCCCGCCAAAGCGGCTACGCCGTTTTTAATTACCCTGGTATTCTCCGTACCGCTATATTATTCCATTAAACAATCTCACGATAACGACAGGAAACCGGGTGACAGAAAGCTGGAACGAATAGAAGATTATATTTTCGAAAAGAGCAGGCAAGGCTTTAACTTTGATAATTACACCATTTGCGATAATGGCTACATCGGGCCTTTGCTATTCTATAAATACAAGCTACAAGATAAAGGTCAGCAAATAAAACTGGCAGATACCTCGGCCATACAAGCGCCCACTATGCTGATTGCAACTAACGACAGCATAAAGAATTATGTTCTGCAAAAATTTAATTGCACCGTAGCAGACAGCTATAATGAGCTTGTGGTGTTGAATGTGAAGAGCAGGAAGTAAGTAGCTTAACAATTCACTTCCTTAATAATGACCTCACCCTGCCCTCTCCTTGCTCAAGGAGAGGGACGGAATCTACTTCATCTTATTATTCAAATAATTAATTATTTCCTGCGGTATAGGGTTACGGCCTTGCGCATAAATAGCAGCAAAATGTTGGGTTAACTCGTAATTATTAAGCCTATAGTAACATATCATCAGGTTACGTTGCACATTAACATCATCGGGTGCCTGTATATAAGCCTTGTTCAGGCATGCAATGGCTTGAGCAATATTGCCCTGTTTATAATATGAAATAGATAGGTTCATCCACCCGGTAAGGTTGGTTGAATCAATAGCCAAAGCCTGCAATATCATTCCCTGGCCCATAGGCACGTGCCCGCTATTAATATTGATAATGCCATTACCTACTAATGCAAACGCATTCTTAGCATCAATTTTAAGTGCCTTGCTATACCAAATTTCGGCATTAATAGTATCTTTTATCGAATTCATATAGTTATCGGCTATACACACCGCGGCCGGCACCGAATTGGTATCGAGATTAAAGGTGATCTTAAACCAATCGATAGCATTTACAGGATCGTTCAAATCCTTCTGATATATGTAGGCTATTTTACCCGATGTAGCCGGATCTTTTTTGAATTCGAAACTCTTTTTGTACGCCTCAATACCCTCGGCATATTTATTTTCATCCAGCAACACCTCGGCACGGGTAATGTGCATAATTACCGAACTTGGAGAATATGATATGGCCCTTTCATAAAAAACATCAGGGTTGCGGTAGCTGCGGCCATACGTTATACCAATTAAAAAAAAGACGGCTATAACTATTCCAAATCCATATTTATAGGTCCGGGTATTTATATTAATACTGTTTACATTCATCAACTCCATTACCACTATTAGTAAACCAATTACAGGCAGATACATGCGATGCTCGAATGCGTAGAAAGGCTCTGTTGGGTATAGCTCAATAAAGGCAGGCAGCAGAAAAACAAGGAACCAAACAAAACCGAATACAGTGAGTGCGGTAAAACGCTTTCGCGCAACCAATAATGCAATTAGCCCTATTGTAATAATAGCGCCCAATATAAAATGCGCGTCAACCCTCGATACGGCAGGGCTTAACCTATATGGCAGGAATATTTTTTCAATGTATTCGAAAACTATAAATACATTCATACGGAACGATTCGAGCACAGCCATAATAAAGTTAACCTTGGTTGGTGATATGGCATTACCGCGAGCCAATAAGTATGCTATAACAATTACCAGCCAGCTTATAGCAGGTATTATAACTCCGTTAATAGACTTGCCTTTGCGAAATATAAAGAACAAGAGCAGGCAAACAGGCACTAACCCAATGCAAATCTCTTTCGAGAACATGGCGCTTATAAACGCGGCAATGTGAATAAGCAAGTACTTAGTATTAGCGCCATCTTTTACCAGCTTACTGAAATAGGTAATGGTTATTAATGAGAACAGCGTAGCTAATTGGTCACCTACTCCGCCTATCCAGGCCACGCCTTCGGTTAATACAGGATGAATTGCATAAAGCAATGCAAATACCAAACACGCCTGTACTTTATACCCCAACTCTTTAAACAAATTAAACAGAGCCAGTGAAGTTGCAATATGCAAAAGCAAACTCATTGCATGGTAAACCCACACATGGCCCGGCGATATGGCATTGCAAAGGGCATAAGCCACATCTTGTAAAGGACGATAAAAAAATCCGCTGAACTTATGTCTGTCGCCCAGCACCCAAAACACATCGTGGGTAAAGAATTTAGGAATGCTAGATAGCTTAAGCAAATCACCACCCCAAAGCACAAAACCATAATCGTCGAGGTGAACCAGGCCAAACCATAGTATTTGGGCATATAACAACACACAAGCTACAACAATAACCCACCTGGCCTTTGTGGGGTCATTCATTATCTCAGTAAGCAGGTTACTGTTTTGTTGCTGTTTAGGTTTGCTCATAAATGAGAGTCTAAAATAACAAATTAGCTATATCTGATAATTTATTCATCTACTTCGCCAATAACATCATAATCAACCTGTTCTATTAATTGAGCCCGCATTTATCTTCTATTCAAAATAAAAAGACATTTTAAACGTTAATTTCGAGCATACATACACAACCATTTTACTCACTTATTAATCCTTGAAGAAGAAAGTATTTACATTTTTAATTATTTCGGTAATTGCGTATGTAAATACATACGCTCAAAAAAGTCCGGCAGTTGATAAGAACCCAATTGCTGCATGGACGTCACAAACCGGCTTAAGTTTTATAGAAAACAAAGGCCAAATGGCTAACATGCAAGGCAAAGCACAACCTGACTTATTGTTTAAAGTAGAAACTAAGGGACTCGATATTTATGTTACCACTAAAGGCTTAAGTTATGTATTCAGCAAAAAAACAAACTTGAGCAAAGGCCACCAGCCATTAAATCCTAAAAAATTCACTCCGGATAGTACATTAATAAAATACTGCCGGGCCGACATGAACCTGGTTGGTGCCAATATACAAGCTGAAAATATTAGTAAAGAAGGAGAAAGCGAGGACAAAACAGACTATTATTTGGGAGGTATTTGCCCTGATGGTGTTTTAAATGTGCATAGCTATAAAAGCATAACCATTAAAAACATTTACAAAGGTGTTGATTGGGTATTGGTTGCGGGGCAAAAAGGACTCAAATACAACTTTATTGTACATGCCGGAGCTAAACCATCTGACATAAAACTTTGCTACCAATGGGCCAATAAACCTGTATTACAGCATGATGGCTCATTAAAGACGACAGCACCCATGGGGAGCATAACCGAAGGCGCACCAGTTAGTTATTGCGGACAAGCAGAAATAAAAACATCTTACCAATTACACGATAATGAAATAAGTTTTAGCCTGGGCAATTACGATAACACACAAACCCTAACCATAGATCCCACCTTAGTTTGGGCAAGCTTAACAGGTGGGAGTCAAAATGGCATAAACTACCCTTCAAGTTCAATTTGTTGCGATAGCAATAATATATGGGTATGCGGTACAGCAGGTATTGTAAACTTCCCTGCTTTTAATCCGGGTGGGGGAGCTTATTTTCAAGACTCAATAATTTCCAAAACCCAGGCAGCGCTTATAATGAAGTTTACAAAAAATGGTGTATTGCAATGGAGCACTTATTATGGCGGAGATTGGGCAACAGATGCTTGCTCAATAAGTAGCGATAATAAAAGTGTTTGGATAACAGGTTCAACCACCTGCAATGATCTCCCAACCCTTAACCCGGGCGGTGGAGCCTATTTTCAATCGGCAATAGGAAACAGCCGTGTGCAGAATGCGTTCATACTACAATTCAGTACCGCAGGTGTTCGTAAATGGGCCACTTATTATGGCGGGATATTTACTGATGAAGGTGAAAGTATAAAAAGCGATGGCATACATGTTTGGATTACGGGGTCCACTTCTTCTAACAACTTTCCTACTTACGATCCCGGCGGAGGGGCTTACTATCAGCCTCCGGGCACAAACATAAAATCACAAATATTTATACTTGAATTTAATACTGTTGGTGTGCTTGATTGGGGCACCTGTTACAGTGGCAGTTCCAATGATTATGGTACTAGTATTAGTAGTGATGGTACTAATATATGGGTAACGGGTTTAACCTCTTCCTCAGATTTGCCTTTATTAAACCCTGGAGGTGGCAGTTACTACCAAAACACCTTAAATGGTGGAACAGACAATGCATTTATATTGCAATTTAATACCAATGGAGCACGTAAATGGGCCACTTATTATGGCGGAAACAGTTTAGACGAGGGCAATTGCGTTTACAGCGATGGCACCAATGTATGGCTAACCGGAACAACTTCATCAAGTAATTTCCCAACCTTTAATCCAGGGAATGGTGCCTATTTTCAAACATACTACAATGCTTACCTTAGCTCATTCATACTTCAATTCACAACGGCTGGAGTGCGTAAATGGGCCACTTTTTACAGTGGAACTTTTAAGCCTGGTTTAGGCGGAGATGAAGGACTCTCAATTTTTAGCGACAAAAAAAATGTTTGGGTTACGGGTGGTACCGCCTCAACGAGTTTTCCAACATTACCTGCAAACGACTCAACAAGTTACTACCGGGGAGCCAATGCCGGCTATTTGGATGCTTTTATACTTGGGTTCACGAACACTGGTGTATGTAAATGGGCCACGTATTATGGAGGTGACACTACAGATTTCGGTTCAGGCATATGCAGCGATGGGGTTAGTGTGTGGGTTTGTGGTTATACGGCGTCAAAAAACTTCCCTACCCTTAACCCGGGCGGTGGCGCTTATTACCAGGACACTTTAAAAGTGCCTTATAATTCAGGGTTTATATTACAATTTTCCAAATGCCTGCTTCCGCCGTTTGTTGGCCCTGTAAGAAATACGAGCATTTGTATTGGCGACTCGATGCAACTACATGCTTCGGGTGCTACATCTTATTCATGGGCTCCCACAACAGGCTTAAACTCCACATCAAGTGCAACTACAACAGCTATGCCTATAGACACTATTAACTATATAGTTTATATGAACAATGGAATATGCTACACATCAGATACCGCAACTATAAATGTGGTATATAAACCCATTGCTAATATTATTGACAGACAAGATATTTGCAGCGGTAACACAGTATCGTTATGGGCCACAGGCGGAGGGACTTATTCCTGGTCTCCGGCAACGGGGCTAAATATTACTGATTCTTCGAGGGTAACTACAGCCCCCATAGTGAACACAACATATACGGTGGCTATTAGTAACGGTGTTTGTATGGTAGACACTTCGGTATCTGTAATAGTGAATTCCACCCCTACTTTAAATGTTTGTTGTGATACTACTATTTTAAATGGACAGCCTGCTACACCTATAGCAACAGGGGGATATGCGTACATATGGATGCCAGCATCAGGCCTTAATTGCAGTACTTGCCCTAACCCCATAGCATCACCCACCGTTACCACCAATTATACTGTAATGGCTTTAAGCGATAGTGGCTGCACAGTTATAAGCCATGTGAATATAGAAGTGCTTTGCGGAGATATTTTTATACCCGAAGCGTTCTCTCCAAATGATGATGGACAGAACGATGTTCTATATGTACGGGGCCCTTGCATAAAAACGCTCGATTTTATGGTGTTTGACAGATGGGGTAACAAGGTTTTTGAAACTAATGATAAAACACAAGGCTGGAACGGGCAATACAAAGGAGAAACTATGAATAGTGAGTCCTATGCATATTATATGACTGCCACCATGTTTGATGGCTCAACCATTACCAGAAAAGGGAATGTAGCACTGATAAGGTAGAGATAAAAAAAATGAAAAATTGGGGCCAACATCTAATAAAGACAACGTATCCGATATCCTAAGGCGCTATCTCAAAGGATAGTATTATTCAATGGAACTTAAAGATAGATACCTTTGTTGAGAACTAAGCATCAATCCCATGACAGATCAAAAAGCACCATCAAAAACACTTAACATAGCTCTTTGGGTAGCTCAGCTGGTAATAGCAAGCAGTTTAGTTTGGGCAAGCATGCTTAAACTATTTCAACCTATTGAAAAACTATCTGCCATGTGGCCCTGGGTAGCGCAGGTTCCTGTTATGGTGGTTAAGCTTACCGGCATAGTAGATCTGCTAGGTGCGCTTGGTTTGGTAATGCCGCAATTGCTGGGCAAATCAAAATTAACTGCCATAGCCGCAATTGGCATTATTATACTTATGGTGAGCGCCAGTATTTTCCACCTTAGCAGAGGAGAAGGATATTTAATAGGTGTGAATATTATGTTTGCCGTTATAGCTGCGGTTATAGTATGGGGAAGGCTCAGGAAATAACAAGCCATTTATTTGCATATGGTTTGATTTTCATACTTTTGTTGAATGACAAAACGAAATCTATCCGGAATTCCGGAATCATTCACTAAGGATATAAAACTGAAAGGTTTTAAGATCCATGAGCTATCAGGCCCCTTAAACCACTCTGTTACTCATCGCAGGCGCGATTTCTACAAAATAGGCTTGGTAACAGGCAATATGGCTGGTTTGTATGGCGATAAGCCGTTTAAAATAAATGGCACAGTTTTGTTCTTTGTTAACCCAAATATTCCCCATTCTATTGTACGGAATTCTAAAAAAAGAGCCGGCTATGCCTTCCTTTTCACTGAGGCTTTTATCGCAAGCCGCGAGCGGACGGAGATATTACAAAACTCTCCGTTATTCAGGTCCGATGGAACTCCGGTAATTAAGCTTAACAAAGAGCAGGCTGCATTTATGACGGGCCTTTTTCAAAAGATGCTCTCGGTACACAGTAGTAACTACAGCCATAAAGACGAATTGCTCAAGAACTGTATAGAACTTATTGTTCATGAAGCATTACGAATTCAGCCGCCACAAAATGGGCTGCAACACAAAAATGCGGCTACAAGAATAACCCATTTGTTTATGGAATTACTGGAAAGACAATTTCCTATAGACAATACTGAACAGCCACTCAGACTAAGAACTGCCCAGGACTTTGCTAATAGCTTATCGGTACACATAAACTACCTTAACCGGGCTGTAAAGGAAGTTACAGGCAAGCCAACCACTACACATATAGCAGAACGTATTGCAGTTGAAGCGAAAGCCCTTTTACTATATACCGACTGGAGTGTGACAGACATTGCATACGGCTTGGGGTTTGAATATCCTACCTATTTCAACAACTACTTTAAGCGCGTAACAGGAACAACTCCAAATTCTCTGAGGAAAGAGAAGGTTTGAAAATCATACTTTATGGTTTGATTATTATTAACTGCCCCTGCCCTATTAAACCGAGTTTTGCATCATGAATTTTAAAACAAATGAATGATGAAAACAGAAAACAATAAACGCGTCGCTCTGGTAACCGGGGCCAATCAGGGAGTTGGATTACAGGTTGCAAAAGAACTGGTAGCACATGGCTTTATGGTATTGGTTGGCTCTCGTAATTTAAAGCGTGGCGAAGATGCTGCTAAAGAAATTGGTGCTGGTGCCATTGCTATTCAACTTGATGTTACCGATGCGGCTTCTATTGCAGCCGCTGCAGAGCATATAAGTAGGGAATTTGGGCACTTAACCCTACTCGTTAATAATGCCGCCATATCGAATACAAGAAAGGGAAACTTATCCGTGCAGGAGTATGGTAAAATAAGTATGGCAAGTAATGCACCCCTTGATGAGGTACGCGCTGTATGGGAAACAAACGTATTTGGCGTACTTGCCGTTTACCAAGCCATGCTGCCGCTGTTGCGCAAAGCAGATTCAGCCCGCATTGTTAACGTGTCGAGCGCTGTTGGCTCACTGATACTTAATGCTGACCCCACGCAACATTATCACGCCATGTTCGGGCCGGTTTATCCAGCATCTAAAACTGCCCTTAATGCTATTACGCTTTCCATGATGGTTGAGTTGGAGAATACCGCGATAAAAGTCAACTTAGTGTCTCCGGGTTTTACTAAAACAAACCTCAACGGATTTGAGGGCACTGCGTCTGTGGAAGAAGGCTCGCGCGAAGTGGTGCGTGTTGCGTTGCTTGGGCCTGATGGCCCCTCAGGTACTTTTACCCGCTGGGAAAACTCAACTATCCCGTGGTGATTTATAAAACACAATAAAACTCCCCTTCATGAAAGATCTTACCCAGGATAATTGTAAAGAAACACCGGGACAACTGGTACCCGTTGTAGACTTTAATAAATGCGAAGCCAAAGGGCCCTGTATTGAGGAATGCCCGTATGATGTGTTTGAAATGCAAACCATAACTAAGGAAGACTACAGCAAGCTGGGGTTTTTAGGCAAACTAAAAACCCGTGCACATGGCAATAAAAAAGCGTATGTAGTAAAACCTGAACAATGCCACTCATGCGGCATATGTGTTATTGCTTGCCCCGAAAAAGCCATTAAACTTCAAAAAGCTATCTGATTAGTTTAAAATAAAAAATAATATGAAAAAGATTTTAATTACCGGTGCAACCGGAAAAGTAGGCAGCCGATTCGTATCACGTATGTTAGCAAAGGGCTACGACGTTCGTATATTAGTACGCGATGCAGCCAAAGCAACAGCATTAGCCGAGCAAGGAGCCAAGGTTGCTGTTGGCGATTTAAACAGTGCGGATACCTTACCTGCCGCTGTAAAAGGTGTTGATGCGGTTATTCACATCGCTGCATTCTTCCGTAGTTTTACCGATAATGAAGGTATTATAAAGACCAATCATTCCGGAACTGTGGCGCTTGCTCATGCAGCAATGGCAGCGGGTGTAAAAAGGTTTGTATTTACCAGTACGGGCAATGTATATGGCTCAGACTATGGCCGTCCTGCAAAAGAAGATGACGTAGTTAACGTTAATGACCCAAGGGCATATTCATCGAGCAAAATTGCAGCAGAAAATGAGTTGATAGCGCTTCATAAAACCGAGGGCTTTGATGTGCGTGTACTACGTTTAGGCTTTGTGTATGGCGATAAAGATCCTCATATAGAAGAGATAATACCTGTATTAAAAAATTGGAAACGTCATTCTGGCTATAGAATGCATATGGTACATCACTTAGATGTTGCCCAGGCTTTAACCATACTACTACACACGGATGGATTAAACGGAGAAATATTTAATGTGGCAGATGATGCCCCCATTAGCTTGTATGAATTAGCTGACTCTTTTGGCAAGGCAGCAGATACATTTCCCGCCCAAGAAGAGCCATTGGCTAAACCATTTGAAGGTATATTGGACGTTTCGAAGCTCAGAAGCAGAACAGGCTTTAGGCCATTGGTATCAAGTTATTACGTGGCACGCGATTTGGATATTTTGTAGGTAAGGTTAAGATTGAGACTTAGGTTTAGCCTTTAACCAATTACACTTTGTTAAATTTGTGGAATAAGGAAGAGGCAATACTGTAGTTATGAAAAGAATCAGCGATATAGAATTGTTCAGGGCATTCAGGAGCAGAAATTATACATACTATTTTTTCGGGCGTGCCATATCGCAGTTCGGTACCTGGATGCAGCGCACAGCTGTAGTTTGGGTGGTGTACTCCATGACACATTCTTCGTTTTTTACCGGGGTTACTTTGTGTGCCGAAATACTTCCATCGGCTCTGTTCTCCATTCCGGGCGGCGTAATGGCTGATAGGTATAACCGTTATAAGATCATTAAGGTTACCCAAATACTATCTATGATACAAGCCGTGTTACTCGCAACTTTAATATTAACAGGGCACGTAATTATATGGGCCATACTTGTGCTGAGTGTAATACTGGGTATTATTAATGCGTTCGATGTTTCTGCACGTCAGGCTTTTGTGCACGATGTAGTTGCAGACCAATCCGATCTGCCCAACGCCGTATCATTAACTACTTCTACCGCAAGCCTTGCCATGTTGCTGGGGCCAGCTGCTGCGGGTTTGGTATTACACGCATTTGGCGCGCCGGTTTGTTTCCTACTTAACGCGGCAAGCTTTGCGGGTGTGTTTATTTCGGTACTATTAATGAAGCTACCCGATAAGCCACCGCATAAAAAAGACAAAAACGTTTTGGCTGAATTCGCAGAAGGGTTCACCTACCTGGCCAACACACCTAAGTTATTTATGATGATGCTAATGCTGGCCATTATAAGCTTGCTTGTGTCGCCTTTTAATACCGTATTACCTGTATTTGCCGATGTTATATTTAAAGGCAATGCATCAACGTATGGTTACATTAACAGCTTTATAGGTACCGGTGGAGTTATATGCACCATTTTCCTTGCATCGCGCAAGCCTGGTTCGCCATTAAAGTTAATTATGCTTATAAGTACCATTTTACTTGGCATTGGGCTTATTTGTTTTTCGCAGATGAAATATTTTCCGGTATCTATGTTCTTTGCAGTTATAGCAGGCTTTGGCTCCATGGCTACGTTTGCGGTTTGTAATATTATTATTCAATCTGAATCAGACCCTAAAATGCGTGGACGTATGATAGGTATTTTGCTCATGGCTGTATTTGGTATGACTCCCCTGGGCAGCTTAGTAGTGGGTGCCGTATCGCAACACATTGGTGCACCTACAACCGTTTTATGCCAGGGTATTATTAGCCTTATCATTGCAGCATGCTTTGCAAAGTTTCTGTTACAACCTTCGGCCAGACCTAATTTGAACGATACTCTAGTAAAAGAAACTATTGAGGTAATTGAGGAGAATCGCGAATAACAGCCTCGTGTTAATGTACACTTAAATAGTCTGCTTCGCTCACCGGTGCCAGCCAGTCTGCAGGGCCTTGTTTGCCAATATTGGTAATGGCAATGTGTGTCATGCTGGTATCTTTAGCAGCGCCGTGCCAGTGCTCTATGTGAGATGGAATGATAACTACATCGCCCTTAGTTATGGTTCTTGCCGGTTTACCTTTTTCCTGATAAAAACCCTTACCATCAATAATCAACAGAATTTGCCCCAGTGGATGCGTATGCCAGTTGGTGCGGGCTCCTGGTTCGAACGATACGCTTCCTGCGGTAAATGTGTCTGTTTCATCCTTCGGAACAAGGGTGTAAAGGCTGGCTGCACCGGTAAAATAATCGGCCGGTAGTTTTTCGCCTTTAGGGAATATGCTGTTTTGGCTTTCTATTGTGTTCATGTTTTTTCTTTATATAAAACTCATTAAATTTATTTACTGTCTGTATATGAGAGTGAAGAAGATAGCTCCCGGTAAGCATCAGCTTGCTGTTGTAGTTCTTTCGCTTTTCTTTCTGCTTCTGCAATACTATCTGCTCCTGCCATCCACCGTTTTGGCGGTTCGCTTTCACCGGCAATTTTAATTATTGCTGCTGCTAACTTAGCCGGGTCGCCTCCTTGTTTTCCGCTCATACCTTCCCATGCAGGGCGAAGCACAGCAATACGGTCAGTATAATCAGCTATTGAAAGTTCGGACCATAAAGTTGAAGATGGTTCTAATAAGCTTGTTCTGAAAAATCCGGGTTCTACTATGGTCGTTTTGATTCCAAATGGTGCAATTTCTATTGCCAATGACTCCATCCAACCTTCTAACCCAAACTTCGAAGCCGAATAAGCTGAACAGAGTTCATAGCCAACCAACCCGCCAGTGGACGAAATGGTTATAATATGTCCTGATTTGTTTTTACGCATAACAGGCAGAACAGCCCTCGTTACATTCATTGGGCCAAATAAATTGGTGGCTATTTGACGCTCCACTTGATTTTGACTTAACTCCTCAAAAAAGCCTGCATAAAAATTGCCTGCATTATTTACCAATACATCAATAGTCCCGAATTTTTCAACTGCTGATTTTACCGCAGCCTCAATTTCATTTGTGTTAGTAACATCCATTTTTACAACTAATAAGTTGTCGGATGCTTTGCCAATTGCTTTAGATACTTTATTTGCATCTCTGCCTGTGGCTATAACTTTGCAACCTGCTGCAAGTGCTGATTTAGAAATCTCTAATCCAAATCCACTGCTTGCACCGGTAATGAACCAAACTTTATTATTATTCATAGATTCTTTTGTTATTTGAGGTTTATGTTATATCAGAATTACAGCACAAAATTACATTGAAGCTATGGGAGGGTGGTAATAAAAATCAAACAAGAGATTACGAAATTCAAACATTCTTGAATTTCATGGGGCTAAGCCGGGTATGTTTTTTAAAGAAATTATTGAAGTGGGTAGACTCTGTAAAACCCAGTGAATCTGCTATTTCCGACACATTCCATTCGCTGTGCTTCAGCAACACCTTCGATTCCTGCAAGATGCGCTCGCCAATAACCTGCGATGTGGTTTTTTGCGTAATTTCTTTAACAGCTCTATTCAGATGATTAACGTGTACGTTAAGGTGTTCGGCAAAGTCGGAAGCAGAGCGCAATTGCACTTGTGGATGATTTTCATCTACCGGGAACTGGCGCTCTAATAGGTCCATGAACATGGTAGAAATGCGCTGTGAGGCATTTTGTGGGTGCCTGTCTTGCTCAGATGTAGGCTGCATTTTCATGGCGAAGTGTACTAATTCAAGTACCAGGGTTCTTAACAGGTCGTATTTATGTTGGTAATCGGAACTTACTTCTTCCAACATACGTCCGAAAATATTCTTTACCGTTTTCAACTGCTCTTTAGTAAGTTCAAATACGTGGTTGCCGTTAGGCTGAAAAATTGAATATTGTTTAAGGTCACCAAACTGGTGAAAAAAATTCTGATTGAAGATACAGAAATACCCTGCTCTTTTTGGCCCTACACAACTATAGGGGATGAATGGGTTTGTAAATATCAAGGCCTGTTTCTCTATTTTAAATTCCCTATCGGCATATTCAACCTTGCTCTCGCCAATAAACAAACTGACCTTAAAATAATCCCTTTGTATATAAGGCAACGGCTTGGGGTTATCCCCAATAAAGGGTTCCAGCTTAAAAACATTAAAGTGCCCAATTTGTCCGCGAAGATTATCGGGCATCCATTTGTGATTGCGCTCGTAGAACTGTTCTATAGTCTCTAACTGGCTCATAAAACAAAGGTACGAAATTCAAACATGCACCTACCCTTAAGCCAGGCAAAACCAATTATACTGCTTAGCTACTAACCCACTTTTTGGCTTCCTCTAACTCTGTGCCGTTAAAAACCTTAAGCTTATAGGGCATTATATGCGTCAGAAACCTCGCAGTGGTATTCACCATATTATCATCAGATACCAATGCTATTTTATCCCATGAGAATAAGTGTTTCATCCCTACCATGGCATCATCAAGTAAACCACTTAAATCGAATCCTTCGAACTTACCGCCAAGTTGATACAAGAGACTGATCTTTTTGTTCCGTTTCAGCTTATCCTCTATAGCAGGAATCAGTATCGCTTCATACTCCTTGCTTGTTATTTTTCCTTCACCCGAAACTCCCAGAACATTATCCGGGAGGCCATTTATTAGTGTTAACATAGTAGTAAGTGTTTAGTATTTACACGTAAATATATTCTAATTAAAACCCTATTGAAGCTTCAAGCATATAGCCATCAAATCTTCCGCCATTAAGAATATTGGCGATTGCATAGTTTAAATAAACCTGATTTACATACTCAGCTTTCATCATTATGTTCTTGGTTAAAAACCAACCAATAGAAGCTGCTTCGCGGTTAATAGTAATATCACTTCCACCACCTTGCATAGCTGCTGTTACGGTATTATAACGTATACCAATCCAGAAATTCTCTTTATGAGCAGGGAACCTGTAAAGTAAATCGCCCGCTAATTGGTTAGCTTCACGCATGTTCTTTTCAGTAATAGTTCTGCCACCGGCAGTTTCGGCTGTACCGAAAAACTCAAGGCCTTTATATTTCAGAAAAATGTTACCCATATACGCGTTCACTTGTTCGCTGAAGCCGGGGTTATATCTTCCTGAGAAGGGATTGTAATCGTTAGCATCGCTAAGTGTTGTACCATTAGCAATTGCCTGGTTCGACATCACATCGAAATAGTGCGACCCGGTACGATCGCCACCAAAAAGGGTATTGCTGTTTGCACTTGGGTCGGTATAAAACGAACCTGTTATCCTGATCCTGAAATCAGTGCTTACTTGCTTATCGTAACCAAGCTTGCCATGAAAAGCAGCATCGTATTGGTTAGGCTTACCGGTTGCCGAATCAATTTTAGTCGCGGCAATAATTGTTGGGTCAAGTTCGCCATTGGTAATTCCGCCCATTAAAAAGAGTCCGCATGGGTTATGGTAATATACCTCGCCACCAAGTTCGGTAGCAAATTCATCCATAATGTAGTTATCCATAAAGGGGTTATAAATGGTATTACCACCATCTGACCGTTGGTAATGCTGATCGCCATAATCAACATCGAACTGGCCCACTTTAATAGTAACGCTATTCATAATGTTGTTAATTACATCGCTATGCAGAAAAAGAAGCTTATCGAATTGAACATATCCACCCTTTACCCAGGTGTCTTCGTGGTGCCTCGAAGCTAAGTAAGCAGTCAGGTTCATACGTATACCATCTGATAACTGAGCATCAATATTCAGGTTGGCCATTGGCAGATCAAAGCCATTGGTAAGTGGTATAAGGCTATTAACGTTGCCTACATAACCCGGCTTTGTCATTGGCAATGCTGTATTCTGGTCTCTCAGACCCTGAAAATCGAGTTCGAAATTACCACCCACATGCACTTTCATTTTGGTAAAAGGTGTTGAGTCATTTTTGGTTGTTTCAAAAACACGGAGGCCTTTTTCATCGTTTGGCCTGAAGTATTGCATCTCCTGTTCTTGCGCGGTTGCATAATAACTTGCAGATACCATGCCCATTATAGCCAGGTATTGTAATTGTTTATTAATTGTTTTTTTCATGATCGCTTTTATTTTGTTTTTTTAATGTTTGTGTTTATTAGTTAGCCTTTTGAGAAAATGTTGTTTTAAAACTTATAGTGATTTCGTTGCCTGTTTTTAATGTACCAAACAGGGCTGTTGGCGGATTGATGCCATAATCGGTCATCTTTATAGCTTGTGAACCTTCGAAAACCAATTTACCTTGTTCAGGCATAGATGCCTTTACCAGTATATCGATTGTTTTGGTAACACCGGCTATAGTAAGAGTCGCTTTTGCCGACACAGCAGCCTCACCCTTTTTTGCTTGTATTGAATTGATAGGGTTACTAAGCTTCAGGGTTATTTCTGGGTCAGCATCTGCTTTCAACGCTTTGTAGGTATTGTTATTCATGGCAGAACCCTCGGTACTTTTAATAGAATGTACTTCCATTACTATACTTAGGGAATTAAGGTTGAAGCTGCCATCGCTATTTGAACTTACCATACCGGCACCCGAAACAGTACCTACTGTTTCATTCCAATCGTGAAGGTTAGAAGTGCCGTGGATAGTAACTGTATAGCCGTTAGCGAGCGTGTATGTGTCTTCCGCAGCGGTCCATGCGCATATAAGCGGAATGGCCATTATGAAGAGTATCTTGAGTTTTTTCATATTCGTTGACATTGGGGGTTATGGATTAGTTTTTTCGAAGATGAGCCCGGAGATAATGCCTTGAAATAAACCAAGCACAAACCAGGTAGCAAGCATTTCAATGGATACATTTACTGCACTGTATATAAGCCACATCATCGGGAAGATGGCAATAACGGTGTAAATAAGCCCAAACTCGATTCCTTTGGTGAGAAAGGAACCTTTTAGCACTGTTTTTACACGGCTCCAGAACCAGGCCAGTGCCATACTGATGATGAAAGGATGCACGAGATACATCATTATCCTGCTCGATTGCATTGAAAAAGCAGGATCGAAGTACTGCTCGGCAATAGTGGGGAAGAACCAGATGGTAATATATAATCCCAAAACACTTAGGATCAATAGTGTGATACCAGCTACTATACCCGATATGATTATTTTTTTCATGTTGTCTTATTATCAGGGTTCAGTTATGCTGTAAGTATCACTTTTAAAGCCTTTTCTCTTGCTGCGTTCCCAAACGTATCGTAGGCCTTTACTATCTCATCTAATTTAAAATGGTGCGTAATGAGTTGCTTAGGTTCTATTTTCTTCGATTGAACATTTTTAAACAACATGGGTGTTGTAACTGTATCAACCAGGCGGGTTGTTAAGGTTATATTCTTCGACCACAGTGTTTCCATATGCAGGGTAACACTTTTGCCGTGTACACCAATATTGGCAATATGGCCACCCGCATCAACAATAGCTTCGCAAATTGCAAAGGTTGCAGGCATACCCACAGCTTCAATTGCGGTATCAACTCCTTTACCATTGGTTAGCTCAAGTACTTTTTCAACTGCTTAACTGAATCTTTTTGAGCGGTAGATAGTAGAGGCAGGAGAAGTAAGAATAGGTGTAAGTGGGTTTTCATACTTTAAATATAGTGCTTATTAGAGAAAAAATGTACTCTGCCAACTGCTTTTATACACTCATATATGCTCTCCCTTAATCCAATCACGGCAATTAACATCTTTTATTTAAGCGCATAAAACCTCACTAAGGCCTGATACTGTGGATATACTGTAGGGATATGATTTGTGTCATCTCATGCTATGTCGCAGGTCATAAGCGAGGGCCTAAAGCGCCATTAGTATTGCAGCATAATAATTAATAACAATTAAAACCCCAATAACATGAAAGCATTAGTTTATCACGGTCCCGGCAAAATGGCATGGGAAGAAAAGCCAACCCCAACCATTACAAAACCAACAGACGCAATTGTAAAGATTTCGAAAACTACCATTTGCGGAACCGACCTGCATATAATGAAGGGCGACCTGCCAGCAGTTACCGATGGTAGAATAATAGGCCACGAAGGAGTGGGTATTGTAGAAGAAGTAGGAAGCTCGGTAAGCAATTACAAAAAAGGCGACCACGTTATTATATCCTGCATTACATCATGCGGCAAGTGCGAATATTGCAAAAGAGGTATGTATTCTCATTGCACCGATGGTGGTTGGATTTTAGGTAACCTTATTGATGGCACCCAAGCCGAATATGTAAGAATACCGTATGCCGACAATAGCCTTTACCCGATACCTGAAGGTTCTGATGAAGAAGCTTTGGTTATGTTGAGCGATATTTTGCCTACCGGTTTCGAATGTGGTGTGCTGAATGGAAAAGTACAACCCGGCGATACCCTGGCTATAGTA
>Ga0206861_1057_pt1 | contig 26171 bp, 20 predicted proteins | sample Alteio_BWOrgCont_45_FD_152617 | JGI IMG/M metagenome (GOLD analysis project Ga0206861, IMG submission 152617) | Enriched cells from forest soil in Barre Woods Harvard Forest LTER site, Petersham, Massachusetts, United States -... | ecosystem: Environmental > Terrestrial > Soil > Temperate forest >... | reverse complement strand
GATGAAAGCCGGTTTAGTTGATGAAAATAAAAAGCCATTGAACGCGGTTAAAATAAAACTGAACGACCGCAGAGGGAACACCCTGTTCAGTACCATGACCGATTCGACCTATATAGTGGAACTGGATACTACCGATACCAAACTTAACGGGCTGCGCCATTTATACCTTACCGATGCCAGGCACCATATTATTAGAGAACTGATACTTGGCCGCGATTTTAAGTTTAAAGTCCTGCCATCTGACTATAATAAGATAGGAAAGGTTAGCGTGTACGACCCATGGCTTGCCGCGCTTAATTTAAAGGGAACCAGGAAGGAGAGCGACATGAACATTATTGAGAACATTTATTTCGATTACCTGAAATGGGATATTTTACCTGCCGCGGCCAACACGCTAAGCAAGGTGGTAGATGTAATGCAGAAGGATCCTCAGATTAAAATTGAACTGGATGCCTATACCGATTCAAGGGGTAGCGATGATGCCAACCTGAAGATTTCGCAAAAGCGGGCCGATGCCGCCGTAAATTATATGGTGCAGCATGGTATAAGCAAAACACGGGTATCGGGTAAAGGTTTTGGAAAAGCGCACCCCATTAATAATTGCGGCGACCCTAAAGTGCATTGCACCGAAGAGCAATTTGCCCAAAACAGGCGTATAGAGTTTAAAATTACCAGGGCAAAACAGAAATAGGTCATTTTTAGGGTGTATCTTATTAAAAAGCGTTAATTTCTTAACAAAATATCGACAAATTAGCTTGTTTTTGAAAATAAAGCTATCTTTACCACACCATACTAAACATAAAACACAATTTTTATGGCAAGAAACATCCAGGAAGACGCATCTACGGTGAACCAAATTAAAGCCGGTACACATATTGAAGGTGAAGTAAAGTCATCGGGCGATATGCGCATAGATGGAACCATGAAAGGCAAGATACAAACCCAGGGTAAACTGGTTGTTGGCCCTACAGGTAAGATCGATGGTGAAATATCGTGCCAGAACGCTGAGATACATGGTATTATTAATGGAAAAATTACTGTAACAGAGCTCCTTTCCCTGAAGGCTAGTTCCAAGTTATTGGGAGATATAGTCGTTGGCAAATTGGCCATTGAACCGGGAGCGCAATTCAGCGGGTCGTGTGTTATGGGCAACGCCGTGAAGGGCTTGTATAATGGAGGAGAACAGCAAAACCACAAAGAAAGAGAACGAAAAGCGGAAGTTGTCGCCTAATAGCCTTGCCCGTTATTCGGGTATGGCGTTTCAAATTGGCGGCGCAATAATCCTCGGCATTATTGTAGGCTGGTGGTTAGATAAGCAGTTAGATTGCAGATCGCACGCGTTTACAGCATTATTTGCTATACTCGGTATTTTTGTGGGCCTGTATTCAGTTATTAAAGATGTGTTAAAAAAATGAAGCAAGGTTCTTTTGTAGGGTTCTTATTACAGCTTTTTGGTATTTCAGCTTTTTTATTCGGAATCCTTTTTTTTGTTTTTACCCGTTATTATATAGTGGCAGATATGCCCCTTGGCTTAATGTTTATTGTATTGTTTGTTATTACAGCCTTATCGCATTTAATATTGCTGAATTCCGCGAAAAAAAGCGCGCAGGCTTTTACCTATGCCTTTATGGGTGTAAGCATGGTCAGGTTGGTTATATATGGTGTGTTTATTGTATTGTATGGCTATAAGCATCACGAAGTAGCTAAAGTATTCGCCCTTACCTTCTTTGCTCTTTATATCATTTATACCGTATTTGAAATAAGGTCGGTGTTGGGGTATATGAAAAGTGGCCCACCTGAGCCTCCCGAAGGGAGGGCTTAAAAAATATTGCGGTGCTTAGCCCTAAACCCCTAAAGGGCTTTGAATAAGTATGCTGTCATGTTGAGCCTGTCGAAACATATTCCTTCAAAAATGGAAGTTCAGACGGACAATTAAAATTGCTGATTCCCCTACACTATCAACTTAATGCTATTGACTGACGACTGTCAACTAACGACTATATTTTTTATCTTTGCAAGCTATGAAACCCACTCATTTTAAGCATAAGCTTACTGCTATTTCAATTGTTTTGTCACTCACTGTTTACGCCCAGCGCGATACTGCCGGCGAAGCCGCTGCTTACCGTATTGGCGATGCCAAATGGAAAAAGGCTTTAAAGGAAGATAGTGTACGCAAAGCGCCCAACCGGTTATACTTGAGTATAAATGCGGGCCTAAGTATACCGACAGGCACTTATGGTGGTACACAGGCTAACGTGGCTTACTTTGGCAATCCGGGTTTTGCAGGCACAGGGTTTCATTGCAATGCCATAGTGGGTGTGCCTATACTAAATCAGCAATGGGCGATTGTATGCATGGTTGCGCATTCATCGAACAGTGTTAACGCCGCCGATTTTTTAGCGGCCAATGCCTGGTATGGCATTAACCTGGTGTCTGCCGTTAATTCCAATACTCAGTTCAATTTTTATAACGGCATGGTGGGCATTGCCAAAACGTATAAAGGCGAATATGTAGGCCTGGATATACGGGCAATGGTGGGTTACATTGCCGGGCTGTTCCCTAAAGAACAAGATTATATTACCAGCCAGTATGGTCCCGGTAGCACACCGGTTTTGGCTACCTATCAGGCTACTACCTATGGTTCATTTGCTTATGATTTTGGCCTTAGTTTTAAAGTGTTTGTTACTACCCAAACCTTTTTAATGCTCAATACTGATCTGTTTTTTGCCACTGCTAAACTTAGCGATATTAATGTGCAGTTCAATCAGTATATACAGCTTTCTCCGTTTGGTAACCCTGTATTGCAAACTACCTTGGGTACTTCAAATCCTGCTGTGTCGCAGTTTAATTTGTCTATAGGTATCGGGCATGCGTTCCCTTATGTAAAGAGGAAGTAAGGCATTATAATTACGTTAACTCCAAACCCCTAAAGGGGCTTCAATAGCGTTGGTGTATTTAAAGCCCCTTTAGGGGTTTGGGGTAAATGGGTTACTGGAATTCTCTATATTTGTTAGTACTACGGCAACCATTCAATTAAAGCATAGGTTTTTATTTTTTCTGGTGGTTTTATCTTTTGTGGCTAATGCGCAAAAAGACACTATTAGCCGTGATGAGGCTTTGCGGCAAAAAAGAAATATGAGGGAAGATATGCGGAGAGCTCCTAAATTATGGATAAGTATCAATAAGGGGTCAAATACCGCAATCTTTAATTATAGTTTAGATAAATCTTTATATGCCATGTATGATTCTCCTGGGCCGGAAGGATTTGCAAAATCAGGTCAGAGTTATGGTATAAGTGCTGGTATGGGTTTTGCTAATATGCCAGCTGAAATACTTTTGTCAGTAACCCATACATCAAATGCTATAGATGCAAATACTTTTCTGGCCAATACTTATACAGTTCCATTCACTTCATGGATCAATACAGGCACATCAGTAATTAACCCAAATGTGAGTTATGAATATTACAATGCACTGGCAGGAGCTTCTTATACTATTAAGGCTGACCTTGTTAATATAGATTTCAAACTTATGTTAGGCTATTCTTATTGTGAATTTCCCGAAATGCATAATTATATTACAAGTTATTATGGCAATAGTAATCCGGTACTTACAACATTGGGTCCATTGACATATTCTTCATTTGCTTATGATTTTGGTATAGGCCTAAAAGTATTTGTTGGAATGAATGTATTTTTAACCGCAAACATTGACATATTTGGCACCACTTCTTGCCCTTCATCTGCAATAGTTAATTTTAGTGAGCCTGTTCAAATGGGGCCTAATGCATCACCTGTAACTCAAACCACTGTATCTTGTTCCCTGGCAACTGCATCTCAAGCAATAGGCTCATTGGGAATTGGTTATGCCTTCCCATACCAAAAGAAGAAGTAAGCATTACACTTGTGTTAACCCCAAACCCCTAAAGGGGCTTCAAGAACGTTGGTGTGTTTAAAGCCCCTTTTAGGGGTTTGGGGTTACTTAATGAAATAAAAATTACATAACCCCGTTATTAGTCTGTACCTCAATCGTAACGCAAAATTCTGTATCTTTAAATATTCAAAATCTCCATCATGAAAAAAACACGGGTGTTTTTATCAATAGCCTTTTTAGGGCTTTCTGTTTCAACAGTTTTCTATAGTTGTTCAAAACAAAGGGTTACTAAAGCGGCCTTAAATTCATACAGCCCGGTAAACAGTTACCTGGCAAGTAAGGAGCAGCCTACACAAACATTCGTTATTGATAGCGCCGGCAAAGGCCCTATAATTGGCAACCAGGGTACTGAACTATGGGGTGCAAAAAACTGTTTGCTAACGCCAACGGGCGATACCATTGGTTACCCTTTTACAATAACATTGGTAGAGCTATACACAGCTAAGGATATGATATATTATGAGATGCCTACCGTTGCAGGCGGAACCATATTAGAAACATCGGGCGAAATAAGGTTGCAGGCTTTTAAAGGCACAACACAGTTGGCGTTAAAGCCGAGTCAAAACTGTTTCGAAATACAGATGCCATGTGCAGCACCCATTAGCGGTATGGATGCCTGGTATGGTATTACTACCGGCGGTAACCCTGACTGGACAAATACTCCGCTTACGCCATTTACTACCAATGCTACAAGCTACACCACATACCCTGCCATGTTAGGTTGGATAAATTGCGGACAATTGGCAGGCAGTGCAACAAACTCAACCCTGTCATTTACATCTACCACCGACGATTTGACCAACGTGGGCATATTTGTTTACATACCAGCTACCAAAACGGTAATGCAGGCATACAACAGCGCAACTACTGCTATACCTGATGGTTCGAATGTAAAGATCGTTGCCATAGGTGTTGATGCAAGCGGCGGACTACACAGTTTTTACCAAACCCAAACCATAACATCTGCCAATACGGTAAGTATTACATTAAGCTCAACTACCGATGCTGCGCTTACTACCTTACTTACCAATTTGTAATGAGGGGAGCGATAGCCGTTATTATAGTTCTGTTAATTCCCTTTTTAGGGAGATCACAAAACGTGGGCGTAGGTGCCGACCTCGCATATAACTTTCAAACCACAAGTGCCGGTATTGGTTTGCGTGCAAGCATATTCCCCAACCATAACCTCAGCATCACTCCTGAAATTTCGTACTACCCTGGCTTTAACCCGGTAAACGAATATATAGTGAGCGTAGCTTTAGAGGATAAACTCTTTAAGTACAAGAAATATATGTTTTATATTATTGGGCAGATAGGCTTCGATAATTGGATAAATTTTACCCAATCGCCTATGCCGGGAGCCAAGGAAGATAACTTCGTCTTAGAAGGCGGCGGCGGGATTACTACCAATAAATGCCTTCGCCCTTTTTTAGAGTACCGATACAATGTTGTGTTCCGGGAAACTAATTTACGATTGGGTCTGTTATACATTATAGGTTGTGGCGGGGGTGCCAAAACAATCCGCAGTGCCGACGATTGCCCGAAGTTTTAGTAAAAGGTCAGTCTGAGCTTGTCGAAGACCTTCCATCTATATTTTACCACAGAGACGCTAAGGCGCAAAATTCCCGCCATTGCGAGGCACGAAGCAATCTTACCAAATTGTTTTACCGCAGAGATAGACAGAGTGAATACACGCAGAGGTTCACGGAGAGGTATTGATTTTATTTCAGAATTCGGTGTTCAATATTCGATATTCAGTATTTAATTTCATGGTTTTCCTAAACGGTTTGAGGTTTTGGCTTAAGGTGCGACAAATCACCTGTTTTTGTCTACTAAATATGCTATAATTGCATAGCCTGAAACCATTGCTAATATTGGGCTTTACGGTATGTTTTCAAATTCTCTCAAAAGTTATTCACATTCAATAATTTTTGATAAATAAATATTCTATATTTGCGGCGGATTAGAAAAATTTACTGAATAAAATTGGCTGAATGACTACTGGAATCAAGGGTTTTAGACACATTAAGAGCTTACTGGCCGCAATTGCCTTACTACTTGCAGTCCCTACCTTTTCATACGCTGGCGATACCGCTTCAACCGAAGCATCGGCAAAAGCGCCTGAAAGCAAAGAAAAGTTCAATGCCGGTGATATGATCATTGAGCACGTTAGCGATGCTCACAGCTGGCACATTGCCGGAGATTTCTCTATTCCATTACCTGTTATTTTGTATTCGAAAGACCGTGGTTTAATGATATTTTCTTCAGCAAAACTGAAGCACGGTAATGTGTTTAAGGGTTTAGAAAAAGACCCTAACTCGCCAAACGGCTTTAAAGAGTCTGGCGTTCACATTGTGGTTGCTAATGCCGATGGAACGGTTAACAAAGCTGAGACCGACAAGCTGTGGGATCTTTCAATTACTAAAAATGCAGCTACCATATTGATCACGGGCTTTTTACTTATTTTTATATTTACCAGCGTAGCAAAGGCATACAAAAACCAGGCAATGGCTGCACCAAAAGGTATGCAGTCGTTCTTCGAGCCGGTTGTTCAGTTCATCCGCGATGATATAGCTATCCCTTCTATTGGTAATAAAAAGTACGAAAAGTTCATGCCTTATCTGCTCACGCTTTTCTTCTTCATCCTGTTCTTAAACTTATTCGGCCTTATACCATTCTTCCCGGGAGGGGCGAACGTTACCGGTAATATTACCATTACCATGACTTTGGCTTGCTTTACTTTTATACTAATGATGGCTAACTCAACCAAAACATACTGGGGCCATACCTTATGGATGCCGGGTGTACCTCCTTTAGTGAAGGTACTAATATTAGGTCCTATTGAAACATTGGGTATCATCTTAAAGCCATTTACCCTTCTTATACGGATATTCGCTAACATGTTAGCTGGCCACATTGTGGCGCTTTCGTTCTTCAGTTTAATATTCATCTTTGGTACCATGAGTGCAGTGGCCGGTTATGGTGTATCGGTAGTATCGGTAATATTTACCATTATCATGCTATTACTCGATACCCTGGTAGCGTTAATACAGGCTTATGTATTTACCCTGCTATCGGCAATGTATTTTGGCATGGCTACCGAAGAAGCATCAGAACATCATCACTAATTAATTTGGATTCATTAACCTTTAATAAATAATCAATTATGTTATCATCAGTTTTATTAGACGTAGCTCAATCAGGTTCCAATATTGGTATTGGATATGGTTTGGGCGCTATGGGCGCTGGTTTAGCTGCTCTTGGTGCTGGTATTGGTATCGGCAACATTGGCAAAGGCGGACTGGAATCAATGGCACGTCAACCGGAAATTGCAGCTGATTTGCGTACTAACATGATCTTGGCAATCGCGTTCATCGAAGGAACTTCTTTCTTTGGCATGGTTATAGGATTATTAGTATTGCTTATTCGCTAAGCAAAAAATTGATCTTGCGGGCATCAACGCTTGGTTGGCCCGCAAGGTTTATTAAACGTTAAGAAGAGAAAATTTAAAACAATATACCATGGATCTGATATTACCTTCGTTTGGCCTCATCTTTTGGATGACACTTACATTTGTAATTGTGTTCTTTACGCTAAAAAAGTTTGCCTGGAAACCTATTTTAGGCGCTTTAAAAGAAAGAGAGCAGTCTATACAAACTGCCCTTGATTCTGCTGAAAAGGCAAAGCAAGAAATGGCAGCATTACAAGCCAGTAACGAAAAGATTTTGCAAGATGCACGTGCTGAAAGGGATAACCTGTTAAAAGAAGCAAGGGAAACCAAGGATGCAATTATTAACGAAGCAAAAGGCAAGGCACAAAAAGAAGCTACCAAGCTTGTACAAGATGCCCGCGAAGCAATACAGAACGAAAAATCGGCTGCATTAGCTGAGTTAAAGAGCCAGGTTGCTAACCTCTCTATTGAAATTGCTGAAAAGATCTTAAAGTCTGAATTATCTTCAGATGATAAACAAAAGGCTTTAGTGAATAACATGTTAAAGGAAGTAAGCCTTAACTAATAAAAGAAACTATGTCTCAGACTGCAGTTGCCATACGTTACGCCAAATCGCTGATACAGTTAGCCAATGAAAAAGGCATACTGGATAAAGTGTATGATGATATGCGCATGGTGTTGGTGGGTTGCAGAAAATTAAAAGATCTGCATGCCTTGCTTACCAGCCCGGTAGTTAAAACAGATAAAAAAGTACAGGTTTTAAAAATGATATTTGGTGGTAACGTTAATGTTGTTACCGAAGACTTTATTGTATTACTGGCTAAAAAGAGGAGAGAAAGCTACCTGGAAGTTATAGCGGTTGAGTTTATTAACCAATACAAAGACCAGAAGAATATTGTTACCGCAACTGTTACTACCGCTATTCCGCTTGATGATATTACACGTAAAAATGTAATGGACATTTTAAAGAAATTCTACAAATCGGAAATAGAACTGCACGAAAAGGTAGATATGAAACTTATTGGTGGCTTTATAATTACCATTGGCAACAAGCAGGTAGATATGAGCATACAACACCAGTTAATGGAGTTACGCAAAGATTTTAATCAATCATACATTCTAAATTAAATAAACATGGCAGACATTAAGCCGGCAGAAGTATCTGCAATACTGAGAGAGCAGCTTTCAGGATTTAAAACTGAAGCTCAGCTTGAGGAGATAGGTACCGTACTACAAATTGGTGACGGTATTGCTCGTGTATATGGTTTGAACGGTGTACAAGCCGGTGAACTGGTAGAATTCGAGAACGGGTTAAAGGGTATTGCTCTTAACCTGGAAGAAGATAACGTGGGCCTTGTATTATTAGGCTCATCAGGCGATATTAAAGAAGGCGCAACCGTAAAACGTTTGGGCCGTATTGCTTCTGTACAGGCAGGCGAAGGCTTACTGGGCAGGGTGCTTGACGCGCTTGGCGAACCGATTGACGGTAAAGGCCCGATACAAGGCAAAACCTACGAAATGCCAGTGGAACGTAAAGCTCCGGGTGTTATCTTCCGTCAGCCTGTAAACGAACCATTGCAAACCGGTATCAAGTCTATCGATGCTATGATTCCAATCGGCCGCGGACAACGTGAGCTTATCATTGGCGACCGCCAAATTGGTAAGACCGCTATCGCTATCGATACCATCATTAACCAAAAAGAATTTTACGAAAAAGGAGAACCTGTTTATTGCATTTATGTTGCAATAGGCCAAAAGGCTTCTACCGTAGCAAATATTTACCGTACACTCGAAGAGAACGGTGCTATGCCTTACACCATTATTGTATCGGCTAGTGCTGCAGATCCTGCAACCATGCAGTTCTATGCTCCGCTATCGGGCGCCGCTATAGGTGAGTTCTTCCGCGATACCGGCCGTGCAGCGCTTATCGTTTACGATGATCTTTCGAAACAAGCTGTGGCTTACCGTGAGGTATCATTGCTTCTTCGCCGCCCTCCGGGACGTGAGGCTTATCCTGGTGATATATTTTACCTGCACAGTCGTTTGTTAGAGCGTGCTGCTAAGATCAATGCCGATCAAAGCGTAGCAAGCAAAATGAATGACCTTCCTCCATCATTAAAGGATATTGTAAAAGGTGGTGGTTCATTAACAGCATTGCCAATTATTGAAACCCAGGCGGGTGACGTATCAGCATACATTCCTACCAACGTTATCTCTATTACCGACGGACAGATTTTCTTAGAAGGTAATATGTTTAACGCGGGTGTTCGCCCTGCAATTAACGTGGGTATCTCGGTATCGCGTGTGGGTGGTAACGCGCAGATCAAGTCGATGAAGAAAGTGGCAGGTACACTTAAGCTCGACCAGGCTCAGTTCCGCGAATTAGAGGCTTTCTCTAAGTTCGGTTCTGACCTTGATGCTGCTACCAAATATGTGTTGGATAAAGGTTCTCGCAACGTAGAAATATTAAAGCAAGACCAGTTTTCGCCAATGACCGTTGAAAAACAAATTGCTATTATTTACTTAGGTACAAAAGGCTTATTGCGTGATGTGCCTGTAAATAAGGTGAAGGAGTTTGAAGTGGAATACCTGGGTATACTTGATGCACAACACAAGAATGCATTAGCTGAACTGAAGGCAGGTAAGCTGACTGATGATGTGTTGAAAACCCTTGAAAAGGTTGGAAGTGACTTGGCTAAAAAGTACAAACAGAACTAAGAAATAAGATTTTAAGTAGCGATGCCAAATTTAAAAGAGGTACGAAATCGTATAGCTTCGGTAAATTCAACCCAGCAGATAACCAGCGCCATGAAAATGGTGTCGGCATCGAAGCTGAAACGTGCGCAGGATGCTGTAATGCAAATGCGTCCGTTTACCGCTAAGTTAAAGGAGATCATGGATAACCTTATTCTTTCGGTGGGCACCAAAGGCAGCATTTATGCTACCGATCGCCCTGTTGAAAAAGTAATGATTTTGGTTATCACTTCTAACCGCGGATTATGCGGTGGCTTTAATGCTTATATAGTAAAGGCTGTTAATGCACTTATACAAGATAAGTATGCTGAACAAGCCAAGAAAGGTAATGTTACCGTACTTTGCGTTGGTAAAAAAGGATACGACACCTTGCGTAAGACTACTTTAAAAGTAGAAGCGCATAATGAATTGTGGGATGGCCTTACCTATACCAAAGCGGCTACTGTAGCTGAAGAAGTGTTGCAAAAGTTTGCTGCCGGAGAGTTGGATAGGGTAGAGATGGTATATAACCGTTTTAAGAATGCCGCCACCCAAATTGTTACTACCGAACAAGTATTGCCTTTTGCCGCTGAAGTGGCTAAGCCAACCAAGCAAAATGAAAAAGCTTCAGGCATGAAACCTGATTACATATTTGAGCCAAGCGAAGAGAAGATATTGGAAGATATTATTCCGTATGCGCTTAAGGTTAGGTTCTATGGTGCTTTGCTCGATTCGAATGCTGCTGAACATGGCGCACGTATGACGGCTATGCACAAAGCGACCGATAACGCCAAGGACTTGCTGAAGGCTCTCAGGCTTTCGTACAACAAGGCACGTCAGGCGGCAATTACCAAAGAAATATTGGAAATTGTAGGTGGCGCTGAGGCGATAAATAACTAAGTTTATAAAGTAGAAAGTTTTTAAAGTTTATAAAGTGAATCAAACCCTTTACAGACTTTAAAACTTTATTCACTAAATTAGCTTTATGAACTTTAGAAACTTTATGAACTTTTAACTTACTTAAGATGAAGGAAGTAACAGTACAGGAACTAAAAAAGATGATGGATGCTAAGGAAGACTTTACGCTTATTGATGTGCGTGAAGATTACGAAGCTGCTATTGCAACATTAGGCGGTAAACTTATACCTATGGGTAATGTTATGGATAACCTGGCTGAAATTCCAACCGATAAAAAAGTAGTGGTGCATTGCCGTAGCGGCAAACGTTCGGCTACCGTTATATCTGCCCTCGAAGAAGCACATGGCTATAAAAACCTATACAACCTTAAAGGTGGTATATTGGCATGGGCCGACGAGATAGACACCAAGATGGCTAAGTACTAAGCTTACTCCTTCACAAACTTCCCCGTAAACTCTGTATTGTTATCGCTTATAGCACGGAACAAATACATGCCTGAAGTAAGTGTGCTTATATCAACTGTGTTTAAGTAACGTGCATCGAGTTTGCCGCTTAATACCATTTGCCCGGTTACGTTATATACACTGTATACTACATTACCTGGCATGCTAAGCATAACCTTTAAACTACTACTAGCAGGGTTAGGGTATAAGGTTATTTGATCAGCGCTTTTTACTTCGTTTACTGAAGTGGGGTTACCGATACACGATTGTACCAGTTTAACACCTGTGCCTGTATTAGCTGCACTCACCGCAAAAAAGTCGGAATGGAAGGCCTGGTAGTATTGGTTAGCAATAGAAGAGTCGTGCACAACTACTGTGTTTTCATCATTGTAAGTTTCTGCTGAAGAGCTCCAGTTATGCGAACCTGTCAATACAATAGGGTCGGCAGCAAGGTCACATGGGTCAACTAGCATATACTTACTGTGGCAAATACCATTTGAATCATAACCAGGCAGGCCCTTATACACTAATAGGTTTGTACCCATTGCACTGCTTAAAGTAGTGTAAGGTGTGTAAGTGGTGCTCGATTGGTCCATTATGCCATATACTTTAATAGCAGTACCCTTAGCATCGGTAGCCATTTGGGCATCGTCGGTAGCGTAGGTGTAGGTAAACATTTCAAAATCAATTTCGCTCTTGGCCAATTTCTCAACCGAAACAATGTGGTTGCTGGTAGAATCATCTGCCTGCGGGCTAAACCAAGCTTCTACAAGGTGGCCGTCAATAGTAAAGCCATGTTTCTTGTTTACATTCTTTTTGTTGGCGCCAAATACAGCTTTGGTTGAATTGGCTGCGCCACCTTCAACAGTATCGCCCCACATTTGGTTGAACTCGCGCAGGTAAGCATGTGCCAATGCCGAATCTTGAAAAATAATGATGTTATTAATGTCTTTATCTATTTGGCCCGGTTCCCAGTTCATGCAACCGGTCCACAATATAGCATCAGCAGGGTTCGATGCCTTGCCATCAATGACCATAAATTTATTATGCATAATGCCCTTGGTGTCGGTCCGTGCAAAGGTGTGTATGCTTTTGTTAATTAGCGCTAAGCCATAGTTAGGAGTGATTGAATTAACAAACCCAGCTGATGAGTCAGTCGGGTTGCTTAGCCAACGGATTTTTACACCACGTGCATACGCATTGTTAATGGCAGTATGTATTGGGGGCACATATCCGCCTTCATACCATAAGCTGTCTTCTACGTAATCGTATAGAGCTATATCAATACTAAATTTAGCACGATTAATGTAGGCAATAAGGGTATCGCCGCCTTTATGTATTAAAGCAGTTGCTTTATTGTGCGGCCTTGCATAGGTAGTATCTACCGCGTGGGTAGAGTAGGCTATAATATGGTGCCCCGGCCCGAATAATGATTGTGCATTTGCACCCGCATAAATAAAAATAGCAAGCAGTAAAATCGTAATTTTTTTCATTCTTAATTATGTTGAATTTCAATTAGGAGCAAAGGCCTCTGAAAACGTTGCAATTTTACCGATTATAGGGCGGAGTTTTGATTTCCGTATTTTATCTGTTTGTTAAATCTTCACAATTATGATTCAGATATAAAAACATAAATTTGCTTTATAAACATACCCCACGTATGACTCCATCCGAAACAAACGCACGCAACTTTACCACCGTAAGCCCAACGGCCAAAATATTGTTGATAGCGAAAGGCTATACCGATATACCATTTATGCGCCAGGCCGCTGAGTTAATGCTGGCACCCGAAAAATATGTGCCTGATTATACTCGTAAGGATCTGAGTTTTTGGTTGCGTACCGTTCATTTAGAAAGCAGGTACAAAAGCATTGATCAGCTTTTAGAAGGATTAGATATTAATAACATTCTGGAATTATCTTCCGGTTTCTCTTTCCGTAGTTTAGAAGCCGCAAAGCAAAAGGGCATACATTATATCGATACTGACTTGCCGGGTATTATCGAGACGAAGAAGAGTATGATTGAGGCTCTGTCAAAAAATATTAAACTGGACGGTAGGTTAGAGGTAGAACCGTTAAATGCGCTTGATGAAATTAAGTTTCGTGAATTGGTGTCACGTTTTCATGCTGGTAAACTCGTAATTGTAAACGAAGGTTTGCTTATGTATTTAGAATTAGCGGAGAAAGAAAAACTTTGCAAGATCATTTATGATGTGCTAAAAGAACGCGGTGGCTACTGGATAACAGCCGATATATATACTCGTTTTCAAGGTCAAAAGATAAACTTGCATTTTAACGATGAAATGCAGACCATACTTAATGCCCACAATGTGGAGCAGAAGCGGTTTGAAAGCTTTGAGGATGCAGAAGCCTTTTTTAAACGAATGGGTTTTGTAGTAGATAAAGTGGCGAAAGTTGACAGAAAAGATGTGACGACTATAAAGTATTTAGTAAAGCAGTTAAGCATTTGGAAGCTATTTAAAATACGCAAGGCTGGCAGAATACAAGCTACCTGGAGGCTGAGGGTAGCTGAATAATTGCTTTTACCACCGTTCCCTCAATTATACTCACCATACGCTAAAGGGCAATTTTATAAGAGCAGTGCCGTTCTATTTTTGCTCTTATAAAATCCATTAGCTATGAAAAAATTACAGAAGTATTTAACCGCAGCCTGCCTCTGCATTGTAACATCAATTGCTTCGGCGCAATACATTACTATACCCGATACCAACTTTGCCAAGTACCTTGATAGTATTGTACCAGCAGCCATGAATGGCAACCAGATGGATACTACCAACCCTGTATTGCAAACCATAACCCGCATCGATGTCGAGAATATGGGTATTGATAGTCTTTATGGAGTGCAATACTTTACTTCTTTAGTAACATTAGATTGCGGGAATGGGTCTCCTTCAGTTGATTCGAATAGAATTACCGCTTTATACACTTTGCCACCTACGTTAGATTCGTTGATATGTGGCAATAACCAAATTAGAAGATTGCCAAATCGATTGCCTAAAAACCTGACTGTATTAAAATGCTATACAAACAGATTAACAAGCCTACCGGCAATTCCACCACAGCTTATTTATTTTGATTGCAGTAATAACCAACTTGGCAGCTTGGCTGCATTACCAGCTAAACTTACCACCTTGTATTGCGAAGTGAATAGAATATTAAATCTCCCTACATTACCTGCTTCGCTCTCTGATTTAAATTGTAGCGGAAATCTGTTAACTAATCTTCCGACCCTACCTGCTTCACTTGCTGTTTTTGATTGTGAGGGAAACCAGATAACCAATCTTCCGGCATTACCGGCATCACTCATTAATTTAAGTGTTGGCTCAAATCCGTTAAGCAGCGGAATTCCAACCTTGCCAGCTAATTTACAGAGTTTAAGTTGTTATAATAATACACTCACAGGTTTACCTGCTTTACCAGCCACACTTACTTTTTTAGCTTGTGGAGATAATCAATTAGATAGCCTTCAGGCATTGCTGCCTCCTTCGCTCTCTTATTTAGATTGCTCAAACAATCAATTATCGTCACTTCCTTCTTTACCTGCAACATTAACAGGGTTGGTTTGTAGTGGTAATAAGTTAACCGACCTGCCTGTTCTGCCCGGTTCTCTTACTCAACTATTTTGCGGCAGTAATAAAATCTCATGCTTCCCTGTGTTCCCTAATACATTAACCGATACGCTATACTTTAATATCATAGGTAATCCATTTCAATGCCTGCCTAATTATGTTCATGCAATGCTACCCGGAACACTTGCTTATCCTTTATGTATGCCCGGTAACCCGAATGGGTGCCCGCCTGCAAATGGAGTGGTTGGGTTTACTTACAATGATATGAATGGTAATTGTAGGAAAGACAGTGGTGATAAGGGTATTCAAAATATACAGGTGCAGCTATTTAACGCAGGCAATTCACTAATTGGCCAAACCTATACAGCTGAAAACGGGGTGTACGATTTTTCTGTTGGTTCGGGTAGTTATAATGCGCAGATTGATACTGCCGGTTTACCATGTATGGTGCAATGCGCTCACCCGGGTACAGATTCTCTGCTAACAGTAAGCACTATCGATACGAATGTTAATTTTTCGTTTGCCTGTAAGCCGGGTTTCGATGTGGGTGTGCAGTCAGTAGTAACTAAAGGTTTAGTATTTCCGGGTATGACACATACGTTGAGTATTGTAGCAGGAGATATGTCGCAATGGTTTGGGTTAAGCTGTGCCGCTGGAATGAGCGGTACGGTTCAAATAATCATTAATGGCCCTGTTACTTATGTTGGCCCTGGCCCGGGTGCATTATCGCCGGTGAACATTGGTAATGTATTTACGTATACTATACCCGATTTTGGGTTGATAAATAACAAAACCGCTTTTAATTTGTTGCTGAATACAAACAAAACCGCAAAAGCAGGCGATACTATATGTGTTTATATTGCGGTAACGCCAAGCACCGATAACAATACCAGTAATAACAAATATCAATATTGTTATAATGTTGTGAACTCACACGATCCAAACATAAAAGAAGTTTACCCGGTTGATGTTCCGCCATTGTACAACGATTGGTTTACTTATACCATACATTTCCAAAATACAGGCTCGGCTCCGGCGCATAATATTTTACTTACAGATACATTGGACAGCCAGCTTGACCTGAGCACCTTTCAGGTTATAAACTATAGCAATAAAAACACGGTGATGCTAAATGGTAATTTACTTAGTGTGCAGTTCCCCAATATTAATTTACCTGATAGCGCAATTAACCCTGATAGTTCTATTGGTTTTGTGCAATACCGCGTTAAGCCAATATCGGGCTTACCAAATGGCACAGTAATTAAAAACACAGGGTATATTTATTTCGATTATAATGCACCTGTTATAACCAATGCAACCCATAATATTTTTGGTACACCTGCAGGTATAAATAACATTACCGACCAGGTATCATGCAAGGTGTTCCCTAATCCCAACAATGGCAGCTTTACTATTCAGTTAAAAAACGAATCGCCAACAGGCAGTAATAAGGAAATTCAGGTTGTGATATATAATATGCTGGGTGAGAACATATACTCAAAACAGGCATCGACAAGTGAGGCACAATTGCCAATTAGTATATGTGGCAAGCCTGCAGGAGTATATTTTTATAGGGTGTTAACCAATAATGGTACTTTACTGGCCGAGGGTAAAATAGTTATTGAATAGTATTGTTTTTTAGTGATCAAACTCTAATACCAATAATCAATATATCATCCACCTGTTCTAAATTGCCTTTCCAATTATCTAAAGTTTGTTCAAGGTTTTGTTTTTGTTCTTCCATTGCAAATTGACTATTGTTTAGTATTAATTGCTCCAATTGTTTGTACTTAAACTTTTTTCCTTTGGGCCCGCCAAATTGGTCAGCATATCCATCGGTAAATAAGTAGAGCGAATCGCCTTTTTGTAGCGTTATGTTGTGTGTAGTAAAGGGCAGCGGATTATCTGTTTTGCCAATAGGTTGTTTATCGGCGGCTAATTCCTTTATTTCTCCCTTTTCAACATACCAAAGCGAATTAAATGCACCGGCCCATTTTATTTCGTAGCTATTAGCTTTTTGCTGATGGCGAATTGACACTAAAGAAATATCCATGCCATCTTGTACATTGCTTTCACTTTTCTCAAAAGTTTCAAGTACGAGATCTCTGGTTTTATCCAGAATATTTCCCGGCTCAGTTATCTTAAATTCCTTTACTGTTCTGTTAAGCGCATTGCTGCATACAACACTTACCAGAGCACCGGGCACGCCATGGCCTGTGCAATCGGCTGCAGCAATTAAAATGGTTTGGTCAACTTCTTCTCCCGCTATATTGCGGTATGTCGCTTCGCTCCACATCCAGTAAAAATCTCCTGCTACAATATCTTTTGGTTTGTATAGTACAAACGATTCCGGAAGATAGGTCTTGATAAGGTTTACAGGTGGAAGTATAGCATCTTGCAGTCGTTTGGCATAGTTTATAGAATCAACAATGTCTTTGTTTTTTTCTTCTACCAATTGCTTTTGCTCTTCTACCAGTGCTTTTTGGTGTTCAATAAAGTTTTTTTGCTCTTCTACTTTATCTTTTTGCTTTTCAATCAAGTTCTTTTGCCTGCTGGTAATACGCAACGAACGGAATATAAAGGCTGCAAACACAAGCGCCAGCAATAACCCGCCGCAAACCGACCAAATAACTATGCGTTGTCTTCTTTTGTCTGCTTCGGCAAGGGCATCTTTTTTGTCCTGTTCAGCTTTTTGTATGGCTTCTTTCTTTTCAAACTCATAGGTCATTTCCTTTCGTGTTACTGCCTTGTTCTTATCGACGTTAAAAAGAGTGTCTTTCAGTATCATGGCTTTTTTAAACCACTCTAACGATAATTTATAGCGCTTTGTAGTATCGTACAGGTGTGAAATATATTCTTCAAATAGTTTTAAATATTGTTTTTCTCCCAACGTATTTTCCAGTGTAATGGCTCTGTTCAAATAATCCTCCGCTTCACTGTACTTTCCGTTTTTGGTATAAAGGTTACCAATGTTACCGAGGCTTATAGCTAAACCGCTTTTCTCGCCCATCTCCTCATCCATTTTCATCGATTGTTGGTAGTAATCCAACGCTTTTGTATCATCACCCAGGTGTATAAAAGCAGATCCAATGTTACCCAGGTTGTAGGCCTGCCATTGTTTATCGCCCGTTATTTTTGCAATGCTTAATGATTTTTGGTAACAGTCTAACGCTTTTTTGTACAAAGAATCATTCTTGTTTGAAGCCTGTAAAATAGTACCTGCCTGATCGAAATAAATATTACCCATGTTACAATAGTCGGCTGCTATACCATCATTGTCTTTGTTCTCTTTATCAATAACTAATGCCCTTTTGTAATAATCAAGTGCTTTGGCATAATCGCCAATATCCCAATACACAAGGCCTAAATTGTTGAGATTGGATGCAATACCATTTTTATTGCCGTTTTCCTCTTCAATCTTCAATGCCTTAATATCATAATCAATTGCCTGCGGGTAATTGCCCTGGCTCCAGTAAATAAGCCCCATACTGTTAAGTACCCTGGCACGAAGTTTTTTTGCCCCTGTTTTTTCAGCTATTTCAAGTGCTTTAAGCTCAAGCTCTAACGATTTTGAATAGTCGCCTTTTAACCGGTAAGCAGTACCCTCATTCTGGTATGCCTCCGCCTCGCCCAATACGTAATTTAAAGAGGTGGCTAAATGAGCAGCCTGATCGGCAAGTATAAGGGTTGAGTCGGGTTTTATTTGCGAAAGGGCAGAAGCAAGGTCATTAAAGTGGTTTACCTTGTTAGTATCGGCTTTTTCAGTTTTAAGAAGATTGCTGAGCGAGTCGATTTCATGGGTCTGTGCAAAGGGCTGCCCCATTATTAACAGAGAGGAAGTAAGCAAGAATAAATATTTTATTCTCCAATTCATTTAAACTCTAATCCCAATTATTAAAATATCATCCACTTGTTCTAAGTTACCTTGCCACTCGTTAAGAGTCTTTTCTAGTATTTGCTTTTGCTCATTCATCGTCAATTGAGAATTGTCAATTACCAATTGTTGAAGTTGCCTGTATTTAAACTTCTTTCCCTTAGGCCCGCCAAACTGGTCTGCATAGCCGTCGGTAAGCATATAAATACAATCGCCTTTAGTTACCTTAATAGTATGTAACGAAAATGGCTTTTGTTCTCCATATTGCATACCCACCGGCATTTTATCCGGGTGTATCTCAACCAACTCCACGGCCCCACCTAAATCCTCCCCATTGGGGAGGACTTTGTGCGCCTCAATCTCCTTCCCTGATGGGGAAGGTCGGGATGGCGCTTTCTGTCTTACTATCCATATTGGGTTATTGGCACAGGCAATATCTATTGTATTATTAGCAAAATTAAATGTACACAACGAACAGTCCATGCCATCCTTGCTTTCGGTATCGAGCCCTTTGGGGTTTAAGGCTTTTATGATATTGGTTCGTACATCATCTAACACTAAATTGGGTTGCTTTATCTTTCGCTCAATTACCGATTCGTTAAGCATTGAGATGTTAAGTAGTGACATAAACGCACCCGGTACACCGTGCCCGGTACAATCGCAACAGGCAATATGGAAAGCGGCCGAATCACTAAACGCCCAATAAAAATCGCCGGAAACAATATCGCGCGGTTTAAATAATATAAAGTATTCCTTCAGGTGGTTTCCTATATACTCATCGGTAGTAAGCAAGGCGCGTTGAATGCGCGATGCATAGTGAATGCTGTCGGTAATGTCTTTATTCTTTTCATCTACAATCGCTTTCTGGTACTCAATCACTTTCTTTTGCGATTGTATTATGCGGAAACGTTTTACCAATATAAACATAAATACAGCCAGTAATACAAGCCCCGCCGTTACCGACCATATTATAATACGCGATCTCTTGGTTTCCTCGTTGTGGGTTATCTCTTCTTGTTTTTGCTGTTCTTGCTGTTCTAATTCACGTTTTTCGTATTCGTACTTTAATTGAGTGCGTACAGATTCCTTTTCAGCTTTTTTTGTGGCTATACTATCCGTAGTCTCTTTATAAAGAACGTACATGTCGTAGGCTCCTTTATAATCTTTTCTTAATACATCAAGATGGCTGTAACTAAAAGCGAGGTCTTGTATAAGGCTGCGGTAACCCAGCTCTTTTGCCTTCACCATGGCGCTATCAAAATATTTTTTAGCGCTATCTGTTTTGTTCTGCCACATAAACAGTTTGCCTGCATATACCATGGCATAAGCTACTCCTTCTTTATCTTTAAGTTGCCTGTATGTTGCTAAAGCTTTGTGTACAAAGTAAAATGCGGAATCATACTGGTTTTTCTTTCCATAACATGGCGCAAGGTTATCCATCACCAATGCTTCTTCATCCAGGTTCTTAGCCTGTATGGCATATGCAAGGCTTTCGCGGTAATACTTTATGGCAGTATCGGTATGGCCTGCCTGGCTTTCATTAGTTGCAACATTATTAAGCGAAGTCGAAATGCCTTTAATATCTTTTATCTTCATCCGTATACGAAGCGCTTCTAAAAAATATTGTTTTGCTTTAGCCGTATCGCCTAAAATTTTATACGAGTAGCCCATGTTATTCAACACGGTTGCAATTCCATCCTCATCGTTTAATTGCTTACGAAGTGGTAATGCTTTTTCATAATACTTCAATGCGGAATATACGTCGCCTTGTTCGGCATACATGTACCCGAGGTTATTATACCCTTGCGCTATTTCAGACTTGCTGCTGATAATCTCCATGATCTTTACACCTCTCAGTGTATAGTCAAGGCCCTTTACGGGATTGTCAGTAACATAGTTTATGTACCCGATAGATGCCAGTGACAGTGCTTTAAAATTGAGTAACCTGCGCGATATAAAACTACTTACCGGATAGGCCGAATCGTGTTTTATAGCTGCATCCGATAAAATTAAAGCCTGCTCATAAAGCTTCTTGGTGCTGTCGGTATTGGTTAAATAAATACCATCTGCTATTGTTAATAGGGCAAGTATCCGGCTCGAATCATTTGGTGCTGTTTTATACGCGTTTAGCAGGCTATCTGATTTGTGTTGCGAAAAAGCAGATGGCCCCGACAGAAGAAGCATAAGTAAAACCGACAGAAAGCGGAAAGGCGCACGTTTCATACTCCGTAAACAAAAATTAGCAGACCCTTTTCTCATTTAATTGATAATTAAATCTTTATTCCTATTATTAATATGTCGTCAACCTGTTCAAGGTTTCCTTGCCACTCGTTCAGGGTTTGCTCAAGTATTTGTTTTTGCTGAGCTAAAGGCTGTTGGCTAATAGCTAAGAGTTTTTCTTGTAGCGGCCTGTACTTAAATTTCTTTCCCTTAGGTCCGCCAAACTGGTCGGCATAGCCATCGGTAAACATATAAATACAATCGCCTTTAGTTACCTTAATGGTATGTAACGAAAATGGCTTTTGTTCGCCATACTGTATTCCAACCGGCATTTTGTCGGGTAAGATTTCAACCAACTCTACGGCCCCACCTAAATCCTCCCCATTGGGGAGGATTTTATGTGCCTCAGTCTCCTTCCCTGATGGGGAAGGTCGGGATGGGGCTTTCGATCTCACTACCCAAATAGGGTTATTGGCGCAGGTTATATCTATTGTGTTATTGGCAAAGTTAAATGTACAGAGTGAGCAGTCCATGCCATCTTTACTTTCGGTATCAAGCCCTTTGGGATTAAGGGCTTTTATAATGTTGGTACGCACATCATCCAATACCAAATTAGGTTGCGTTATTTTTCGCTCAATTACCGCTTCGTTAAGCATTGATATATTGAGGAGCGACATGAAAGCACCCGGTACACCATGCCCGGTACAATCGCAACAGGCAATATGAAATAAGCCCGCTCCATTTCCAGGAGTATGGAACGCCCAATAAAAATCTCCGGAAACGATATCGCGTGGTTTAAATAATATAAAGTATTCCTTCAGGTGGTTGCCAATATACTCGTCGGTAGTAAGCAGAGCACGCTGAATGCGCGAGGCATAATGGATGCTATCAAGAATGTCCTTGTTCTTTTCTTCAATAATGTGGTTTTTACGTTCAATATCCTGTTTTTGTTTGCGGGTTATACGCAACGACCTAAAAATAAATCCCGCAAGTACAATCACTGACAATAAACCGCCCGCAACGGTCCATGTAATGATTCTTTGTTTGCGTTTATCTGCTTCGGCTATGGCATCCTTTTTATCCTGTTCAGCTTTTTCGGCTGCCTGTTTTTGTTCAAAACTAAAGGTCATTTCGGCCTGTACTGTTTTCTTAGTGTTCGATTCGTTCAGCAGGCTATCGTTGTAAGTAAAATATTTTTTATGGTCTTCAAAAGCTGCTTTGTAATTGCCTGTAGTGCTGTCTAGCGCGGCCATATCGCCATATACATTTTTCTCGAGGTATTTTTCATCAATTTGTTTGGCAATATCAAGTGCTGAGTCGAATTGTATTTTGGCTTGCTTATAGTTTTTCAGGCCAAGGTAAATAGTCCCTATATTATCCAATTGGTATCCCAGGCTGCTTTTATCTCCGCTTTGCCTGTCAAGCACCGAAGCTTGTATGGAATACTTGAGCGCTTCGGTATATTCTTTCCGGTACAGGTATATGTTCCCTATATTACCCAACTGTATAGCCATTTCGCCTTTATTGCCAAGGTCTTTATTAATAGCTAACGACTGGTTGTAATAGTCAAGCGCTTTCGGGAAATCATTTTGTTCCCTGAATATTACGCCCATATTGCCAAGGGTATTCGCTTCCAACTGGCGGTATTTTATCTCCCTCGCACTGCTTAAAGCTTTTTCGTTATACTCAAGGGCTTTTTTGTAGTCTCCTTGCTGGTCGTAAATAGTGGCTATGTTGCTGTAAACCGAAGCCGCGCTATGCTTGTTCCCTAATTGCAGGCATATAGTAAGCGCTTTAAGGAAGTTATCGAGCCCATTAGGGTAGTTGCCCTTAACACAATAGCCTATACCCTCATTTATATATGCATTCGCTTCACCTTTTTTCCAGCCCAGGGTTTGGGCAAGCGTTGAAGATTGCCTGGTAAGCAATAAAGTGGTATCCGGATTAATGGGATAGAAAGCAAAGGCAAGCCCGTTCAGGTCTTTTACCTTCTTGGTATCATCTTGGTCTGTTTTCAGGCGGCGGCGCAATGAATCGATCTCGTGAGTTTGGGCACTGCAAAAGGACAAGGCGGCAATCTCAAGGGAAAAACAAATAAGTAAACTTAAGTAGCGATGTTTCATGGCTTATAAAGATAAAAACTTATCTTTTACCATTGGCTTTTAAGTCATTAGGCATTTATTTATATTTGTAAGGAGATAAAATATTTTCTCATTTCTTATGTTCATTAAGTAATATTGGCAACCATGGCAACGGTAAAAAAGTATCACTCATTTCTTTTTTGTTGCTTTGCCATTGTTGCTTTCATCACTTTTTATTCATGCAGGCAGGCTAAGCCAAGAGTGGTTAATCGTTATTTTTACTATTGGCAGGAAGAATATGATTTGGAATACCACGACAGCATCTTGAAGTTTATGGATGGCCTGAATGCCCGCAGGCTATACTTAAAAATGCTCGATATTGATTGGAACGAAGCCAATCATGCTTACCCGGTATCTATTACCAGTGGAGAGTATACGTGGAATAAACCCAGAGATCATTGGACCAATACTGATATTTTGAGTGATATAATACCCGTAGTGTTTATTACTAACCATACCATGCTTAATGTTACCCGCGATGAGCTGGATACGCTTGCACGGAAGATCATTAGAAAATGTTCGAGGGTTAATTATAAAGAAATGCAAATAGATTGTGACTGGACGGAACAATCGAAAGAAATGTATTTTGATTTTTTAAAGGCGCTTAAAAAACAATTGGGGGCAAAAAAACTATCCGCCACTATTAGGCTTTATCAGTACAAATATCTTAGCAAAACAGGTGTGCCACCTGTAGATAAAGGGATGCTGATGATATATAATGTGAGCAATGTAAAGGAGTACAGCACAGCTAACTCAATATTCGATAAGAGTGAAGCACAAAAATATATTGAAGGTGTAGCTAAATATCCCTTACCGCTCGATTTTGCTTTGCCTGCATTTGCCTGGGCTGTTGTTTACCACGACGATAAATTCAGCTGCATGATGCGCGATATAAAACCTATCACCGGCGATACTTGCACCTTTTTAGAAAAACAATGGCCCGTATATAAAGTTAAATATGACTACGTTTATGGTAAAGTGTATTTGCGCCGTGGCGACCAGATAAAAATTGAAAGTATTACCCCCGATATGCTTATGGATGCTGCTAAGTTGGCAAAAGAATGTGCCAATTCAGATACTATAAACGTGTCGGTTTTTGAATTGGATGAAGTAATGAAAAATAAATATTCACATGAAACGCTGGAAGCTGCTTATAATACTTTGCGTTAGCCTTGCCATAATGCTGGGCTACAGGCAAACTACCACAAGCTGGGGCTGGTGGCCTATGCCCGAGGAATACCGCTTTTCGTTATTCAGCCCAGAAATGTGTAACCTGAATGAGGTGCGCCCCTTTATTTATACCACCGATAAGATATTCTCTGATTATACTACCGACCTGATAAACGATTCTGTCTATAAGCAGAATGTGCGGGAGTGGATGGCCTATACTTCGAACAACATAAAGCCAAAAGATATATACGATGTAATGTATAAGGTACAACCGCTTTCGTTTTTTGATTCTATACCATCTATTGAAAGATCGAACACATTTGTTAAATATTTAAAAAAGAACAATAAAGAAGCGTATGATTATTTAGTTTATGCAAAAAAATGCGAACAGGTGATTAATAATCCTGATCCCTGGAGCGATGACCCAAATGGAGTGGACAACCAGGCTGCCATAAGGCTAGCTGAGGAAGGCAAAGTAAAATACGATGCAACAAAAAGCGATTTTTTAAAGCTGCATATTGCATTTCAACAAGAACGCTTGTTGTATTATTTAGGGCCGGTGTATGATGTTAATGATACCAAGCAGATGATATATAAAGAAAGAATTTTGGCTTCAAAAGTAGATAGTTGGATAAAGAACTCCGCTTACTATTATGCCATGTTGCCTGTAGCGCCGGTAAGGTATGCTGGTTTCGATTTTCCATCAGAGGATGGCTACATGCTTTCGAAGGTGTTTGATAGGTGTATTGATAAGCGTTTAAGTTGTGTTATGTTATTCGACCGTAGGTTGGCCGCCCCGCTTGCTATGACAAAGAACGATCACGAAAAAGCGGTATTGTATGTAATGTACGAAATGCAAAACCCGGGGCCATCGTTAAGCGCGCTTCAGCGCATATATGCCTTAGACCCTACTAACCGGTACATACCATTTTTGCTACTCAGGGAAGTAAATAAGCTGGAGGACTGGATCGTAACTCCGCAGCTTACAGGCCTTGGCTCAGCTTCGGTAGAAATACGCAGGGATATACCTAAGAATGTAAAGGATCAAATGGACGAAGGACATAATGGGCTACTGAATTTACCCCACGACCTGCAGTATCTTGATAAGGTAAATAGCTTTATCAAACAACTATCAGCCGAAGGAAAACAAAGCGATCAGGGTTTGTTGCACCTGATGATATCGTATTTATATATTGTAAAAGGAGACACTGCTAATGCTTCCCTCACATTAAGAGAAGCGGTAAAGCTGCCTATGAGCGATAACGAACGGAAACAGGTGACTACATGCAGGCTGATGTTGCGTGTGATCACTAATCCGAAACTAGATGCCGAAACTGAAAAAATGATAATGGATATATGTAAGAAGAATAAAATATTCGACGCTAAAGGACGGTACATGGAAGATGAGGATATGAGCGTGCCTAATGCCGCTGATAAAACTATTTTGTATGTGGGACAAAAACTAGTTGACAAAGGATACTTCGCGCAGGGCCTATTATTGCTGAACAGAACAAAATGCCTGTTGGGTATGATTGATGTGGAGGATATGTGGCAGGATACGTACCAGTATATGCGCGAACATGCCACTCCGAAAGACTATAAACAGATTTTGACCTTGATGGATAAAAAAGACAAGACACCTTTTGAGCAGTTTTTAGTAAACAGTAAGGCTGTAATGTATATGTACGATACTGTAACT
>Ga0206861_1053_pt1 | contig 26297 bp, 18 predicted proteins | sample Alteio_BWOrgCont_45_FD_152617 | JGI IMG/M metagenome (GOLD analysis project Ga0206861, IMG submission 152617) | Enriched cells from forest soil in Barre Woods Harvard Forest LTER site, Petersham, Massachusetts, United States -... | ecosystem: Environmental > Terrestrial > Soil > Temperate forest >... | reverse complement strand
GGTCGGGAGGCACTGTTTTGAGCAATTCATCCTGCTGATTTTTTAGACTATGAGAAGGCAGAAAAAACAAAGGAACAAGAACCTGATTTTCAATCACATGTGGCAAAGAAGCAAGATTTTGGTAACCCCAGCCCGTTTTTTCAGTATAATAGTCTAAAAAATCAGCAGGATGAATTGCTCAAAACAGTGCCTCCCGACCTTAATTCATTTTACAAAGAAAAAGTAAGCGATTATTTTAACTCGTTTCAGTAATGAAGAAAAAGACCACAGGAAAGGCGGCACCTAAAAAAACATCTGCTAAAAAATCAAAACCTACCAAAATGCAAAAACAGCAATTGGAACTTGATTCGGCATCTGAAAGCATACATATAGTTGAAAAACTAATTGATGCTATTTGTGCCAATTACAAAGTTAATGAAGACCACTACGGTAATATACTGGTGGCAGTAACTGAAGCTGTAAATAATGCTATTTATCATGGTAATAAAGCCCAAGCCGATAAAAAGATATATGTAACCTTCTCCTCTAATAATAAAGCTATTTCGTTTACCGTGCGCGATGAAGGTGAAGGCTTTGATTTTAAACATTTGCCCGACCCAACTGACCCTAAGAATATTGAAAAACCTACCGGAAGAGGCGTGTTTTTAATGCACCGCCTAGCCGATGATGTGAAATTCTCTGAGAAAGGCCGTTGCGTATCTTTAAGTTTTGATATTGTAGCTAACTAATCATTTGTGCCATCTCCCGTTATCATATTTCAAAGCGAAGAAGACCTTGACTTCGCGCTAGGAGAGGAAAAGAAAATAAAAGACTGGATCAAGAAGATCATCCGTAAGGAAGGTAAAGCCTGTGGACAGCTCTTCTATTTCTTCTGTACCGATGAGCATTTGTTGAATATTAACAAAGAGTTCCTTAACCATAAGACCTATACTGATATTATAACTTTCGACTATGTTGAAGGGAAGGCCATATCGGGCGAAATATTTATAAGCATTGACCGGGTTAAGGAAAATGCAAAAAAGTATAAGCAGCCATTCCCGCATGAGCTGGCCCGCATTATGATACACGGGGTATTGCACCTATGTGGTTACGGTGATAAAAAGCCCGCCGATAAAAAACTTATGCGCCAAAAAGAAGACGAAGCATTGTTGTCCCTGAAAAAACAAAAAAAGGCTTCTCCAAAGGCTAAACGTTCATAACTATTGTTAATAAAATTCTGATTTAGGGTTAATTCGGGTGGTTAGCGGTGTTATTTTTGCGCAAACAAAACCAAAAACAACTGTTATGAAAAAGTTACTATTTGTTGCTTTCGTTTCCGGACTTGCTTTAGTAGCCTGCAAAGGCGGTGATAAGAACGCTGATGCTGACAAGGCAAAGCAAGATTCTATCTCTGCAAAGAATCATTCAGATTCTTTGATGAATGCAGCTAAGATGCAACATGCTAAGGATTCTGTAGCAGCAATGCCAAAGGATACCGCTAAGAAGGATACTACTAAGAAGATGTAATATTCAGGCTTTTTTAGCCTGATTTTTTACAAATTGTTACAGCATATCGTTAGATAGCTTATAAAGCCCTGCAAGTATGCGGGGCTTTTTTGAATAGAATACTACTTAATTTCAGCCGGTCATGAAAAAAAGAACAGTTTTTGCAGTGGTACTGGGAACTTCTCTTTACCTGTCTTCTTGTGTTCCTCAAAACAAATTGATTGAAGAACAAAACAAGCGTAAGACCGCTGAAGCAGCTGCTATTGCTGCAAAAGCAGCAGACCAGGACTGTGAAACCAAAAAGACCGAGCTGCAATCGAAGTTAGATCAATTACAAAAGAGCGTTACTGGCTTAACCCAGGATACCAATATAGTAGGTACCAGCTACCGCGACCTTACATCGAAATATGATAAGCTGAACCAGATAAATGGGCAGTTACTTGATAAGTATAATCAGATGCTGCAAGGCAGTCAGGATAACGCACAAAAATTATCCGGGCAGTTACAGGTTACCGAAACCCAACTACTGCAGAAGCAAGATCAGTTAAATGCATTGCAGGCTCAGCTAAATACTGAAAAACTACACCTCGATTCATTGAACACCCAATTGCAACAACGTGAGGCGAAAGTGAATGAGTTGCAAAACATACTGAAGAGCAAAGATGCCGCGGTAGATTCATTGAAACAGAAGATACAGAATGCTTTGATAGGATATGCCAACAATGGTATATCGGTATATGAAAAGAACGGTAAGGTATATGTATCGATGGATGAAAAATTGCTTTTTGCCAGCGGAAAAACAGAAGTGCAGACGGATGGCGTAACGGCATTGAAGAAACTGGCACAAGCTTTAGAGGCTAACCCCGATATTAATATTAATGTAGAAGGCCATACGGATGATCAGGCTATGCACGGCAATGGTGAAATAAAGGACAATTGGGATTTGAGCGTAATGCGTGCTACATCGGTAGTAAAAATATTATTGCAAGATAAGAATGTAGATCCGCACCGTATTACCGCTTCAGGTGTTAGTGAATTCGATCCGGTTGATGCAGGCAGCGGAACAGAAGCAAGAAAGAAGAACCGCAGAACGGATATAATACTTACTCCTAAGCTGAACGAGCTCTTTAAGATACTGAACGCTCAGTAAACTTACTGGGTGCCTTTAATTATAGCGTAGTTCCTATATTCCAGAATGTAAATAGCTTTATTGTCGTAGCCCGAAGTATCACCTGACCTATGCAGGTCGAAAGAGGTATGAATACCATTATACTTATAATCACTCAAATGATCTTGTAATGCGGTACCGTATTTGCCTAATAAACGAACATAGTAATACGATATATCAAAGCCCTGCATAGCGAAGGAACTTGGCTCGGTATAGTAATCATAACGATAGGTTCTTATAAATCCTTTGGCACAAGAGTCGGTATAATTTACATAATCATTTGAAGGGAAATGAAAATCGAGCGTATCGAGATTATCCATATCCAGATTATCGTTGTTCAACCAACTGTGCATACCAAAGAGCACTATTGAATCATGGTCGGCATATTTTGAATTAGCAAGTTTGTTAACCAGTTTAGCGACGAACGAAGCCTGTTGGTATGGGGCAACAATTATGTTGTTCTTGTCCTCGTTTATTTTTTTGCCGAGAATTTCCAGGTTATCAGAATAATCTACTGCTGTAACAGTATCTTTCTCTGAATAAACTGACATATCTGCGTTATAGCGTTTCTTGAAATTCTCGTAATAGGTTTCATCAATATTATCACGATGATGTAATAGTAATACATTGCATTTAGAATAATGGCTTGCAACATAGTCAGCCATTTTCTCTACTTCAGTCATCGATGTAGGAGTAACTTTGCTGGCATAAGGGTTGTTCTGTAATATGCTGTTATCTGCTACAATAGGTGAAACAATCGGTATATTATGCTGTGCTGCATAGCGTGCCACCTGCCTGAATTGTCCCGTTGATGGGGGCCCTATGATAAGATTGGTATTAGCAAAACTTGGTGCTTTCAAAATTGAATCGAGCCTAAAGGCAGAAGTATCGGATGATGATGAGATATTATATAAATGCAGATTGACCCTGATGCCTTGCTTTGCTAGCGAATCGAGCGCTATCATAGTTCCTTGATAAAACTCAGTCGATATTTGGGTGTATAATGGTAATTGTTCCGTTCCTTCCAGTAATCTATTTATATGCAGTGTATCCGCATTCTCCGATGTAAATGGCATAATCAATGCCACATTGTAACGGCTCAGTAATTTGCTTTTATCAACTGCCGCAATTGGAGTTGCAGGAACATTCGGTTGAAATGGAGGAGGAGTTGTAATAGGTTTATTTATGACCGTTTTAACAGTATCGATGTGCTGATGACTTACCAGGTTTTGGTACGCTTGTGAAGTCTTTACCGAATCTTTTTTAGGGATAGGTGGAGTAGGAGTTACAGGGCTTAGTTTTGGTTGAGGTGTTACTGATGCAACAGTTGTTGACTGTGCAGGTATTTTAAGATTTTGACCCACTTGTAATCCCTTTATTTTTATATCAGGGTTAAGACTATCTAGTGCACCAATACTTACTTTGTATTGCTTGGCTAGCGAATACAAAGTTTCTTTTGCTACCACTTTATGGTAAATATATTTGCCAGATATCCTATCGGCAGCAGTATCAACAATTGGTTTCGATATGGTTGTAGCTAAAGGTATGCGTAATGTATCGCCCGAAGAAATACCTTCCATTGCCTTAGGGTTTTCCATTACTATATCACGCGGCGGTATATTATAGTCTTTCGAAATACCGTAAATGGTCTCACCTTTGCTAACTATATGCAAGTAAAATTTCTTACCATCTTTCGTTACTGTCTTGTCACTGTTCTTTTGCGCAGAGAGATTCCCGACAAAGAGTATAAGTAGAATTAATATGGAGTAAATCTTCTTCATTAACTTTTTTTCTCGCAAATCCCGATAGCCATCGGGAGCAAAGCCCGCAATACTTTTAAGACTTGGATATTCGATATTCCTTGTTCGATATTCATGATTCTGGTATTACTCCCATTCAATGGTTGCAGGTGGCTTTGAGCTGATGTCGTACACCACCCTGTTAATACCTTTAACCTTGTTTATAATATCGTTCGATATTTTACCCAGCACTTCGTAAGGCAAATGGCACCAGTCTGCTGTCATACCATCAGTTGATGTTACAGCGCGCAATGCCACTACATTTTCGTAAGTACGTTCATCACCCATAACACCTACCGAACGCACCGGTAATAGTATTGCTCCAGCTTGCCATACTTTATCGTACAGCCCTGCTGCTTTCAAATTATTTATAAAAACAGCATCAGCTTCTTGCAATAGTTTTACTTTATCTGCAGTAATATCACCCAGTATACGAATAGCAAGGCCTGGTCCCGGGAAAGGATGACGGCCCAATAGCGCATCATCAATATTCAATGCTTTGCCCACACGGCGTACTTCATCTTTAAACAATGAGCGAAGTGGCTCAACAATTTTCAACTTCATATGGTCAGGTAAGCCGCCTACGTTATGGTGCGACTTAATGGTCATGGATGGTCCTTTAACACTAACCGATTCAATAACATCAGGATAAATGGTGCCTTGTGCCAGCCATTTCACATCCTCTATCTGGTGAGACTCACTGTCGAATACTTCAATAAATACGCGGCCAATAGCTTTACGTTTCTTTTCCGGATCTTCAATACCGGCAAGCTCTCTGTAAAAATGCTGCTTCGCATCAACACCCTTTACATTAAGGCCCATGTGTTTATATGATTCCAGTACACTTTCAAATTCATCTTTACGCAACAGGCCATTATCTACAAATATGCAGTAGAGGTTTTTACCAATTGCCTTATTCAACAATACCGCGGCTACAGATGAGTCAACCCCACCCGAAAGGCCCAGCACTACTTTATCGTTTCCTATTTTTTCTTTTAAGTCGTTAACCGTAGTATCAATGAACGATGCAGCGGTCCAGTTTTGTGAACAACCACATATGCCTACTACAAAGTTCTTAAGCAATTTAGCTCCTTCGGTCGTATGATAAACTTCCGGGTGGAATTGTATGCCCCACACTTTTTCGCCGTTAAACGAGAAAGCTGCCGCAGCCACATCTTCGGTGCTTGCAACCAGTTTTGCTTTTTCAGGCAATTCTAAAATGGTATCAGCATGAGACATCCAAACCTGCGTTTCCGAACTCATTCCGGCAACCAGTTCATTTTTTGCATCCACCATTTTTAAATGCGCACGGCCATATTCACGGGTACTGCTTTTGCCTACTTTACCACCCCATTCAAATGCCATAAGTTGTGCTCCGTAACAAACGCCCAGTAAAGGCATTTTGCCGCGTATCTCATCCAATTTAACCAAAGGAGCATCTTTATCATGTACCGAAAAAGGACTGCCCGATAGGATAACACCTTTAATACCAGCTAATTCCTTCAGGGCTTTATCAGCATGGTTGTAGGGGTGTATTTCGCAATAAACGTTAAGCTCGCGTACCCTGCGGGCTATCAGTTGGGTATATTGTGAACCGAAATCGAGTATGAGTATGCTTTCCTGTTTTTCTTTTGACATCGGAGGCGTTTTGGACTGCAAATATGCAACAAAAATGCCTGCCTTTTTACTGCAAAGAGGCTAAGTCGCAATTTTTTGTCATGTTGAGTTTGTCGAAACATCTTCAATTGTATTTTACCGCATAGTTATACTGAGAGAATACACGCAGAGAACCGCTGAGGTTTTACCCCAACCCCTAAATGAGTTTTTCGTTCACCATTTACCATTCACAATTATTCGTACTCGTTTAATAACTATCGAACTCATGAGGGCTTTGCCATTCACCATTATTGTGCGACACTTTTGCACACAGATCAATAATTTGTGTCGCATTTTATACTGCTTAACATAATGTAATAGGGGTGGGCAACTGTCCACCCCTTTTTGTGCTTAATATGCTGATTATCATTATTAATTGTTTCAAAAAAAATGTTGGTTTGTCCACCCCCCCCCTAGTAAACGCTTTTGGCTTTTTGAACCCCCTTGCAAATTTTATAGTTCAAAAGAACATTCTACGGTGACCTCACCCTAACCCTCTCCTGCGAGGAGAGGGTTAGGGTGAGGTCATTAATGCAAATTTACCCATTATAAATACGAGTTTAAATAAATAAGTTTCATACTTTTCAACCACTCGAAATGCTCTCAAAGTATACAGAGATTCCTCACCGCCAACCCGCGGTTCGGAATGACAAAAACTTGTGAGTCTTGGAGGGGGGAAGCCTTGTCATCCCGAACGGAACAAAGTGGAGTGAGGAATCTCTGCCAAAAAAGAAATTTCAATTTTTAGAAACCCACAATCTCAATCTCTACTTTATCCCAATCTCATCAATAAAGATAAAAGCCCCATCGCCATAACCGGGATGCCATGGTGGCAGCTTGCCGTAGTTTTTGGCAAATACCTTTATGTAACGCACTTTCTGGGCAGGAATGTCTTTACCCATTGTTTTAATGACTGACCAGGTAAGCGTATCAGGCACTGTATTGGTTATATGTGCTACGCGAGTAAAATGTATGCTGTCTGTAGAAACAGAGAAGTCAACATAAGTAGGCATAAAAATATAGCTCAGCTCATCTTGCAAAAACTCGGCGCTTAGGTTATGCACTTCTTCTCCTTTGCCCAAATCAACAACCGCTTCAAAATCCTGGTATTGGTAACCCTGCCATTTGCCTAGTTTAAAATCAGTACTACCATGCTGGAAATCTAGTAAGGCATTTGGCCCACCGGCAGTATATTGTGGGTTAGGAGTAGATGTGATTTTTATTTTCCTTCCATTAGGGATTTTGGTGAAGTGATAGGGAAAAATAGCATTAGAAAAATCCAGTTTGTCTCCTCTTTTTATTGCTATGCAATTTATACTATCTGTTTGACGCAAATAAAAAGTGTGAGAACGAAGTTCTACTGTAGCTCCTTTTATTAAATCGCCATCACTATCAGGGATAAATTTAAGAATTCCTATGCTATCCTTCCTTGAATACCCTATTGCAGTAACTTTTACTGAATCCGTAAACAATGCATTTTTGTATTCTAAATACGGAGTTGGGACAATGCTCTCCTTTACAGAAATAGAATCTACCGGTACATTATTACCCGTTCCCCAATCAGATAATTGGTTTGTCTTTGTGAACGTATAATTGAGTTTCCCTCCGTTCATCAAATCGGTATATTTCAAAAAGGAATTTTTGTAATCCTTGCCATTTAAGCTTGCCGATTCTATATCATCATCACCTGCCATGCCATTTTCAGAGCTTATGGTAAATGTCTTTCCACTTTCTAAATGAATTTTTACGGTGTCGAATACAGGTGCTGTTAACTCAAACTGCCCATCACCGGGGCAAACCTGGTACATACCAATTGCGCTCATTACATACCATGCTGATAGTTCTCCGCAGTCGTCATTACCGCAAATTCCGTCGGGTTGGTTGGTGTAAAATTTTTCCAGCGTATGAATATACTTGGCTGTTTTCCAGGGTTGGCCGACGTAGTTGTATAAGTATACAATGTGATGGCTAGGTTCGTTGCCCTGTGCATATTGGCCCAGCATGCCAGTAATATCGGGCTGTGTGCGCCCTTGCATTTGGCTCGGCATCGTAAATAGTGTATCTAATTTCTTGGCCAGTTTTTCTTTACTGCCATATAATTCAATAAGCCCGCTAACATCTTGCGGTACATAAAAATTATACTGCCATGCATTGGCCTCGGTATAATTAAATGTTACTGCAGTAGGGTCGAACGGCACACAGAATCTACCATTATCGCGCCCTTGCATAAAATCGTTATTGGGGTTAAATACATTCTTATAACTCTGTGCTAATTCTATATATCTTTTGTAGTCATCCATCTTGCCTAACGACTTTGCCATTTGCGCAATGCACCAATCATCATAACCACACTCCAATGTTTGAGAAACCGATTCGCTGCATTTATCTGCAGGTATATATCCATACTCTCTTAAAAAAGGTAATCCCCGTTCATTAGCATCAGCACTATGCTCCATGGCAGTTAAAGCTTCATGCGCATCAAAACCGCGTATGCCTTTTTGGTAAGCATCTTCAATTATCGAAACAGAATGATAAGCAATCATGCAATTGGTTTCATTAGCAGCAAGTTCCCAAACCGGTAAAGCGCCGCCTTGTTCATATTGCTTCAAAAAGGTTTGTATAAACTGCCTTTCCATGCTTGAATCGATAATCGTGTATAAAGGGTGCAATGCCCTATATGTATCCCAAATAGAGAAAATGGTGTACATAGAAAAATCTTTAACGGTATGTGTTTTCATATCCCGCCCAAGATATTGCCCGTTTACATCGGTAAATAAACTTGGGTGAATGGCAGTATGATATAGCGCCGTATAAAAAGTAGTAAGCAGGCTATCATTCTTTGTTGTTACTTCTATTTTATTTAAGTAATCGTTCCATGCCTTCTGGGTTCTCTTTAATGTCCCGTCAAAGTCCCAACCCGGTATATCGTGCTCTAAATTTTCTTTTGCATTTTCTATGCTTACTGCTGAGATGCCAATTTTGACGAGAATTGTATCACTATGGTTAAAATAAAATAAAGCTCTAATGTTTTTGCCTTTTGAATCTATATCAGATGCTGGCGGTGGATCATTATGTGATAATGACATTTTAGCTGAATTATTCTGATAAAAGGTTCTACTTGTCATTGGCTTGGAAAACCGAATATCAAAATAAATTTTTCTGTCTTTTGACCAGGCTTTCGATTCGCGATAGCCGCATACTTCTGTGTCACTAAGCCACTTTAATTCTGAATTTATCACCTCGTCTCTGTGTTTTAAATCAAGCACTATATCACATCTATCACTTTTTGTGTAAATATATCTATGCATTCCCACGTATTGCCCAACTGTTAGTTCTGCTTTTATATTCCCATTCTTTAAGATTACTGAGTAATAACCTGGAGATGCCTTTTCATTTTTATGCGAAAAGACCGAAGAGTGACTAAGTAATGTGGTTGAATCGTTTCCAATTATTAATTCTGGGCTAGGTACCGGCATCAACAAAATATCTCCATAATCAGAGCAACCTGTGCCACTCAAGTGAGTATGGGTAAAACCATAAATAACAGTATCGGCATAATAGTAACCCGAACAACCATCCCAGCCTGTTATGCGGGTATCAGGGCTTAATTGCATCATGCCAAATGGGTAACATGCACCGGGGAACGTATGCGCATGACCGCCTGTGCCTATAAATGGATTTACATAGTGAGTTAAATCTTTCTGCGCAAAAGAAAAACTGAAAGAAAAAAGAGAAATAATAAAAAATAGTTTCCTGAGCATATTGCGAAATGATTGCCTTAGCGAAAATACATAATTAATAAACGAATACACCCCAATCCCTAGAGGGGCTTTATATGTCAGTCTGAGCTTGTCGAAGACCTTCAGTTATATAAGGAACATGTTTCGACAGGCTCAACATGACACCGGTTTGGTTCAAAGCCCCTTTAGGGGTTGGGGGTTGGCAGTATTACATACCCGCCTGAAAGTGCAGAAAGAACCCACTTTGACCAAGGCCATTGAAGGAATATTCAAATCTCCAGATGAGATCGTAATACGCAACCAGATCGATACCTACACCATTGCCCCATAATTGCTTGTTGGCTAAAAAATTATTTACTGCATAGGGCGAAGGTGATGTTACATATCCCCAATCGGAATAAAGCGTTAAATACAATGCGTAATATGCTTTATTGAATTGCCTCATTCCAAATAAAGGCAACTTTTGCACCGGCACATTTAAAAACCGGAACTTGATTTCGTTTTTAACTAATGCATAATTATTACCATCAACTACGTAATCTTCATAACCTCTGACCATATCGTTCGAATAGCCAAGGCCACGTTGCAAATAATAAGGTTGCTCGGCATTGTTCGATAATTTACCTTCAACCATTGCGGCATAAAAAAAGTATTTCGATAGGGTCCAGTATTTATGCAATGATGTTTGAACATAAGCGATGTTAAAGGGATGGGAATTTAAAAAATCGAGTCCGAAATCATTCAGACTAAAATCGATATAATAACCTGCCAATGGGTAGGGAGCATAATCACGAAGATCGCGCCGGAAGAAATATTTGAGTCCAAAGAAATTGGCGCTGGTGGCATTGCCCGGCAAATAATCGGTAGTAAGTTTTGTGAGTGTATCGTTAATGGTGCACGAATGAAAATTCGCCTCGAAATAATGAAGATTATATAAGCCCTGGCGATACGTATAATCGACGCGAGCCGTATATTCCTGTTGCAGTGTGGCATTAGGAGTGCTTAAAAAAGTAAGTATATCGTTAACGGATGTATATCCTATTTCTTTATTCTGCGATGAGGTAAGGTATATCTGCAAACCACCTTTTTGATGCTTATCGAGATAGGGTATGGCATAGCTTAAAGAAAACTGTTGTGTGTAACCTAATTGAAATCCAACTTTCAGTACTTGTCGCAATCCCAATGTATTATTATCTATTGCCTGAAGGCCGTAATCGATCTTATTCAAACTACGATGATCCTGACTCCACCATACGTTAAAGTTGCGTTCCTCCACTTGAAAAATAGGGTTGGGCCATATATACCATTTCTCTTCCACAGCTATTGATACGGCTGTTTCTCCGGTTGACAAATGCACCGTATCTACCTCCACAAAATTGAAAAGGCCCGTGTTACGCAGGTTGTCTTTGGAGCGTACGGCCAGATCTGCCCACTCGCGAACGGCTATCGAATCACCTTTTTGAAAAGTGAGTTCACGTAATAAAATAGAACGCTTGGTTTTGAAGTTACCGTCGATATAAATATCGTAAACGGCAAATTTTTTATGTGAAAGACTGTCGGTGGCCTGGCTATGCGCAGGCAAGGAGTGGACAAAAAATAATAGTGCAATGAAAGAACTATAGAGGTAAAACTTCATTACCGGTTTTAAATATTGAGGTAATGCATCAACGCATCGTAGCGGTCTTTTATAGAAGCATTTTGTACACTCTGCGAGAAAGAAGCTTTTACATTATAACTGAATCGTTCGAAAGTTTGCAACACAGCCGAAACATCCTGCACGCTTAGCTTAAGTGTAACTTCCAGTTCGGTAGAATTATTGAGCGGAGTTAAGAACAGGCTTAATATTTTGGCTCCGTTACTTTCAGCTATCTGGGCTATTTGCGATAATGAATAATCGTGTTGGTTAAGCTCAAGTACTATTAAGCTGCCGGGTTCCTGCGCCGCGGTAAGCTGTGAAAAATAATCGAGCATTTTTTGTGATGTCGCGGCTCCTACAAAATGTTCTTTATTATCAATAATAGGAATGACCGATAGCTTAAGCAATGCATACATTTTCAATACATCATATGCATGCATGTGCTCGTAAACAAATGGCTTTGCCAGTAAGCGTTTAATTTTGCTTATAGGTTCATTGGGCGCAATATGGTCCAATATTTCTGCATCCGACACTACGCCCACGTAATGGGTTTTATCAATAACCGGAAGATGAGATACTTTAAATTCATCCATCCAGTCGAGCGCTTTTTGCGCTGTGTCCGTTATCTTAAGTGGCGGTATATCTGTGCTTATTAAATCTTTGGCTAACATGCTCTATTGCTTATCTTGTGTCAAATCTACGAATTTTATAACAATATAGTTTTATTAGAAGAAAGCCCTTACCTGGGCCGTACCCGTATTAACTATATTCGACCCCTCACTCGAGCGGCCTGTGTATGATACATTTAACTGTATATTTTGAGAGATATTGCACTGGTAGGTTACACCCCATGTGTAGTTATTACCGGTATTAAGGCCCTGCAACATCTCAAACCCAAGTGGACTGCTCGACTCCCCATCAAAGGCTATATGTATGTAGCTAAAATTTGCCAATAGACTGCCTTTGTTCAATACATTGTACTTTAATTCGGTGCCATAGGTTTGTTGTACCGAGCTGCCGCCACCTAAAGAAGGAGCATTTATTTTATCGGCATAAGTAAATAACACTGATGTTCTGAAACTTGTATTAGGCTGGAAATTTAACTTGGGTTGGGTTTGGTAATAAGTAATGTTAAAGTTATCGTTCGAAAAATAATCAGAACCGCTAATATCATATCCGAATTTCTGGTCGGCTTCAAGCATCCATTTTGTTGTCAGGTTACAACGCGCGTGCAGATCGCTGTATTGGTTTTGCCTTGCCTGTTCACCGGTTTCCTGTAATACGGTTTTGCTGATAATATTATTGAAACTATAATCTGCCCCATACTTGGGGTTAAGCTGGTTAAAAAATATAGTATTACGCAACGATGTATTAAGCCCTACTAAACTACTATCGCTTGTGTTTTGTTGCAGCGGGTCGAATGCTTGCGTAAAATCGGTAGAAGTTGTTTTGCGGTCAGTGTGAAACGCTAATTGCTCCGAGAAGAGAGAAATAAACGACCGGATATCTTTTTTCGAATTCCATATAGCCGATGGCCTGACGCTAAACGTTTCGGTAACGCCACTGGTATATGTTTTTATAAATTGGTTAGTAGGTGTATACACTCTAATATAATCTGCTTCATCAGGAAATGGAGCAACGGTGAATTCATTCAATTCGGCGATGCCATCGTGGTTATAGTCGGTCCACATATATACACCCTGGCCTTGCGCTACCTGCACATACGTATAAGTTTCTTTAGGCTCTAAACCCGAGCCTGCCTGGTAATAGGTGGTACTTGTAATAAAGCCATGCATTAATTTTAAATCATATTGCGCTTGTCCTACCAGCGCATTAACAGGCTGCTGGCCCTGTGCAATACTACTATCGAATACTGTTAAAATGTGGTACGTAACATTTGCTTTAAAGCGGCTGTTAGGGTTTTTAAGTAAATTTAAGTCAAATGAAATATTACGAGAGTATAGTGATTTTGTCATCGCGTTATTAAGCGGGGCAAAGTCAGTTCTTTCCTGATAGTTAATACCATAACTTACTTTGCTTGTATCGGCCGAACGGAAAAAAGCGTTCCATTGGTAATACTTAAAGGTGGATGCCTGTTCGAACGTTGAAGTGGAGTTTATGACAATGCTGTCAGTATGCCGATTGCGGAAAATATCGTTCTCAGTTCCTTCGCCAACACCAACTACCCACTGCGATATTTGATACGAGATGGTTCCAAATTCTTTGTAATAGTTACTGGTATTATCAAGCGATTTGGTGTTTAGTAACGATCCGTTAAAATCGACAGTCAGTTTTTTCTTTTTAATTTTAAGTAATGCTGCTTGCCTTGTTGCATTATAATTAATGCCTTCTAAAAAGGCCTGAAAGTTGTACCCAAATAATTCGGTTTTATTATTCAAAGTTAGGCCCGCATTTAAAATATGTTGATTGTCGAAAATAGTATCGCTGGTACGGTTCCAGTCACGTGCAAATTCTACGGGTCGGTATGCTTCTATAGGCGAAAAATATTTCTGCACACCTTCATAACCAAGATCAGTGGTGAGTCTCCAAGCTTCTGCAGACTTACGGTCCACTGTATCTTGTAAAAATGTAATGTTGTGAAAACCTACTTTTCCGGCAAAGCCAACATCCGCTCCTTTATCGATGGTCGAGAATTTATTTACATCATTATTGGTAACAGCTACTTCGGTAGTAATGCTCGAATGGGCAGATATTCTATAATCTGCACCCAGCGTCATCATCTGTTTTTTTTTCGGAGTTATTAAAAGTATTTCAGGAATGTAATTCCCTTTGTGCACACCACTAACAGGTGCTACCCATTGGAACACCCTACCATTAGCAGCTGATGCAATTTGTATGTAATCTCCCTGCCCCGCGTTTACTTCGGTGAAACTTAAATTATAATGCGCTTTTGTTGAATCAGTTGAATAAACATAAATGGTATCATTAATAATTCCCAGCGCGGCATTTATGGTGTCCATCTTTCGGTAAAGTACCTGCACATGGTTAAACAAAGTGTCTTGTATGCCGGGTACAAGTGCGTTTTGAATATTGTTGCCCAGGCCCGCTAAAAATTGCTGCTGCTGAGGTGAAAGCGATTGCTGAAGCGGTTGGTTTTTATCATCCTGTTCAGAATACAAATTAAAACGGAGGTTAAGATTATCATGATGATATTCTGTTCCGGCATATATTAACGAACGCACATAATTCTGATCGCTGTATTGAAACTCAACCACAATACGTGTCGATTGTGTAATAAGATGCTTAGGGGTGAAAGTTATTTGCGCTGAATTGTAATCAATGGTATAATCATTATTCTGCCCACGCTGCATTAATTGCCCATCTAAATAAACTTTTTCGGTACCCGATAGTATTATAATATAGGTTTCGTTATTAGGCCCTGGTAAAAGATAAGGCCCGAGGTTACCGTCAATAGCCGTAATCTGGTCGCGGGCAAAATCTCCCTTCGATATGGCTCCGCCGCCGGTTACTTTCATATAATCTGCTTTGCTGCTGTCTTTCACATTGCCCAGCAAAAATTTAGTGGAAAATAAACCACCTTCCGCTTTTTTGTAAAACTTCATAAAGTAGCTTGAAGGGCTTGCCAACTCATAGTCTCCGGCTATAAGGCTGGTGTTTTTATTATACAGCTTTATAAATACTTTATCAAAATCCTGCAACTGCGCCGTGTTTCCTTCGGGCTGAATGGGTAAGCTATTATCAGTAGCAGATACCTGCACGTTTATATTATTGCTCAGCTTACCCGCAAGCTGCAGGTTAAGGGCAGAATTAACCGAGAGACTCTGGCTATTACCAAATGTTATTCCGCGCGAAATGCTTCCGCTTTTGTTTAAAGTGCCCAGGTCAAACGGATCGTTGCCTTTGTTTTGTTCAATTTGGTAAACATAGCCTTGTTGCTGTCCATATTTCAATGGATGTACTGTATTATTATCCTTGTGTTCATGCTTCTGGGTAAATAGAAAAGGGAACACCTTGTATGAACAATAAAGGGTGTCTCCGGCAACATTCCGTTTTTTTAATTCTGCACGGTGTAATACTAATCTACCCTCCAGCGGTTCAAATGTATAGCAGGCGCTATCTAAAGGCTGGCCTTTTTTAGTGGTCAGCGAAAACGATTGAGGTAAAATACTTAAGGTATCGAGGGTGATGGTATCGTTCAATGACGGGGCAATGGCTTTTTTTCGCTGGTTACTCACCTGCTGCGAAAAGCCGATCATTGGAATAATCCCTAGAAACCAAATTATTAAGAGGAAACCCTTTCTCACCGTCAAAAACTACGAATATCGTAAATAACGCAGAATTCCTATTTTTGTTGGACTAAGCTCTTCAAATGAAAAAAGTAATTACTTATAACGTAAACGGCATACGTTCTGCTATGTCGAAAGGGTGGCTCGACTGGGTAAAAACCGTTAGCCCTGATATTATATGCCTTCAGGAAATAAAGGCCGAAGCTGAGCAACTTAACCTTGATGATTTTGTAAAAGCAGGCTATAATTATAATTACTGGTATTCGGCGCAAAAGAAGAAGGGGTATAGCGGTGTGGCCATTCTTTCAAAAACCAAGCCAGACCATGTGGAATATGGTTGCGGTTTTAATGATGATGAAGGCAGGGTAATACGTGCCGATTATGGCGATACCTCAGTTATAAGTGTGTACATGCCTTCAGGTACTTCGGGCGATGAGCGCCAGGCTTTTAAAATGAAGTGGGTGACTAATTTTCAGAAATATATTGATAAACTAAAGCAAACAAGGCCGAAGCTTATTATTGCCGGCGACTATAATATTTGCCATAAACCTATTGATATTCATAACCCGGTAAGTAATGCCAATTCATCAGGCTTTTTGCCGGAAGAAAGGGAATGGATAGACAGCTTTATGAAATCGGGCTTTGTAGATTCACTAAGAGAGTTTAATAAAGAGCCTCACCAATATACCTGGTGGAGTTTTAGGGCCAATTCAAGGGCAAATAATAAGGGGTGGAGGATAGATTACCAGCTCGTTAGCCAACCCATTGCAAAAGCCATGAAAAGGGCAGTTATAATGCCTGAAGCTAAACATTCCGATCATTGCCCAATGTTGCTCGAAGTGGACTTTTAAGAGCCTAATGGGGTATTTTTAAGCTTATTATAAAAATTACATGTTTCTGTTTTCGATATTTTTTTTACTTTTGAACCTTATACTTGTAACCCCGAACTTAAAATAAGGATAGGTTGAAACGATTTTTCAATAGTAGTATGAATAAAAGACTGTTACCAGTTGTTTTGGTATGCTTGTTAATAGCAGGGTTTGAGGGATGTAAACCTGATCGTCCTAAAGAAACAGGACATAATGCACATGGTGGAGTATATTACGGAGGCGTATTCCGCTTTAACATAGTTACAGGATTCAAAAGCCTTTTCCCGTTAAACGTACTTGATATTGCCGGTGATAATATAATTAACCAGGTATATGAAGGCCTTGTAAGACTTAATCCAAAAGATCTGACCATAATTCCATGCCTTGCAAAAACATGGGAGTATAATGATTCAACATTTATATGGACCTTTCATTTAAGGAAAGGTGTGAAATTTCATGATGACCCTTGTTTCCCTGACGGAAAGGGTAGGGAAGTAACTGCGAAGGATTTTAAATGGTGTTTAGATCAATTATGTGTTGCAAGCCCACAGAACTCTCAGTTTGAAGTTACTTTCAAAGAACACGTATTAGGCGCTGATGAATACTATCAAGCATCTATAGATAAGAAACCTTTACCTGCGGGTGGTGTTCCGGGTGTAGTAGTAGTAAATGATTCTACCCTGCAAATAAAAATGAAGAATCACTTAGGTGGTTTTTTAAACCTACTTACTGAACCGGGCTGCTGCGTATATCCTAAAGAAGCACTTGATAAATATGGTCTTGAAATGCGTATACACATGGTGGGTACCGGTCCATTTTTGTTAAAAGATGCTCAGGAAGATCAGGCAATTGTATTGGCGCGTAATCCTAATTACTGGGGTTTTGATACCTATGGTAACCAATTACCTTATTTAGATGCCATCAAATTTACCTTCGTACACGAAAAGAAATCAGAATTGCTGGAGTTCCAACAAGGCAATTTAGAAATGATGTATGGTATACCTATTGAAATTATTACCCAGATACTCGGGCAAATAAACAATACCGACCAAAATAGCAAAGTTGACTATACACTTGATGTGAAGCCTGCTATGAGTAACTACTTCTACGGATTCCAGACACGTGATAACTTATTTAAAAACAAGTATTTAAGGCAAGCATTTAACTACGCTATCGACCGTGATAAGATTGTTAACTATACCTTACAGGGAGAAGGTATACCGGGTACTTATGGTATTGTGCCTCCGCAAGCTTTCTTAGGTTATAAGTATAAGGACTTGAAAGGCTATAGCTTTGATCCTGATAAGGCCCGCCAATTATTAGCTAAGGCAGGATATCCTAACGGAAAAGGGTTCCCTGATATTACTATACAAACCAGCAGCGATGGCGGCCAACGTAACGTTCAGATAGCTGAAGTAATTCAAAAGATGTTAAAGGAAAACCTTGATATAACCGTTAAAGTAAATGCTATACCGCTTCCTGAACATGAGGATGAGTTTATGCGCGGTAAAGTTCAGTTTTTTAGAGAAGAATGGATTGCTGATTATGCTGATCCTCAGACTTTTTTGAATATTCTGAACGGTGCAAATGTTCCAAAGGATACTACAGCTATGGCGTACACTAATCCTTTCCGTTGGTCTAATCCTAAGTTCGATTCATTATATAATAAGGCACTCATTACTACTAATGATAGTGCCAGGTATAGATTATATGCTGAGGCTGACCAATTAGCGCTTGATGATGCGCCTTACCTGTGCGTTTATTACGAAGAAAACTACTACTTGTATCATAATTATGTGAAGAATTTTTACGGTAATGCAATGGATTATCTTGATTTTGGCAGGGTATATATCATCCCGGCAAATAAAAGGGTATCGAACAATCCGAACCCTACGCCAACAATCAACCCTTAAGGTAATTTAGGTAATAGGCCGTCTATAATAGCAAGTGGTTTATGTAATTAGCTTTTAAATAAATTTTATGCCTATACTCATTTTCTTTTTAGCGCATTGGTTCCTGTCCCTTTTCTGTCAAACATTTTTCGAGCATCGCTATGCTTCGCATAAAATGTTCACCATGAGCAAAGGGTGGGAGCGATTCTTCTACCTGCTTACCTTTATTACTCAAGGGGCCTCGTTCCTGAACCCTCGTGCTTATGCTATTTTGCACCGTATGCATCATACATATAGCGATACTGAAAAGGATCCACACTCTCCGCATTTTTTTAAAGACGTTTGGAGCATGACCATGCAAACCAAAGATATTTTTGTAGAATACGCTCACCGCAGAGTAGAGCCTGAAGAGGCTTTCCGTGGTAGTTATCCTGAATGGCCTTGGCTCGATAGGATAGCAGATAGTTGGTATACACGTATTATTTTTGGCCTTGGGTATGTTGCTTTTTATGTGGCTTTTGCTCCTAGTTACTGGTGGTTTTTGTTATTGCCTGTTGAATTCTTTATAGGTCCCGTGCAAGGTGCTATTGTTAACTGGTGCGGTCATAAATATGGTTATAGCAATTTCGAAAATGGCGACCATTCAAAAAACTCTACCCCTATAGACCTCTTATTACTTGGCGAGCTATTTCAGAATAACCATCACAAAAGCCCCAACAGCCCGAACTTTGCTAAAAGGTGGTTCGAGTTTGATCCTACTTATCCGGTTATACGCCTGTTCAATGCCTTGCATATTATAAAGCTAAGACGGCCAGTATAGTATTTAAAATGGCTTACTAAAATAAAGCCGTAGCTATTCCGAAATTCGTATATCTTTGCACCCATTTTTCACACATGCGGATGTGGCGGAATTGGTAGACGTGCCAGACTTAGGATCTGGTGCCTTCGGGTGTATGGGTTCGAGTCCCTTCATCCGCACCGATGTGAAAAACAAAATAAAAGAATCATGGATATAGTAAAGGAAAGTATCGATGACACCAATGCGGTCATCAAAGTAAAAATTACCCCTACCGATTACAAGCCCGCTGTAGATAAGTCTATAAAAGATTATCAGAAGAAAGCTGTTATTCCGGGTTTCCGTCCGGGCTTAGTGCCTGTATCGGTTATTACCAAGCGTTTTGGTAAATCTATTTTAGCTGATGAAGTAAATAATATTTTATCTGACTCACTTAGCAAGTACATTAAGGATAACCAACTGCGCGTAGTTGGTGAGCCATTGCCTAAGGCAACTAATATTGAACTTGAATTCGAAAAAGAATTTGAGTTTGCATTTGAAGTTGGTCTGGTTCCTGATTTTCAGGTCCCGCTATCAAACACACAAAAGTTTTCGTTGTACCAGGTTAACATAGATGAGAAATTTGTGGACGAGTACATTGACGAGATGCGTTTACGTTTCGGAAACCTTACTCACCCTGAATCAGCCGGTGATGGAGATATATTGATTGGCGATTTCAACGAGTTGGATGCCAATGGCGAAATATTAGCAGGTGGTATTTTTAAATCTTCTGCAATTAACCTGAAAAGATTCCCTGCAGGTAAGAGTAAAGATAAATTCATTGGCGTTAAGGAAGGCGATAAGCTTACCCTAACCATGGATGAAGTAACCAAAGATGCGGCAGAAGTTGCAGCAATGCTTGATATACCAAAAGAAAAGGCAGCTGAACTTACATCAAAGTTTCAAGTAAGTATTAAGCACGTACACCACATTGTGCCTGCTGAAGTAAACCAGGAATGGTGGGATAAAATATATGGCCCGGGCAAGGTGAATAATGTGGAAGATTTCCGTGCACGTGTAAATCAAGAACTTATTTCTGTTTTTGGTCCGCAGGCGGAACGTAAGATGCAGAATGAAATGGTAGAGTATTTGATGCAGAATACTACCATTAACATGCCTAAAGATTTCTTAAAGAGGTGGATCAATATGAAGCAAGCTCAACCTATGGATGATGCTCAGCTGAATATTGAATTCGAGGTTTACTCTCAATCACTCAAGTGGAGACTTATAGAAGACAAGATATTTAAGGATAATAACATGAGCGTAACCCAACAGGAAGTGGTTGATTATACCCACGCTCTTGTAAAAGGCTATATGGGCCAGAACGCTCCTGAAGATCAGGTTCATGACATGGCACACAGAGTGTTAAAGGACGAAAAAGAAGTAAATCGCATTTACGAACGTCTGTATGACATGAAGTTACTTGAGCTCCTTAAGAAAACTTACACCGTGGAAAACAAAGAAGTACTACGCGAAGAGTTTGAAAAACTTATGGAAGGCGTTAGGTAAAAACTAAATACAACAATTTAAAAACCATTGATATGTTTAAACAAGATGAATTCCGCAAGTTTGCTGTAAAGCACCAAGGCATTAGCGGAGCTAACTACGACAGGTATTCAGGATATTTTAACCGCAACTTTACTTCAATGCCAACAAACTGGGTATCGCCAGTTATTATTGAAGAACGCCAATTGAACGTTGCACAAATGGACGTGTTCTCACGTCTTATGATGGACAGGATCATTTTCCTGGGTGCTCCCATCAACGATGAAGTTGCAAACATTATTCAAGCACAATTACTTTTCTTAGATTCTGCTGATGCTAAAAAGGACATCTCTATTTACTTAAATACTCCGGGCGGCTCAGTTTATGCAGGCTTGGGTATTTACGATACTATGCAATATGTATCGCCAGATGTGGCTACTATTTGCACTGGTATTGCAGCAAGTATGGGCGCTGTTTTAATGTGTGCCGGAGCTGCTAAGAAGAGAACTGCTCTTCCTCACGCACGTGTTATGATTCACCAACCATTGGGCGGTGCTGAAGGCCAGGCATCTGATATTGAAATTACAGCAAGAGAGATCATGAAGTTGAAGAAAGAACTTTATGATATCATTGCTAAGCATTCGGGTCAGACCTATGAGAAAGTTTATGCTGATAGCGATCGCGATTATTGGATGACTGCACAAGAAGCCAAAGAATATGGCATGATTGATGAAGTTTTGACAAAGACTAAGTAATCTAACAAATAGATTTAATTGAGAAAAGCCCCACCATATGGTGGGGCTTTTCTTTTTATATAAATGAGTTAAGATTTAGGAACAATGCCTGCTTGTTTCATATCACTCATACGCGCATCGAGAACTTTGAATAATTCCTCTTGCCCCAGACTTTTTGTAATAAGTAAAAGCTTTTGTAGAATTTGAGTGACCTGCTGGGTTTCGTAGCCATAGTAATTACGCGCGTTGACATCTAATGAATTAAAATAACTGAGCTTTGATTCGCCCTCGTCAAACATAATATTTACAATAGCATTGGCTTTAGTTGCATCACCAGCCTGATAGTAGCAATAAGCGATAAGTATCATCGGTGAGTCGTATGGATAGCTTGTGGCAGGAATAGAATCAAGACATACATTAAGAACTTTCAATGCAGAGTCTTTTTTGTTTTCATTTAGCAAGGCTTGGGCAAGTGTTCCAATATTGTTTCTGAGTTGTGTTGCCATTCTACGGGCATTTTCATCTAAGTAAATACCTGCACCCATATTACCCCAGCGGAACTTATGCATTACATTACTATACATAATAGCGGTCTCAACTTGTGCTTCGGCTCCTAGATCAGCGGTGTTGTTTCTTAGCGGTACAAGTCTATATACCAATCCTTCGAGGCGGAGATACCTTTCCAATCCCATACATCCTTCAACGCCAGAGAATGTGGTGAAGCAAATTGGCCTGCTCCAATCGTCATGGGCCAAAATATCCATCATTATCATCGTGTTCTTGTCAACATAATTACCGGGTACGGTCCATGTTATAGCAGGCACTATGTTATCAGCCATCGAAGTTGGCACAACATTGTTCCGCAATATTTGTTGCTTATCTACTTTTAACGTAAGATTTTTAGATGGTATATAATTAAGCAGTTTGCCGTTGCCTATTTTCAACTGATCTTTTTCATTTGTGCTCCTAAAGAAATTTACCGCATCACGAATATCCATTGCACTATCTCTTTGATTAACCACAAGCAAATAATCTCGCGTACCATCGGCATATTCACTATTATTCATAGTAAAGGGTAAGGGTGCAGAGTTATAAGCACGCCTCTTCATCTGGTCGATATACCAACTACCTGCCAGCAAGCTAATGTTACAAACTCGAATATCGGTGCGTACGCCTTCTACTTCTTGTGCGTACCATAAAGGAAAGGTGTCATTATCTCCATTGCAAAATAAAATGGCATTTGGTGGGCACGATTCTAGAAAATCTACTGCTATATCTCTGCACAAATAATGCCCTGAGCGGTCATGGTCATCCCATTCCGCGTGAGCCATTACGGCCGGCACAACTAAGCAAACAGAAGTAGAAACAATAGCTGCCCTCGCAATATTTCCATTCATAATTTTATTTGCAACAAAGTCAGTTATAGCCAAAACGCCTAGGCCTATCCAAATAGCAAAGGCATAAAATGCCCCGACATAGGAATAATCTCTCTCCCTTGGTTGGTATGGCGCCTGGTTGAGATAAATAATAATGGCCAATCCTGTAAAGAAAAAGAAAATCAGCACCACTAATGCATTAGCTCTATCCTTTCGGAGTTGGTAGATGAAACCTAATAACCCAAGCAAGAATGGTAAGCCATACATTATATTTTTTGCTTTGTTATTGGCATATTCGGTAGGTATATTTTGTTGTGGAATCCCCAACAGCTTATCAATAAGCGGAATACCTGTTATCCAGTTGCCATGCAATTTATCATCGCTATCATAACCTTGTATATCATTCTGCCTACCGCAAAAATTCCACATAAAGTATTTCCAAAACATAAAGTTTACCTGGTAGCGGACAAAATACCTGAGATTGTCAAGGAATGTTGGTTTCTCAATATAACGTCTGGTGCCTTTATCGGTATAAAGTATCCTATCCATTGTTGTATCACCCCAGTTCTTATATCCATCGGGGTGGCCTTCGTTGGCATCATACATGCGAGGAAAGAAAGTACAGAAGCGGGAATCGTAATGAGAAACCTGTCCCTTCATATCATTAGTAATAATGTACTTGCCACTTGCTTCATCTTTAGCGTAAACGGGGTCGCCATCTTTATAAGGTGTAATAGTATCAAGTGGTGCGGTATAATACTGACCATAAAGAAGGGGCCAGTCGCCATATTGTTGCCTGCCAAGGTAAGCATGCAGATTAATAGCATCGCTCGGGTGGTTCTCATCCATAGGCGTATGCGCATTAGAGCGGATAACCAACATCAAGAATGAAGAATACCCAATAAGGAGCATAGTAAAGGATAATATTGCAACACTCCAGCCCGGTTTATTAAAGCGTCGTGCCATTAAGAGTCCTGCAATGATGATGATTGCAATACAACAAGCATACATAATAGTACCTGACTCAAAATGCATATCCATTTTATTGACGAAGAAAAGCTCAAATGAAGTTGCCAGTTGCAATACATCGGGTATAACCACGGCTTGTATTAAGCCAAGCAAAACCACAGCCATAATACTTGTTAGAATTAGGCCCTGTTCCTTTGGGTTCTTGGTAATAAATGAAGTGATTTTGGTGGTAACTCCATTGGGATAGTGCTTAAAATAGTAGACAAAGACTACCGCAGGAATAGCAAGTAAACAAAGCAAATGAACGCCGATAGATATACCAATAAGGTAAAAGATGAAGATGATCCATCTTTCGGTATTATGTTCGGCTCTTTCCCACTTAGTTATGCACCAAAATACGAGGGCTGTAAAACAGGATGACATGGCATAAACCTCGCCCTCAACCGCTGAAAACCAGAAGGAATCGGTAAAAGTATAGGCTAACGACCCAATAAGCCCTGCACCCAAAATGGCATACATTTTACCTTCGGTATAAGCACCTTGCTTATTTACCAATTTACGGGCAAACCAGGTAATGGTCCAGAATAGGAACATAATGGTAAACGCGCTACAAGTGGCTGAAACACGGTTGATAAAGGGTGCCACCTTATGAATGTCGCCAAAAGTGAGTAATGATACCAAATGGGCCACTAGCTGCAGAAAAGGAGCCCCGGGGGGATGGCCAATCTCCAGTTTATGGTCAATAGAAATGAACTCACTGCAATCCCAAAAACTGGCCGTAGGCTCAATGGTTGACCAATATACCCATGCCGCAATAAGGAATACAATAACCCCCAAAAGGTTGTTTAAACGGGTAAATTTTGAGGAAAGTTGCTGCTCAGAGCCCTTTAACATGGGAGAATTGCGAGTTTTGGCGAAAATAGTAAATAATAACGCCCTTATTAGGGGTTTGGTGGCACGAAATATTTTTTATCTTTGCGCTCCCTTAGAAAGTTCATTTTTTGATTGCCCGATGGTGTAACTGGCAACACGTCTCCCTTTGGAGGAGAAGAGCCCTGGTTCGAACCCAGGTCGGGCAACATTTTCAGTAACCCTGCAACCTTGCAGGTAAATTTTAAAGGAACTTTTCAATTTCCGAGAACTCAACGGGCTTAATCAACACACTACAATTGGTGATATCAGCAACTTCTTGTAATGTTTGCTTGCGCAAATTGCCCGTGGTAAAAATAATTTGGCAGGCATATCCATCAGCCCTTATTTGCCTGGCCACATCAATTCCGGTTGAAGGTTCGTTTAATTGTATGTCCATTATTATTAAGTCCGGATTGAACTCTTTAGTTTTATTAATAGCATCGCGAACATTTGCTGCAATGCTTACATCACATCCTTTTTTATTGAGCAAAATAGAATACACACTGGCTATAATCCTTTCATCTTCTACAATAAGTATTTTTTTAGTTCTCATCATGAAAGGTCAAGCGAAAGAACATACTTGGTTTTAGGTTTCTTTAACAATTTAATGTTACCATTAAGTTGTTCGGTAAAATTTTTGATGAGTACCAGCCCGGTCGAATGCGAATTTTCAAGATCTATATTATCCGGAAACATGCTTGCATTTTCTTCGAACTCAAATTGAGTGAAATGTTCCGTATTCTTTATTGTTATATCTATTGTACCATTCGGTAAGTCTTTAAATCCATGCTTGATAGAATTCGTGAAGAGCTCATTAAAAAGCAATCCTACGGGAATAGCATTGTGTATGAATACCGAAACTTCGTCGCCACTAATATTCAGTGTATGATTTTTATTACTTATTGAACTGCTGATATCATCAAACATTTTACTCAGGTACTGCTTAATGTATAATTTATCCAACGAATTTTCCTGATAAAGCATTTCGTGAAGTAAGGCAGCCGATTTAATTCGAATCCTACTTTCCCTAAGGCACTTTATGGCTTCTTCATTATTAATATTAATTTCTTGTAGCTGAAGTACACTTGATATAATAGCCAGATTGTTTTTTATTCGATGATGGATCTCAGAGAGCATGGTTTCTTTTTCTTGAAAAGCTTTTTTAAAGGCCAGTTCATACTTCACCCTATTAGTTATGTTTTTTGAGAATATCGATATGCCGGTTACCGTTTTACTGTCGTCAATTATGGGGTTGTATAATGATTCAAAGTAAAGTGAGCTACCATCACTGGTTTTAAATATTTCAATGTCAGATATCCTTTCGCCCATGAATACCCTGGCATATATTTTCTTCAAAATATCACGTCTGGCTGGGTCAATGTAATCCAAAAGCGGGTCGCCTTTTTTCAGCTCATGATTAAAACCTAGTTTTACAGTATTGGCAAGAACTTTATTGAACTCTATAATGTTGAG
>Ga0206861_1056_pt1 | contig 26453 bp, 17 predicted proteins | sample Alteio_BWOrgCont_45_FD_152617 | JGI IMG/M metagenome (GOLD analysis project Ga0206861, IMG submission 152617) | Enriched cells from forest soil in Barre Woods Harvard Forest LTER site, Petersham, Massachusetts, United States -... | ecosystem: Environmental > Terrestrial > Soil > Temperate forest >... | reverse complement strand
CCTTGTGCTAAAGCGGTTGCCGTAGTTGAAGTTTGTCCACCCGTCCATGAATACGTATATGGAATTATTCCACCGGCTGCAGTAACTGAAGCTGTACCATTGGGGTTGCCGCAGGTGGCAGTTGTGCTTGTTGGTGTAAGTACTGTATTCGAAATGCGAACTGTAGCGCTATCTTTACTAACTAGTCCACAACTATTGGTAATAGATACGGTATAAATAGTAGTAACTGTTGGGGTTGCAATAACTGTTGCACCGGCAGCAGTATTTAATCCGGCAGCCGGAGCCCAGGAATAGGATGTTCCACCAGATGAAGTTAAGGTTACAGGGTTTCCATTACAAACTAGTGTGTCACGCAAGTTATTAAGGTAAGAGTGGGTAAGGCAAACCTCCTGTAAGTTTTCAGCTCCACCTGTACCGGCAGTAAAGCCCCAATAAACACTCGGGTTTCCGCCAAAAATAGTATTTACTATATCTCCGGTATATGATAAGCGTAAATTGCAATCATAATAAACGCTAAGTGTGGTGGTAAGTGGATTCCAGATGATCTCCATATTATGCCAGTTACCATCCGGCAGGTTCGGATTTGCTGGATCAAGCTGAACAGGGCCGGCAAGATTATTACCGGAACCATCAGTATGGTTCACGTCTCCATTTTTTTCAATGGCTGTATGGCAATAACCCGGATCCCACCCATTTTGGTAGGTGTCGAATTCTACTGCAATTGAAGGTGTTATACCACCGTAACCTAAACCACCACCTAAACTACCTGCACTGGTACTTTGTTGTTGAAAAGCAAAACAAATTCCATCAGCACCTACTGAGTATGATTTTGCACCGAGGTACATTTGAAAGGTAACATCGAAAGGCTTCAATAAACTAACCTGCGTGGTATACCATATTTCACCTCCTTCGCCACCCGCATTGGCCGTCAACTGATAGGTTGTAACAGCATCAGGGCATTGTGCTGCAGCAGCCGTGGCATTTCCTACAAAAATAAATTGTGCCCCGGCCCTGAATGGCTGAAGTGAAAAGAGAAATATAAGTATGAATAGTATTTTTTTCAGATCAAATTATTTTTATGGTATGTATATACAATCAGATATAACGAAAAATCGAGTATATCAGTTACAGCCAATAAGTCTAAAAGCAATAATAAATTATAAAACGTAAAGACTAAAGTTAGGAAAAATCTGTGAGTCAGGATGATTTGGGGAATATTTCTGTCCAGCTATATGTAGGAGGATAATTTAACCTGTAATTAGTGTTATTAGTGTATTTTTGGTCAATTACTTTTATCATGACTGTTTCAAGGTCATTCAACATATTTTTCTGGGGTAGCCTGATTATATTGGGCTGTGTTTATTGTATTGGTATGCACCTTAGCCTTATGGATGTAGATGCATCGCAATACGCGCTTATTTCAAAGCAAATGTTCTATTCAGGTAACTACCTTCAGGTTATGGAAAGGGGGCATAATTATCTTGATAAGCCACCTCTTATATTTTGGACAGCTTGCCTGTCATACAAAGTATTTGGTATTCACGATTGGTCTTATAGGTTGCCATCTATTCTATGTCTTATACTTGGTATTTATTCAGTTTACCGATTTGCTAAACTTTATTACGATGAATATTCAGCCAGGATATCTGCCCTGATAATGGCATCGTGCTGCGCGACTTATTTAATGACACACGATGTGCGCACAGATACTATGCTCACCGGTTGGGTAATGTTCTCTTTATGGCAGTTGGCTGAATTTAATCGTTCGCTAAAGTTCAAAAATATAGTATGGGGCGCTATTGGGGTAGGGTTGGCTATGCTCACCAAAGGACCGATTGGACTTATTATTCCGGTTACGGCTTTTTCTTTCGAATTTATATATAAACGTCAATGGAAAAATTTCTTTCGCTGGCAATACCTTTTAGCTTTAGTGGTAATAGCTATTATATTGCTACCAATGAGCTATGGGCTTTATGAGCAATATGATATGCACCCTGAGTCTATTGCATTAAATAACCTTAAACATGTTTCGGGATTAAGATTTTTTTACTGGACACAAAGCTTCGGACGTATTACTGGCGAAAGTGGGTGGAATAATAACCCCGATCCTTTCTTTTTGGTTCATAGTTTTTGCTGGAGTTTTTTGCCATGGATCGCTTTCTTTTTACCTGCCTTGTTTTTTGCAATTAAGGATAAAATAAAATCAATCAGCAACCCACAGGGAGAAGTTATTTCAATTAGCGGATTCCTGTTTGTCTTTATCTTTCTTTCATTGTCAAAATACCAGTTGCCACATTATACATTTCCGCTTCATCCTTTAGCGGCAATTATTACCGGATCGTATTTGGGTAAAAATATACTTCAGTCGCCTGCGTCTAAAACCTTTTCTGTTTTTTGGGGCATTCAGGTCTTTGCAATGATTGTTCTTTATCTCGGTATGTTTTTATTAACCTCTGTGGTGTTTCCGGCTTCTCTTTATTTATTAGGTTTTATAACAATATCTCTATTGTTCTTTATTTTTATTTTATTCTATAAAACCATCGAAAAACCCGGACGTATTTTAATTGGTACTTTGGTTACCTTTATAACATTGGCATATGTTCTTAATATTCACTTTTATGCTAATTTATTGCAATACCAAACCAGTTCGGCAGTGGCCAAGGATATTAATAAAATGGCCGATAATGATGCCAACTTATTGATATTTAATAATTATGCAGGTAATAGCATGGAGTTTTATTGTAAGCTACCTATAACCGAATACATTAATGAAAAAAACATCGGTCCGCATTTAACTAAAGGGAAGACTTATATACTGGCTAATTCTTCCGATTCGGTAACTGTAATGAAAATTAACCCTGAAATAGTAGCAATTAAGGACTATAGTAATTTCGAAGTTACCCAGCTAAATGCCTCATTTTTAAGCCCTACTGCGCGTAAAGGCGTGTTAGATAAGTTTATATTATTCAAATATTAATAAAGGCTACAGGCTAACAGGATGTGATTTTTGCCCTGATTATAAGCTGTTTATGTAATTTTTTGATTATTCAGGGCAAAAATCCCAACCATTTGAGCCTTTTACACGTAGAAGTGGATAGTTTAACTGTTTAGATTTGTACTTTATATACTGAATTATGCCTTTAATCTCGTTTTTTGCTAAATTTGTGCCGCTCAAACTCCATAAATCACTTTTTCTCGTTCAATGAAAATAGTTCACATAGTTGACCCGTTTGCAGGTGGAATTGCGACTTTTTTAAAGCTTCTGACGGAAGAATTAAGAGACGACTATCACATTATAGTTCATGGAGAAAGAAAAGAACTTGCAGATGCCAAGTATGTTAAAACTATATTCCCCCGTAAGAATATAAAGTTCATTCACTGGAAATCTGTTCAGCGTGAAATTAGCCCTGTAAAAGATTTCAAGGCATATGCGGAATTGTTAAGTATTTTGCGCCGCTTTAGAAATGCCGATGTAGTTCACCTGCATTCGTCAAAGGCAGGTTTTATGGGCCGCATAGCATGCCGCCAGTTGGGCATTAAAAATGTTATATATACTCCTAACGGAGCCCCGTTCCTTATAAAAAAAGATAGCGCTATTAACCTTCGACTATACGAGCGCTTTGAGAAACTGGCCTACCATTTTGGCGGAAGGATAATATGCGCTTCGGCATCAGAAAAAGATGAGTACGAAAAAAGGGGTATGAGTGCTGATTTTATTAGTAATGGTACCCGAATAAGTAAACAATCTTTTATAGGCAATAAAGATTATAATAAATTCAGAATTGTTACGTCGGGCCGCGTAGCAAACCAAAAGAATCCCAATTTTTTTAATGAAGTGGCATGGGCCTTTGCTGAGTTAAAGCATTTTGAGTTTGTTTGGATTGGCCATGGTGAAGATACAGCGGCGCTGACTGCACCTAACATAAGAGTTACAGGCTGGTTAAGTGGCGAAGGTGTTAAACACGAAATAGCTAAAGCCGATCTATACCTGTCAACTTCTTTCTTTGAAGGGTTACCCTTTGCAGTTATAGAAGCAATGTCGTTAGGTAAGTGTTTACTTCTTTCTAACTGTACTGGTAATATTGACCTTGTAAAGAGAGGCGTAAATGGCGAGATATTCAATAATCAGGAAGAGGCCATAAATCACATTATTTATTTTTACCTGAATAAGGAGATAACAGAATCCATGGGCATAAATTCGCTTGAAATTTGCCGCGATTATTTTAGTATTGAAGAGACCGCTTTCCGTTACCGTATGGAATACCAGAAAATGGTTGATTATAAAAAACGTGTTGTAAGAATAGAAAGCTTAAAGAAAAGAAGGGCCGCATTTTCGGCAGCTGAGAAAAAACTTGTTAAGCAATAACAGTTTCTGATTTGTGAACATTTATAACTACCAGCCACAAAATGATGCGATTTGCATTTAACGATGCTAAAGCATCTTCTAGGTATGGGAAGTTCCTTTATTTCTCAATAATTGCATACATTGTTTCTATCTATATTAAGAATGCACCGGTAGTCTCGAATGCATTCATGTTCCTTATTCTTGTTTTTGGGGTTCTAAGTATCCCGGTTAGTAAGTATAAACAGCAACTGCAAAACCAGAAGGTAAACTTGGGAATGATCGCATTCTTTTTGCTACAGTGTATCAGTGTTGTTTTGTCTTCTGATAGAGCAATGGGGTTCAATATACTTTCGTTACGCCTGCCCTTGTTAATTTTCCCCTTAGCATTTTGCTTTATTAATTTCGAGCAAAGAACCTGGAACAACATTCTGCTATTTTTTGTCCTCGTTACTGCTTTTGCATCTTTAATAGGGTTTGGCTATGGTTGCTATTTGGCAATGCATGAAAATAATACTGCATATTATTATAACGATAATATATCGGAGTTGCTGTTAGGTAAGCAGGCTGCCTATTTCGGGCTGTATATTAATGCGGCCATAATTGCTACTGCATATCTGTTAAGCAATAAGGAGAATAAGTTTCAACAGCTTAAAGGTTTGTTTTATGTTTTAATTATATGGTTGTTATTTGTAAACTATATGCTAGCGAGCAAAATGAGCACAATCAGTTTGCTGTTAATACTGCTGACTATTGCCTTTATACGAATTATAAGAAACAAAAGAATACTCGAAGGTTTTATATTGTTATTTGCGATGGTTATAGGTTTGGTGGTTTTGTATAAACTATTCCCCAAAACAGTAGAAAGGTTTAAGGCAATAACTCAAACCAGCTTTAAGTTTGATAATACGAATGCCGAAAATAGTCTCGACAATAAATTCGATGCCAATAAGTGGAGTAGTGGAAGCACCCGAATGGCTCTTTGGACATGCGGTAAGGAGGTTTTTGTACAGCATCCAATTATGGGTACCGGCCTGGGGGATATAAGAAACACACTTAAAGAAAAATATACAGAGAAGAATTTCTTATATGCCTTAAATACTAATAAAAATCTGCACTGCCAGTATTTTGATGTGGCAGTAAGTATGGGAGTTATTGGATTGCTGGTGTTTTTATTTACCTACTTCTTTTATCCAATAAAAACCTTTATTAAACAGCGACAAGATTTTGCTGTATGTGTTTTTATATGCATAGGCTTGTGTTTGCTTACTGAAAACATGTTTGACCGATATCAGGGTGAGCAAGTTATACCCTTTTTGTTATCATTATCAATTAAGATATTTGATACGGAGTAAAAGAGAATTACTCGTTGTCGGAAGTGTACATATTAATTGCGGTCTCGGGATCACCCACATATACAAGGTTTCCGTTCTTTAAATACCCTACCCTTTGGCAATAGTTTTTGATTACTGCCATATTATGGCTAATAAGGACAACGGTTTTTTGTTCAATCCAACTCTTTTCAAATACCTTAATTGCTTTCTCTTGAAACTTAATATCCCCAACGGCAAATATTTCATCTAGAAACATTGTATCGGCACCCGCGTTAACAGCAATTGAAAAGCCTAAACGGGCAAGCATACCAGAAGAGAAAAATTTTATTTTGGTGTCGATAAAATCCTGTATCTCAGCAAACTCAATAATCTTATCAAAAATGAGGTCTATTTCTTTAATCTTTAACCCTAAAACCGAACCCGACACATAAATATTTTCTCTTGCAGTTAATTCATGGCTCATACCTACACCCAGGTTCATTAACATAGTAGAGCCATTAATTTGAACGTAACCTGTATCAGTTGGGTATACGCCGGCTAGCATTCTTACTAAAGTTGATTTGCCGCAACCATTTCTTCCAATAAGGCCAAAACATTCTCCCTTCTTTATCTCGAAGTTCATTGTTTTAATGGCATCAATTATTTTGGCGTGCGGAGGATTGAAAATTCTAAATAACCTCTGCTTAACTGTGTTGTGGCTATCCTCTGTAATATGGAACTTCTTACTTATATTCCTTGCAACTATGGCAGGTTCTGTTTCTATGGTAGTATTCATTATGTTTATAGTTTTTCTGCTGCCTTTGCACCCAATGTGTTAAGTAGGTAAATTCCAATCAAGAGAAAGAAAGTTGAATAAATATATCCCCAACCCATAAGTTTCCAATCAGGTAATGAATGATACATCATTACAGCACGTGCGTTAATAATTATGCTTGATACTGGATTTATATATTGAAACCCCGGTAGGCTGGTTTTAAATACTGTAGGGTTGTAAATAATCGGAGAAATCCAAAATGCCAAACTTGTTATAATTGCCCAAACTTGAGAAATGTCTTTTGCAATTATGTATAAGGTGCTTAATATTAATGAAAAGCCAAGTGAAAGTATAATTAGATTAAGTACTATTGGTATGAAAAAAATGCAATGCCAACTATAATATGTCTCTCCTTTTTCTATAAATAAATAATAGAGAACAAATACACAAACATTAAAGAAAAAACCTATAAGATTACTTCCAACAACGGCAAAATAGATCTCAATTTTATTCATGTTGGTATACTCATACAAATACTTTTTGGTAGAAAGTATTTGTATGGTGCCCGTAGAAGTTTCTATAAAAAAAACCCATAAAATTAAACCTAATAACAAATAAGAGACATACTGTGGAAAGCCTGATTTCATTATTATACCAAAAGCAATGTAGTAGATTATCATATCGGTAACGGGCTTTACTAATGCCCAAATTAGCCCAAGCTTATTTTCATAATACCTAAGCTTAAATTCTATTTTAGCTAAAAGCCAAAATCGTTCCAGTTTGTTTGTACCTCCAAAAAAATCTTTTAATATTTTCAGAACCATTTTCAGCTTATTTTTTTAATCTTAATTACAACTTTTCTCAAAAACTTATTGGATTTGATTTTCATGAAAATCATATTCATTATCCTATTGCTAAAGTAACTATTTCCTCCTAAATGATGAAAATAAGTTGGATTGTCATAGGAAAAACCGGGCCCGTTAGCGTTAAGCAAATTTGCAATTTCAGCGCCAAATGTAGAATAAAATTTCTTATGTTTTCCTGCGATTAATGTATATAAGTAAAGTTGCTTATTCCTGGTAAATGCTCTTGCCATTGAATCTTTTCGAACTCTATAGTTCCATAATGGCTCTGGGAGCACCAGACCCATATATCCTTTCTCAACCATACTTATTACGCTTTCGTAATCTTCCATGCCAAAAACCATTCTGGCATCGTTTAGTCCAGTTTCTATAAATGCAGCCTTTTTATATATAAGGGCGCTGCTATTTATCATATTATGTATTAATAAGTAGGGAGGCTCAGGGTTGAAAGCAGGCCAATAACCGGTTGCTCCGTCGAAATATTTTGCCCAACAACCCACAAAATAAACATTGTTGTAATTCTTTAAAACCTTTATGGCTTGTTCATAATAGGTAGGTACTATTGTATCATCTGGATCTAAAAAGGCAAGGTATTCACCTTGGGCTACCTTGGCGCCTGTATTTCGGGCAAGTGCCAAACCTTCATTGGGTTTATTAATAATTTTTACCTGGTGGTTAGCTGCAAGTCGGTTAATAATTTCAATATTCTCTTTTCCTTCACTGCCATCATTTACTATTACAATTTCAATGTTTTTATATGTTGATGCGAGTATAGAGTTAATACTTTCTTCTACATAATTCCCCATATTATAATATGGCACAATAACCGATAGAAGGCCTGATATGCCTTGAGTGGCTAATATTCGCTCAGAGGCCTGTGGCCTGATAAAGGGAAATGATGCGGCTTTTGTATTACCGGAAACTAGGCTATTAATGAGGCTTATTTTTTTACTGTAAATGGTTTCATAGTTAAAGTACTTTTTTACTTTGTTAAAAGCTTTACGACTTATAGCTGTAAATACCTCCTCAGATAAAGAGAGAATATGATTAAGCTGAGCTTTGAAAGTAGCCGGATCAGTGTGGTCAAACAAAAAGCCATCAATATCATTTTCTATTATTTCTGATTGGCCTCCCTGTACCGATGCTAACACTACTTTACCCATGCTCATTACTTCAGGCACTGTATAAGGTAGGTTATCTACTATACTTGGTATAATAATAATATGTGCATCTGTTATATGTTGCTTTAATTCCTCAGGGCGAATAGCACCAAGCAGTTTAAGTTTTCCGCTTTTTATTTCTCCATCATATACTTTCTTTATATAATCGATCATATCAATTCCTTCCGGATGATAGAGATGATCTCCGCCACCAATCATTGTTAAGGATGCATTAAGCCCTTCTTTCCACAACTGTTTGAAATAGGATAGTAATTCAAGGCAGCCTTTTTGTGGTATTAGTTTGCCAAAGAAAATGAGCTCATTTTTTTTAATCGGACTTACTGTATAGTTTTCCGCTGTTTTAAACGGATTTTTAAGAACATGTATATCAAGATCATCAATTTTTAACCGGCCATTCAATTCATTAACCAAGTACTGGCTTGGAGAAATGAGCATATCGGCACTGCGTATACAAAAACGTTCCATTTCACCTATCCAGTAATAAGGTAGTTGGTAGTTAGGTACCTTATTATATTCTAAATAAAGGAATGAAGGTGCGTGTAGGGTTACCAGTATTTTTAAGTCTTTAAAAATGGGGTATTGCAGCCATTTGTATTGTAATAAATAATATGCAATACCCATATACTCCTGGCTTTCTATTATATCAGGTGCACCTTCTGTTTCTATAAGCTCCCTAACAGCTTGTGCAAAAGCATAACTTAAGTTTGCTTCGTAGCCCAAAAATGACGAAGTATAATATTTTGATGGATTAAAGCGACATATAGTGTAGTTGCCCTGTTTAACAGTGCTTAGGCTATTTACCTGAAAGCTTTGATTTATTATGGTTACCTGATGGCCATATTCCGATAACATTTGAGCTGTTTCAAGACAATAGGTACTAATGCCACCGCCAAAATCAGGAGGAAATTCAGAAGTTAATAACCAGATTTTCATAATTGGAATGGGAAAATTATTATGAAAATTAATTTAAAATACGGGATGCAGCCATTTTAATTACTATCAACTAATTTACGATTACTATCAAAAAAAATGTATAATGCTTCATTATTTAAAGTTTTGATCCAATTAAACATTTCAAGCTTAGCAGATTCTCTTGAATATCCTGTCCCGGTCAAGTGTTCTACTTCCACATTATCATCAATTACACAAAGTTTATTCTTCTCTTTAGCAAAAAATGCCTGAACAATATCTATCCCCCATCCATATATATTTAACTCGGTATTAATGGGGCAAATATTCTCTAAAATCCCTAAATCACATAAAAACATGAAACCCTCAGTAAAGGGGACTTCTCTTAAGGAACCAGTAGATTTATTTTTGCAAAACAGATGTGATAACCCTCGTGACGACGGAGAATAGATCCCTATTTTACCAAGATCAATGGTTGATAGTCTGCTAAACATTTTCTCCGCTTCATCTGGCGATATTAACACATCAGAACAAATAAACAATAAATATTGATACTTTCGGTTCTTGGCAATTTCATAAGCTTTATTCAGTAAGCCAGAATAGTAGATGTTTTTTAGTTTGAGAGAATTTTTTGGTGGGGTATCTGAACCAGAATCTAGAATTAGTGTGTCGTAATACTTTGACAATGCTTCTTTTAGATAAGTTGCATTCTTATTATAATTATGATTAGCTACAATACATAATATTTTCCCTGTAAATAATGATGATGTTTTCTTTATTTTAACCGTATCACTATTTTTTATGTTCTCAAACTTTTGAGATAATTTATCATAAATGATACCGGCCAAACTTCTTTCTTCATATGTTTTTTTATACCACTCTAATGCTTCTTTTAACCGGTTGATTTCAAGCAATAATTTTGTTTTTTCTTCATCCATATTGAAAAGATACAAAAGGCTTATGGCCTGATAAACGTAGATTTACTTCCAGTGTATTATATCTTATTAGAGCAATAAAAATAAATGATAGCTTACGTCTAATGGTATCATAATATCTTTACCAATATTTACAGTTTTATTACAAAGCAATAACTATATCAAACTTGTATAATCAAAGTTATCTTTATGCCCAATACTAATTGTAGCATATTGGGGGATATCCCTATTATTAATAGTTTCATAAGTAAACCCTGAACTTAGTTTAACTTCTTTGTCTGGATTGTAAAAAACATCTTGCCCAAATACAGGTACATCATATGGTGTGGTATGAATTACTAATGACATTCTCGTTTTTGCCGGATCTTTTATTCGGGCACCACCGTGGGCTAATAAAGGGTGCCAAATTATAGTGTCACCTTTTTTAGCGTGAACTTCTTTTACAGTCAAATTATGCTCTTTGCATACCTTAAATAACTCTGTTTGGTAATTCACCCAAAGATCATTATCCATTGGGTTAATATTATCTAAATCGGGGTATTTATCCTTTGCAATTTTTATTTTATCAATCAGCGCAGGAGAAAGTTTATGACTACCCGGAATAACAGTTAAAGGCCCATTGGTTTCGTTTGTGTCTTCTAGGGCCAGCCAGGTACTAAAGTAATAATGAGCAGGCTGGGTCCAGAAATAAGGTTCGTCTCTATGTATATCTTGAGATGAACCAACTTCAAAAAATAATGAGGTGTAAAAACTTGTTTTCCTTTGAAATAAGAAATCCTGATATTCTAAAGAGGAACTATACGCAAACAATTCTTTAAAAATCGGAATATTAGCCTGGATATTTATTATTCTATCCAGCAAACCAACCGTATTAACTTTATAAAATTCATTAACAAATTTACTGCCGTTCCTTTTTTTCCATGAAACAAAAGCGTCAACAGCTTTATCAATACGTTCGGCTGAAACCGAATTGCTTATTACAACATAGCCATTTTCAATAAAAAACAAAATATTCCTCTTAAAAAGAGAATCTTCCATTTTATCTACTAGTTCCTTAAATTCTGCTGTGTCGAAAACCGGCAGTTTTTCTTCAATTTTTTGTAACATTTGTTTTAGGCGTTTTGTTCTTTGCTATTGTTTCTGATTTAGGTTCTTCTAAAGACACAATTTTGCAATTGTGTACAGCACACAAAAGGCCAACTATTCTTTCGTAAGCATGCGCAATGGTCCCATCCATTTGTCCATTTTCTATTGGAAATTCATCAGCATGTACTAAATTTTCTGTGCCTTTAAATATCCTTGGGCTAAACCAAAATATTGAGCCGGCAGGGAATATAAAATCATCAGGTACCTTTATGTTAGCCTTTTTGGCAAGATTTTCCACTATTTCTACATTTGAGCCGATCCATTCTCTGTAAGCATATGAGTTACCTCTTGAAACTACAACACCAATATCCTTATTATTGAGCGCTTGAATTGACTCTTTGATTCTTTCAGGTGACCCAATAATATCATGAATTAAATGCTTGCGCCAATTATCCCCATCTTGGCGATGAAGGGATTTTTTTGAATGTAACTTACAGATGTACTTATAGTCTAGTGGAAGTATAATTTCAAGGGTTTTTACAAATGGAAGAATATCACGTCCTCTATTTTCAAATGAATAGATATGCGCGTTGGGATAATCTTTTCTTATTTTTTCAATATCGCTAATAGACGCACTATTATTTATATTAATAAACAGATCGAAAGGGTCCTTGAAATTTGCCAATACAGATTTCATTTCACTCCACAAGTCAACATAATACAGGTGTAATACAACTGCAATGTCTGCTGTTTTTTTTACGTTTTGAGTTGATGCTAATATTCTTTGTTTTTGTTTATCAAATTTCTCTAAAACCTTATAAGTGGTTTCTAAATAAGCATATCCATATTTTCTGTCTGGTTCTAAATAAGTGCCTTCTCCCCATTCATTCCATGCATTAACAAATATGATTTTTTCATCTTTTGTCCTGTGTTCCTCTGTATAGTAACACAAGTATTCAAGCCAAGTTTCGTATTTTTTTGGAGTTGAACCATGTATTGATCCACCGTTACCGGGTTTCCTAGCTTCATTATCCCAGCTCGGACAAATACCTCTGAATTTAATGTAATCAGGTCTTATAGCAGTGCTGCTGGTCGTTAGCAAAGAGGTATAGTCGTAAACTCGGCCTTTATAACCTGAGTTATAAGGATCGATTGATCCTGTTATATCGGTTACATTAAAATTATTCGGTGGGAACTCTGTTGCAGCATCAAATCCTATCTCTACAGGGTTCTGTGAATCAAATGAATGAGTTAATACCAGGTATAGGTCACCAATACCAATCTTTTTTGCATGCTCGCGCCAGCGTTTTACCGTTGCTTTAATATTTGGAAATTTATTAGGCCTGTATATCATTAAAAGAGGCTTACCACTAACTCTAATATAACGCTTATCCGTAAGAATGGGCTTAATTGCCTCTAGGAATGCTATATCATCTTCAGGTGAATGGTTTTGCTGAAGAATTACGTCGTTATCAAGTCCGTCCCATTTTTTTGTCCAATTCTCATTAGCCCAATTAATACAAAACGGAAAATCGAGATCCGGATTATCTAATATTTGTTGTATGGGTGTATCCATTATTTTTTTACCTGCAAACCAATAATAGTGATAACAAAATCCATGTAGCCCATAGTTTTTTGCTAATTCTATTTGTCTTCTTTGTATATCAACAAGCCTAAGGTCGTAATAACCAAGTTCACCTGGTAAGCGAGGTTGATAATGTCCTTCAAATTGCGGAATAGCTTTAGAAACGTTTGTCCATTCGGTAAAACCTTTACCCCAGGCTTTATCATTCTGAGGTATTGGGTGGTATTGTGGTAAATAGAAAGCAATCAATCTAAGGTCAACATCAACTTTATCATGTTTTTCAAATTCTATAAATGAATTCTTATGATAATCGCTTCTGTTTTGTTGATTAATGTGATGATAGTAACTCGAATCACCTACCATTGGTTTTCTTCCTTCAAAAAGCCCTATAGTTAAATAATGAGTTAGAGGCTCAGTTTGAACATCCTTATAAGTATTTAAGTAATATATAGGATTAAACCAGTTATTAGGTCTTCTCCCTTCTCTCCAACCCTGATTAAAATAGTGGTCAAATGGATTTATGTTGGCTGCTTTTATATCTGTGTTATTAGATAAATAGTATTCTTTATCAAATGCTTTTTGAAGAGCAATTTTAAGATTATCTGAAGTTAGGCTTTGAATATTTCCCGGATCAACAATATGGCTAGATGTGCCAGAAGCATTTGCCGGTTTAATCGTATTTGTTGCCTCAATAGTAACATTTTCAATACTAAATTCAGCGTCCTTTAATATAGTGGGGTCAAAGCGAAGACTTATAACATCCTCAGGGAAAAATAAATGTGAACTTATACTGTTAAATTGTATAGGAGGAAGAAGTATAGTTTCGTTTTCATTATATCCTTTACCTGTATCAAAATATAGTTTTGATGCCCGTATTTTATTTCTGTAATCTTCAATTCCAATTGTTGCGCTATACCACCCTTTTTTAAGGGGTGACATTAATTCAATATTAAAACAGGGGTCTTGCCCTTTACTATAGTATACATTTTTGCCCGTAGAAGTATTTAATACTTCTACATCATGCAAGGGAGTTATGTTAAATTTTGGCATTTAGTAATTCTTAATAAATTGTTTTTAGGGTCAACTACTTTTTTTCATTCTGTTGAATTTCCTTGATATCCTGAATTTAATTACTTGCACTAACGTTCGGTGTTCATAGTTGTTTTTCAAATAGTCCGAATCAGCTTTCAGTGATTTTTTCTCGGCGAGCAGAATGGATTCATTTTCTATCAAACTTAAAAGTTGCTGGTCATATGCATTTCTATTAGTTGCGTAAAACTGTTTCTCATTATTTAATAATTCCTGAAGGTCAATTGCCCTAGCTGTTTGGAATTTTAAGTCGTTTTGCGTTTGTTTAATATCGGTTAAAAGCTTTTGGTTTTCTTTTTGTAAGTTGAGCAAATTGCCTGACAATTCTATGTTTCTTTTTTGTATGGAATCCTTTTCAAGAAGAGCCTTATCTATTTCAAGGAGAGCTTTATCTTTTGTTTTGTTTTTTAAGTCTATTTCAGTAAGAAGTAATGAGTTTATGCCCCTTAATTCTTGATTGAGAGTGGATAAAGCCTCCATATTTTTCGCAAATAGAGCTTTCTCTTCATTCATTACTTTTTCAGAATACAGGATTTTATCTGATAATTGGCTTGAAAGATTCTTGCTTTCTACAAGATCAATGGATAAGCTTTCTTTTTCTTTTTCTAAATTACGTACCGATAGGGTTATGCTCTTTAACTCTTCTTCTTTTTTTATAAATAACTGCTGCAGTTTTTCAATTTCTGTGGCGGCCTTTTTTATGGTGTCGTTTTTCAAACTAAGTTCAGAACTGAATGCAACATTAAAGGCTTTAACCTCTTTAACCTGAATATCCAGAAGCTCTATATTTTGTAACAAATTCTTTTTTTCAGTATCCCATTTTTTTTGTGAATATTCAATTTTTTCTGCCAGTTGATTTGAATATCCATTAGCTTGGTTAAGTTCATTACTGATTTTTTCTTTTTCTTTTTCAAGCGAATTTAAGGCTAAGGAAATTTTAGTGAGTGATTTTTCCTTTTCTATTACCTTACTTTCTAATGTTTTTTTCTCGTTGAAAAAATTACTGATAATTTCATTTTTAAGAACCAGTTCATTCGATAAAAATGCATTCTCTTTTTGTGAATTAGTTTTATCCGTTAAAAGTTGCTGGGTAACAGCCTCACTATTTTTGAATTTATTTTCAATAGATAGCTTTTCATTATGCAGATTATTGAATTGAGCAGTTACGGACGATATTTCATTTAAAAGAGTACTCTTTTCTATAGTAAGTTCATTAATTACATTCCTGAGGGAGTGATTTTCTTTTTCAGCACCAAATGAGAGGGGTGTAGATAGATAATTGCTTATAAAATCACTTTGTTCTGTATTTAGCCGAGAAAGCGTTATTTCAACTGTAGAGTTTATAAAATTTCTAACATCATTTTCGCTATTTACTTGTAAAACAATTTGGGGATCTTTTGTAGTAGATAATTGTATGATCTCTTTATTGAAATTAATATGGTCTTTAATAAGTATTGCGCCGTTTTTGAAATTAACAGTTTCTTTATTCCAAACCCAAATTAACTCTCCGGTATCATTTTTTATTTCAATAGAATGAATATTTAAAAAGCCTATACTATTCCCTAAGTCAAATCGCAAAAAATAAATATTATCTTCTACAGGTAATTTAAATGATACAGTTGTTGTTTCATTTAGATTAACTAACTGAGATGAGGAATTTCCTTCAGTAAAAATCATATCGTTAAAGGCCCAATATATCTGTATCCCAATAGCAGATATTATCGGAATTGATTGAAGATTTACAGACACGCTATCTATTTCATTCCTCAGTTGGGCAATTACTTTATCTTTTATATCTAAAGAAATTGCATAGTCTTCCAACTTGTTTTTGAAATTTTCTTCAATTGGTTTATTTTTAACAACCTCTTTATCCACGTTATTTACCTTTTTTTTTATTGTCAAGGTATTTGTTTTCTTTGTCAAAATGTATTAATTTGGTTAATAATCAAATTATAAGTTATACGGGTACAAATAAAGACTGACAAAAATATGAATTTATTGTTTTTAACAGGTATTTTCACCGAATTTTATAAAATACGGAATAATTACCAGATAATGGCCTTTATTCCGGTTGTAATTTGATTTCTTTTGTATTTTTGAAAACAACTTATGATAGTGTAATTGTGCCTATTAGCGATAGATATAGAATTGTTTTTATACATATTCCTAAATGTGCTGGAAAGTCTATATGGGATGGTCTAGGATTAGCTGTTTGTAAATGCAATTTAATTAGTGGAGAGGCTCCTGTATATCAGCATATGCTTCCAAAGCAATTGAAAGACATTTATATAGGCCAGGCCAGGTGGAATTCATATAAAAAAATTACCATAATAAGAAATCCTTACGATAGGGTGATAAGTGACTTTTTCTGGTTAAGCAAAGAAGCTGCATATTTTAATATAAAATTTAACGAGTTTCTATCGCTTAGGGAGGATGTTGTTAAAAACAGCAGGTATAGCGAAAACATGTACTACGACCATTTTTATCCTATGTACTATTACTTTGAAAATATTGAATATGATTATGTTTTAAGGTTCGAGAATTTAAAGACAGAACTTCCAAGAATTAGGAAGATATTTAATATTGAGAGACCTTTTAAAAAGACAAACTCTACTGATCATAAATCGTTTGTATTAACAAAGACCCAAAAGGAGCGTATATACAAGCTATACAAACAGGATTTCAAGCAGTTTAGTTATCCTAAGTAAAGGCTCATCGACCAAGAAGTACTTTGGTTTTAAGGATAATACTGTAAGGCAATAACATTCGAATTTTGGTGGTAAATACCCCGCAAAAAATAAGTAACTTATTACTTCCAAAATCTTTAATGACTTTTACCCTCGATTTAATTTGTGCTTTATAGTTGGCGGCCGATATCGTCTGCATGTTTGCTGTAATATTTACAAGTATCTCAGGCAATATTGCTACTTTAAACTGCCTTATTATTTTCCAGAAATAGGCATAGTCTTCTGCATGAGCGTAGTTTTCGGGGTAAGAGCCAATAGTATAGAGTACTTCTTTACGTAACATAACAGTGGGGTGAATAAAAGAGCATTTAAAGTGCATTTCTTTTATAATATCCTCATGTTCGGTTTTTGTTTTGTATAGATAACTTTTGCCTGTTTTAGAATCAGTAAACTTGCACCAGGTTCCCAATAAATAAATATCAGCGTGTTCATCCATAAATTTTACCTGTTGGGTAAAACGGTTAGGGTAGCAGATATCTCCACAGTCCAGCCGGGCTATGTACTTGAAATCTGTGCGTTTAGTTAGCTCTTTTAAGCCTGTATTAAGTGCAATTGCAATACCACTATTTTGGCTAAGTGATAGTACCTTAATAATAACACCGGGTAATATATTTCTTAAAGTCTCTTCGTTAAGTTTTATTGCACTACCATCATCCACTATTAATATTTCAAATTTGTCTGACGGGTAATTAATGCTTTTTAAGGCGACGGTGAGCCCGTTAAGATCATTATAATAGGGTATAAGTAATATAAAGTCCTTCATTGAAAACAAATGCCTGATAATTCTTATAAAATTACTGATTTTTAGTAATTACGGCCTAACGACAAAATGGAGCAATAAAATCAAATAGGTACATTTGCATAGAACATAGTACAATTAACTTGTTTTTAGTACGTTATAGGCACTTACAGAACACTAATACATCCTTATGAAAATGACTAAAGTACTCCCTACTCCATTAATGATTGCAATAGGCATGTTTTTAATATGCAGCATTACTAATGCCCAATTAAAGCTCTATTCAAATGGCAGTATATCTGCTGGCAGCATTACTCAGCCGCCTACAGGTGCCGAATTGCAGGTAATAGGCAACTCGCTTTTTTCGAATAACGCAAGTGCAATTGCATCTTCGGCTTATATCAAGGGGGCAAACGTATTTTCAACTCAAAATACGCCCGATTATACCTGGTGGGGCGATACTTTATCAGGTGTATTTCACCCTGCATTAAATACAATGGCCTTTGCTACAGCCGGTAAAGCAACTGTAATTCTTACGCCAAGTCATAATATGATCATCGATTCTGCAGTTGATGATGGAGCCCGGTTGCAGGTTAATGGAGGCTTAAATGCATCGCCATTTGATATTTATTCGAATACTACTACTAATAATATATACTCTGGTATCAACTGGGTAAATAATACTACTACTAAGGCTTGGGCCGTAAAAAATGGCGGGCAGGATGAGTTTTATGTATATGGTAACGGGCAGGCTTATTCATATGGTTGGAATACTATTAGTGATTCTACTTTAAAGGATCATGTTTCGAATATTCAAAATGCATTAAACAAAGTTTTGCGCTTACAAGGGGTTACCTATAATTTAAAACAGAGCACTGTAGCTCCCAAAAGGCAAATGGGACTTATTGCCCAAGCAGTTGAGAGAGTTGTGCCGGAGGTAGTAACCACTAATGATAATGGTATAAAAACCATTGCTTATAGCAATATGGTTGGTTTGCTTGTTGAAGCAATTAAACAGGAAGATATTAAAATAAATACTCTACAGCATAAGGTAGATAGCCTGACTAACTTAAGTAAGCAAACAGGGGCAAATTTTCATGCAAATGGAGTAGAAGAGGGGCATGAAGCAAGATTATATCCGTGTAAATCTTGCCCGGCTAATCAAAATACTACCTTTCAGTGTTATATACCCGATGAAAGTAAGAGCGCCAATCTTTTGGTATTTGATATGAATGGCACGCTTAAGAAAACGGTTGCAATAAGTGGAAAGAAGGAACAGAGTGTAAATATAGCGGGCGGCGAATTGCTTGCAGGTATGTATTATTATAGCCTAATGGTTGATGGTAATGAAATAGATACTAAAAAGGTAATAGTTACTCAAAACTAAAGAATAACAATTTTACCTCGGAAATCAACGGAGGCATTGTCGTTAACCACTCTATATAGATAGACACCTGAGCTTAAATAACCTAAGCCTATTTCAGTAAGCCCATTTTGAAACAAATTGGCTCTATATAATTGTTCTCCTATTACATTATATATTTCTATAGTCTCATTGTTGCCGTTCGAGTTTTGGAGCATTACATTAAATATGCCATGATTGGGGTTAGGGTAAATACTAACTGTTTCAAGTTCCGAATTGAAATTCCGGTCACTTATCTTGGTTAATTTCCGCACCCTGAAATTAAATGCGTCACCTACAATAACATTCTCCGATGCATCCAGAGCTAACCCTGTCGGGTTATTTAGTTCGGCTCCTAAAGCAAGCTGCCCATCACCTGAATAACCAGCTGTTCCCGTTCCCGCAATGGTAGATATGATGCCCTGTGTATCCACAAACCTTATTCGATGATTGCTTGCATCCGCTATGTAAATATTGTTTTGCTTATCTACCGCAACTCCTCCCGGGAAATTAAGTTCAGCTGTTGTGGCAGACCCACCATCACCTGAATAGCCACCAATACCATTGCCTGCTATTGTGGTTATAATGCCACTTCTATCTACTTTCCTAATGCGGTTGTTGTCTTCGTCAGCTATGTATATATTATCAGCTCCATCAATTGCTATGCTCGTTGGGTAATATAATTCAGCCTGGGTAGCATTACCACCATCACCAGAAAAGCCTGCTATACCATTACCTGCAATAGTTGTAATAGTACCTGATTTATTTATTTTTCTTATCCTGTTATTAAAAACATCAGCTATATATATATTCCCTGTATCATCTAAAGCAATTCCTGTTGGGTTTCTGAATGAGGCTAGGGTTGCAGGGCCGCCATCGCCCGAAAAGCCATATGTGCCATTACCGGCAATAGTATTTATATTGCCCGCAGCAGTAACCTCTCTTATTCTTTGGTTGCCTATGTCAGCTATATAAATATTACCAACCGCATCCGCAAATACTCCTGTTGGGCCCGCTAGGCCTGAAGAGATCGCAGGGCCACCATCACCGCTAAAAGAAAATTTTCCATCTCCGGCTACTGTCGATATTATGCCGGCACTGTTTATTTTTCGTACTCTCGAATTATCCCAATCAGCAAGATAAATATTCTCAGAGCTATCAGTAGATATGGAAAAAGAATAGTACACCATAGCAGTAATTGAAGGACTTCCATCGTTCGAAAAACCTGCCGTTCCGGTTCCGGCAATTGTGCTTATGGTATAGACCTGAGCGTGCAAATTGCCCATTGTTATAAGGAACATGCTGATGAATAAGTACTTCTGTATATTTCCTCTTTCCGCCATTTCCTGTTTTAGGTCTGATAACCAGTAGTATACTAAATTATCCTTTTATCAAATTTATTGAAAAATAAGGACATAGTCAAATACCCCTAAATAACGGGTTAAAAGAAATTAAAGTATAAACGTATTATTGAATAGCGAATTTGCCACTTGCTTCCAAGTCTTCCTTTTCTGAAATTATCTTATAAAAGTAAATTCCGGATGAATGGTTGGTGAGGTTTAGTTGCATGATTGATGCAGCAGAGGTTTTTGATGTGAAAATTTTTTGGCCTAACGGGTCATATATCTCAAGCGTTGAACCTTCAGTTATATTTTCAATAGTGAAATTTAAAATGCCATTAGTTGGATTAGGAAAAACTTTAACCAGACTATTATTTGATATGACTTCATTAACTGCCAAGGGAATACATTGTTGAACCATACTACCTCCAAGGCTGTAAAACTCCCGGTGAAACGCCTGATAAAATAAATTTGCCACAGTTGAGTCATGAATAATAATTGTGTTTTCATCGTTGAATTCCTCAGCTTCTGTGGTCCAGTTATGTGAGCCGGTTAAAACTTTAGGGTCGGCTTGCATATCGCAAGGATCGACTATAACATACTTATTATGAAAAAGAGAATCGCTACCTGCATATAACTGTAGCATTGAACCCAGGTAATTACTAAGTGTACTATAAGGATTGTACTGTAAACTATATTGGTCCATAATACCTGCTACATACAATCCTTTCTTTATCATGCTTACAATAGCATTAGCATCTGCTGCGTAACTAAATTCAAATACACCAAAATCAATTTCTTTTTTTGCCGATGTTATGGTAGATACAATATGATTGCTGACAGTATCGGTCGGACTAAAATAAACTTCCACTTGATGTCCATCTACGGTAAAATTGTGGCGCATAATATTCTGCTTATACTTCCCGAATTTCGAATTTGTAAGATTGTATTTGCCGCCTTCTACCGTATCTCCCCACATTTGGTTGAACTCTGCCAGGTAACAATGTGCTACTGCTGAGTCTTGAACGATAACAAGGTTATTAGCATCCTTATCAATCTGCCCTGGCTCCCAGTTCATGCACCCTGTCCACAAAATTGGATCATTAGGGTTTGATGACCTTCCGTCGATAACCATGAACTTATTATGCATAATTCCGTAATTACCACCGAGCGGGCTATGCAATGTATAAATAGCCGGATTAATGCTATCCAAACCTGTATTAGGGGTGTAAGCGGTGTCTATTTGGTTGCATACCCAGCGTATTTTAACACCGCGTGAGTAAGCACGGTTTATAGCTGCTGCAATGTTAGCTATGTATCCTTGTTCAAACCAGGTACTGTCTTCTACAAAATCGTACATAGCAATATCAAGAGTGTACTTAGCTCTATCTATGTACTTTATAACTGTATCACCTCCTGTTCTTATAAGTGCAACTGCCTTCTCTGTTCTGGCTACTGTAGTATCTACAGGCCTGGTAAAATAACAGACGATATGATGATCTGGCCCGAATATAGATTGAGCATCTAAACCGATGCAGGAAAATAAAAGGAAGAAAAAAAGTACAAGGGCTCTTTTCATAATTGGTTTCGAGTTTGCTTACATAAAACAAGCTGCCATACAGCAGCTTGTTTTATTAGAAGCATCAAATGCGTTTATTGCTTAATAAATTTTCCGGTGAACTCCTTAGTATTGCCTGTTTGCACGCGCAGTAAATACATACCAGCAGCCAAGCCATCAGTGTTCAGGGTATTAACATAACGTGCATCTAATTTACCTGACTGAACCATTTGGCCCAAATTGTTATAAATAGAATAGGTTATGTTACTGCCCGGAATATTAAGTGTAACCTTAAGTGTATTGCTTGTTGGGTTAGGAAACATAGTAATCTCATCAACATTGTGCAATTCATTTACACTTAATGGTATGCAACTTTGAACTAAGTTTACCGGTGTTCCTCCAGCAGTTGATAATGCTAAAAAGTCAGCATGGAAGGCTTGGTAATATTGGTTAACTATAGAAGAGTCGTGCACAATTACTGTGTTTTCATCATTAACAGTGTTGGCTGATGAACTCCAGTTATGCGAACCGGTTAATATTTTAGGGTCAGCATTCCAATCATAATCACAAGGGTCAACCATAACGTATTTACTATGGCATATGCCATTTGAATAATAACCTGGTAATCCGCTATAAACTAAAAGATTAGGTCCCATGGCACTACCTAAGTCACTATAAGGCTGGTATCCCAGGCTCGATTGATCCATAATACCATGCACGTTTACACCTCTGTTAACTGCCGCTACAATTGGAGCATCATCAGCTACCAAAGTAAATGTGAACATTTCAAAATCTATTTCGCTTTGAGCTGTTTGTATAGTAGAAACTATATGATTACTGGTTTGATCAGCAGGGCTAAAGTATGATTCTACCCAATAACCATCAATGCCAAAATTATGCAGAGTAATATCTTTTTCCTTAGGGCCAAATACTGATGTTGTTAAGTTAGGTAAGCCGCCTTCTACACTGTCGCCCCACATTTGGTTAAATTGAGTAAGGTAGGTGTGTGCCAACGCAGAATCTTGGAAAATAATAATGTTGTTAATGTCTTTGCATATCTGGCCCGGTTCCCAGTTCATGCAGCCTGTCCATACAATAGCATCATTAGGGTTAGAAGCTCTTCCGTCAATAACTACAAATTTGTTATGCATAATACCGCTATACGATGCGCTAGGCAAAGTTGGTATAGCCTTGTTTATAAGTGCAAGCCCATAGTTTGGTGTAATAGCTGCGGCAAATCCTTTTGATGAATCGCTTGGGTTGTGTATCCAACGAATTTTTACACCGCGTGCATAGGCATTATTAATAGCGGTGTGTATTGGTGGTACATATCCACCTTCATACCAGGTACTATCTTCTACGTAGTCATAAAGAGCAATATCTAGAGTATATTTAGCACGGTTGATATAGGCAATTAATGTATCGCCTGCTGAGCGTATTAAAGCTGTTGCCTTATTGTGTGGCCTTGCTACCAATGTATCAACCGGGTGGGTTGAATAGCAGATAATGTGATGGCCTGGTCCGAAAATATTTTGGGCATTTACTCCTCCGAAAACTAGGAGGGCGAGCAGAACCAGTGTAGAGATTTTTTTCATGATTGGAAGAATTATACTGTCAACTATTATTTTCTAAAAAAAAGGAAAAGCAACATATTGTTATATGTTGCTTTTCCTCAGTACTCAAAATTTATAATTATTTAATTATCAATTTACCTGTAGAAATAGCATTGCCATTTTCATCAAGCACGCGGTATAAATACATACCAGGAGCTTGTGTGCCCAGATTTATTTCTGTTTTATCAGATGTTAACTTGGTTTGGTAAATGTTCTGACCGAGAACGTCAAATACAGTGATGTATGATTTCTTAGGAGCATTTGTTACTGCTACAGTAAACGAGCCATGGTTAGGGTTAGGGAACACACTAACCTGGTTGTTATTGTTGCCATTAATTTCGTTAATACCGGTAGGGCAGTTAAGTTCTTGTACAAATGCGCTGTAAGAAGCATAAACTACATACAGGTTACCACTTGCATCAAGTGTACACTGCTCAGAAGAAGCACCGTTTTGTGAGCAAGAACCGCCACCTAATGGAAGAACTCTCCATGCGGTGTCAACCTTGGTATCGAACTTTTCAACAGTAACGTTATATTGTCCTTGGTTAGAAACTTCGTTACCCCAGTCGTCATATGATACATAGTAAGCACCATTGTTATCTACAGCAAGAGACATATAGCTGGTCCAGTCAGTAGAGAAACCAGGAGCGCCAACAAATACCCATGCGCTGCCGTTCCATTCTTCTACGTTAGCTTCAGTGCCAGCGCCATAAGAAGAGTAAGCAACTACAGGCATATTGGTAAGCGGGTTGATCTTGATAGAAGGGTAAACTGATTTACCACCTGAGAAGTTACGTGTACCAACATAATTCCAGCCGGTGCTGGTGTATTCCATAACTGAAATACCATTTTGGTTTGCAGCGTTATCAGAGAAGGCAACATATACATTACCGTTCTTATCAACAGCAATGCTTTGGTAGGAAGCAGAGTCGCCATTAACATCAGCAGGGCCAACGTTTGTCCAGGTAGAGCCACTAACAGCACATTTCATAACTGACATGTGATAGTCACCAAGTTCGTAAGCAGCATATACTGTATCGTTAACAATGGTCATAGCAGGATAGTAACAATTGCCGCCACTTAAGGTAGCCGAATTGGTTCCTACAGCAGCCCAAGCACCACTGGTATATTTCATACAAGAAATAGAATATTTGGTTACAGCGCCATCATCAGTAAACATACAGATAGGCTCTCCGGCTGCATCAAAGCCAAGTGTTGTAAATTTAACAGAACCTAAAGAAAGACTACCCGGAGCACCAACTGATGCCCATGCACCTGAGCTATACATCATAACAGTTGCTTTATTGCTGGTGTTAGCATCGCGGTAAGCAATGTAAGGATCATTGGTAGTAGGAGAAGTTGCAATTGCAGTATAACCTGCCATTCCATTCCATGTACCCGGATTCATGTTAGATATACCTGTTGTTGACATGGATGTCCATTGTTTTAACGTGCTGCTCCATTGGAAAGCCTGAGCATGGTCACCCACACCTTTGTCTTCGTAAGCAAGCATAGGCACACCATGGTTACTAACTGCTAAAGAAATGAAATTTGCATCGCTGGCAGAAATAGATTGAGAAACTTTATAAGAGCCAACAAAATCTACACTGTTTTTTGAGGCAGTATATTCAACAATACTTAATCCATCATAACCATAGTAAGACATATCCTGGTAAGCAACATATACATTATCTGCTGAGTCAACACCTGCTGATACGTAGTTTACCGGTCCGCCAAGGTACTTGGTCCTGTTATTTGTATCCGCGCTCCATGTTGAGGTTGCAGAATCAAACATCATAATACCAATGTTTTTACCTGATGAAAAATCTTCGTAAGCAACAATTGCATTACCTTTTTTATCCATTGTTAAAGAAACGTAGTTTACAGTATCAGTAGTAATACCAGCGGTATCAGCAGCTACTGTAGCAACGCCAGGAACAACCCAGTTAGTGCCATTAAAATACTGAACCATTAAATGGTCGGCATGATTTGGTTTGAAACCATCTTCATAAGCTACGTAAGGAACGTTATGTACACGGTCAAATGCAATTTGACAGTATTGAGCCTGACCTTTAGAAACTGCAACTGAAGTTCCTACAGGCACCCATTGTCCGCTCAATGCATTATACATCTGAACATTCATTTTAGCTGTAGCAACGTTTTGATAAGCTACATAAGGAATACCATTGGTATCGGTAGTTATCGAAATATATTGGGCAGGGCTTGTAAAACCGGCTATTTGGCCTGGTAAAGTATCCCATGTAGTTCCGTTAAACATAAATACAGCACAATGGTTTGCATAACCTTTGTCTTCGCAAGCCACATATGGTATACCGTGCTTATCTACAGTAATTGCGTTATCATAAACTTCGCTGCTGGTAGCGCCATAAGTAAAGTCGGTTGAACCAACTTGCACCCACTTGCCTGCAACATATTTTTTTACTGAAGTGCCATAAAAGTTGTTACCATCGCGGTAAGCAACATAAGGCGTGTTAGTGCTTGGATCAACTGCCATAGCTTCGTATTCTGACTCGCCAAATGAAATATGGCTAAGAGAGTCAACCGGACCAAGGTAGTTAAACGCACATTGTGCATTCGATCGGCTCATTAAGCCTAAAAATGCTAGTGACAAAAGGTAAAGTTGTTTTCTTTTCATGATTATTGTTATAATTGTTTTGTTTTCAAATTGCGCCTAAGTACACCAAGGGGACGCATTTTGTGCCGCAAAAGAAACAAACCCTTATTTACATTATGTTAACTATATGTTAAGAATCTGTGTCTAGGTATGTGGTCGTTTAGATTAGTATTTCTAATCTTCGGTTGAACTGTTGGAAACCAAATGAATATAAGGCTTGGGACAGATCGGTTCAATCGTGTTATTTTATTGTTAACCCGTACGCATCAAAAGGTAACAAATACTTAACATTTGTGTTTCGGTTATAGACACGCACGATTACTAATATTGCGGCACGATAA
>Ga0206861_1055_pt1 | contig 26520 bp, 19 predicted proteins | sample Alteio_BWOrgCont_45_FD_152617 | JGI IMG/M metagenome (GOLD analysis project Ga0206861, IMG submission 152617) | Enriched cells from forest soil in Barre Woods Harvard Forest LTER site, Petersham, Massachusetts, United States -... | ecosystem: Environmental > Terrestrial > Soil > Temperate forest >... | reverse complement strand
GCGTGGCCCTGTTGATCTAGGGATCCATGAGGGGGCCGAATTACAAAGATATCGAGGTGCTGAAATACCCGTGACTTACGTCATGAGGCTGGGCCTGAAGGTCGAAACTCCAAATGACGGATTGGGAAGAGGGCGTCATGATTTTAAGGCGCAGTCCCAAATCAAGCAGTCTGGACACGGGAATGGGCGGGGTGAACACCGGAAATGGGCTTTCTCCAGTCCTCATGGGAGAAGACAGGGTAGAGGAAAGGGAAGGGGAGAGTCCCAAGGGGTGCAGTGCCGTGGGTTCGGTCAGGGACAGGTAGTAATCGGAGGGCTGATTCGTTTGCAAGAGCGAGAAAGCGGTGTGCAGAAAAGCGGATTCCAGGAAAAGGCCCCGATAACCCACGGAACCCACGGTCAGTCCAATGGGGAGGCGCATGTCGCCGGCCAAAGTCGCGTTTCCCGAATAGGATGTGTTTCCTCCGAAGTTCTTCACTCCGTTCGCCAGGGCTTCCAAGAAAAGGAAGCGGTTCCATTGGGTGTGAAGTTCGAGGCTGCCTTCGACAGTTTCCACGGCGGAATCGCCGGGACTATAAAATGCGCCGATGTTTCCAAGCACGCCTTGGTTGATGAAGTCCATCCCCTGATCCACGACGGCAAAGCCCAAGATGTTTCCCGCCGCAAAAGAGCCTTGGCTCGAGGTTGTGTAATCGCTCTGATTGCGGTTTAAAGTTTGAATTTGGAGTTCAACCTGTGGAGCGTCATATATGTAAGAACCGAGATGGAATGCCAATTCGCCATTGGCTTGAAAGTCGCTTAACAGGCCCAAGGTTCTCGGATCCGTGCCCGGCGGGTTCGTTGCGACGTCAGGCATGCTGGTTTGGAGGGATTGGTATCGGGCGCTTAAAATAAGATCGGGGGTGAAACTGTAATTCGCATAGGTTACGGCCGCCCCGGAAACAAAGGGTGTCGCGGGGATGTCGAGGCATTGATCCGCCGCCAGGGAGAAATCGAGAAAGTTTCTCTGTTCGGGATCGGAGAATTCGACCTGTCCGCCCAGGAGCCCATGCTGAGAGCAGGGATTGTAGCGAAGCACGGTCTCATCAGGCTGCTGAACGTCCTCGTGCCGAGTGTATGCATATCCAATCAGTCCGGAATAGCCGGAGAGTTCCATGCCCGTGCGGTCGTATCCCAGAATATTCACTTGCGGTACTATTGGAGCGCGGACCGGAAAATTGCTGGGCCTGCCCAGAGTCGCCAGGGCCGCCCCGGAATCGAAGGGTTGTGAACTGAGGAGAAAGCCTTGCGGGGTATAGGCACTGTAGCGCAGGGAGTCTCCATCCACGAAGGGCGCGAAGGCCGGGGTGGAAGGGGGCGTGTGCCGGTAAATGGTGTTGCCCACCAGCGAATAAATGGCGTAGCTTCCGTCCGCGTCGCTGGAAAAGTAGAGGCGGCCGTCCTTGACAAAAGGATCGCGTTCGTTGTGCCGGGAAGCCAGAATTGGGGACAGTTTTCCCGATCTTAAGTCCAGCTTCAGAATGTCGGAGTTGTTTCCCCGCACGGCACCCACATAGAGGAGGCTGTCTCCGCTGGCCGCCAAATCCATGAATTCCGTTTGCGGAGGCGCGTTCATCACCAGTGAAGGCCGGCCTTGATCCAGGCGCGCAATGCGCGTGCGCCCGGAACCCCGGAGGATGGCGTACACCACGTTGCTCTCCGTCGCCACGGCGGCCACGGCGCGCTGATCCTTTGTGAGCCTTTCTATGGCGTCCGTTTTTGGACGATAACGATAGAGGTCGCTTAGTTGCGTCCCCGTGGAGGGATCGACTCGGACCGCCGGGTACAGGAGGGAGCCGTCGGGTGCCCTGTGCATCGGGGCGCTGACGTCGCGCTGAATCAGGTGGCGCCTGCCGCTTTTGGATTCGGAATAAAGATGGGTGTCGCCGAAATCGTTCTCTTCGGAGGAGAGGTAGTACAGGGTGCCCGACACAGAGTCATAAACGGGCGAGGTTTCATAGGTGTAGGGGGCTCCAAACGCGGAAATGGATTGCGATCTGTCGCTGCTTTCGGAATAGCGATTGTCCAGCTCATTTCGCCAATTCTGGTAAACTTCGTCGGGCGAAGCGCCGAAGGCCGACTGGAAGGATTTCGAATAGCCCAGGGAGTCCCACGCGCTCATCATGGCGTTCATGGCGTCCCGGCCGTAGGTCCGGTAGAGGAAATCCACGAGGTGAAACCCCTCGTTGTAGATCATCTCCGAAGTGCGGGCGTCGTCCCCGTAATTTTCCATGTTCTTGAGCGGAAGCAGGTTCTGGGATTCCCAAGCCGTGCGCAGCAGCATTTCCCGATGGCTGTCCAGCGTGTCGCCGCCGCAATGCATGGACCCGTATTGCGCCAGCCCCTCCGCCAGCCAGGAAGGAACGTTGTGGGGAAACCAGTCGACGTCGGCGTCCGTATGCGAGACTGCGTTGTCCAGGGAAACCGAGGCGTCGATCCCCACGAATTTAGAGGTGAGCCCCATCTTGCGCAAAGTGAGGATGTGCGTCAGTTCATGGGCTGAAACATTCGAGAACCAGGTCGCTGTGCCCCGCATTTGAAACCGGCTCGGGGTCAGGTAGATCACGATCCATTGGTCGGGGGCGAAGGCGAACCCGTTGGAAATGTCTTCCTCGTCGAGCAGGACGACTTCGGTTTTTTTCCGGGTTTGATAGTCGAAGAACTTGGATTCAATGCCGTAGGCTCTCTCAAGCCACGCTGCCGCCTCCGGCAGAACGCTGCTTTTGGCCTGATCCACCGTGATTTCGAAATGCTCGGTTTCCTCGGTGACCCGCGGCCTCCCGGTGGAAAGGGCGTGCGCAGCCCCGAAACACAGCGCGAGAAGGCTGGCGAAAAAAAGAGGGCGCATGGAGTTTAAATAAGATTTCGCGATAAATCAGTTAATGGATGGAAAGGTAGCACGAATCCTCAGTCCGGGACACGATCCTTCCGGCCCTTTCAAGCAACTCTTTCAGAGAGTCAAGGAATGAAGGGCGCTCTTGTGTTCTCGGGTGTTCTCTGGTGTTCTTAAGCGCGGCCCAACACTTCCGCCAGGAAGCCGTTCACCTTGGCCACATAGGAGGCCGGTTCCGGAATGGCGGAGCCTTCGGCAAGCAAGGCTTGATCTACCAGCACGCGGTACCAGTCGGGAAGTTTCGGGTTTGCCGGGTCGGCTTCAAAGGTGCCGAGCAGTTTCTGGATGATGGGGTGATCCGGGTTGATTTCCAGAATGCGCTTGCTCTCCGTCACTTTCTGGTTCGCCATCTTGAGGATGCGCTCCAGGTTCGCACCCATGTCCTCTTCTCCGGCCACGAGGCAGCAAGGGCTTTCTTCCAGGCGCGTGGTGATGCGCACTTCCTTGAGCGTGTCGGACATCTTTTCCTCGAAGTCCTTCATGAACTTCTTGTACTGGCTGCTGGCTTCCTTTTGATGCTTTTTCTCGTCCTTCGAGAGGTCTCCCAAATCGAGATCGCCCTTGGCCGCGCTTAGCAGTTTCTTGCCGTCGAACTCGGTCAGGCTCTGCATCACCCACTCATCAATGGGGTCGGTGAGGTACAGCACCTCAATATCCTTCTTGCGGAACACCTCGAGATGCGGGCTGCCCTCCGCGGCCTTGCGGTTTTCGGCGGTGAGGTAATAGATGTCCTTCTGGCCCTCTTTCATATCGATGACGTAATCCTGCAACCCGCGGTAACGTCCTGCCTGGGTTTTGCTCGATTCGAAGCGCACCAGCCGCTTGAGTTCGTCGAGGTTCTCCCAGTTCATGTGGAAGCCCTCCTTGATCACCGTGCCAAACTCCTTCCAGAAGGCGGCGTACTTTTCCGGCTCTTCCTTGGCCAAGGTTTCCAGCAGGTTCAGCACCTTCTTGGCGGTCGCCTGGTTGATCTTCTGAATCACGGCGTTTTTCTGCAGGAGTTCGCGGGACACGTTGAGCGGCAGATCCTCGGAGTCCACGATGCCGCGTGTGAAGCGCAGGTAGGACGGCAGCAGCTCCTTGCAGTCGTTCATGATGAACACTCGCTTCACGTACAGCGAGAGCCCGTGCTTTTTTTCCGGATGGTAGAGGTCGTAGGGCGCCTTGGCGGGGATGTACAGAAGGGAGGTGTACTCCAGCGTCCCTTCCACCTGGCTGTGGGAATAGGCGAGGGGAGCTTCTTCCTCATGGGTGATGTGCTTGTAGAACTCCTCGTACTCTTCCGGGGTGATTTCGGATTTGGGTCTCCGCCAGAGCGGCGGCTTGGCGTTGAGGATTTCCTCTTTTCCGTCTTTGTCCCCTTCTTTGCTAATCAGTGCGATGGGGTAGGCGATGTACTCGCTGTATTTGCGCACGATAGACTGGATTTTCCAATCGTCCAGGAACTCCTTGTCCTCCTCCTTGAGATGGATTTCAAGATCTGTTCCGCGTCCCGGTTTTTCGGCCTCTTCAAGCGTGTAAGAGCCGTCTCCCGCGGATTCCCAGCGGACCGCGGGGCCGTCGTTTCCGAGCCGCCGGGTGGTCAGCACCACCTTGTCGGCCACCATGAACACGGAATAGAAGCCCACGCCGAACTGGCCGATGAGGCTCATGTCCTTTTTCTGATCGCCCGTGAGCTGTTCCAGAAACTTCTTGGTTCCTGAACTGGCGATGGTGCCGATGTTCTGGATGAGCTCCTCGCGCGTCATGCCCACGCCATTGTCGGAGATGCGAAGGATGCCCTTGTCCTTGTCGGCGCTGATGCGGATTTTGAAAGTGGCGTCGTCACCCAGCAATTCGACATGCGTGAGCGATTCGAAGCGGGCCTTGTCGATGGCGTCCGAAGCGTTGGAGATGAGCTCCCGGAGAAAGATCTCCTTGTGGGAATAAAGCGAGTGTATGACGAGGTTTAGCAGCTGCTTGACCTCGGCCTGGAATTCCATTTTCTGCGGTGCTTGAGTGGTCATCTTTGACTCCGGTAAAATCGGGTTTTGAGAAGTTGAAATTTAGGTAGTTCGGGCCTCGAGGCCAATGGGATAGGGCCGATGCATTTTGGGACAGCTGAGACTTAACGCGTTCCAATGGGGATATGGGGCGATTTCTACTTTCCATTTTCTCATCAACCTCGGACTCAGGCCATGACCCAGCTCAATAAATACAGTTCCCGACTCACGGAAACCATCTCCCAGCCCGGCTCCAAGGCCATGCTCTATGCCATTGGCATGACCGACGAGGACATGCACAAGGCGCAGGTCGGCATCGCCAGCACAGGCTACGACGGCAATCCGTGCAACATGCACCTCAACGAGCTGGCCCGGCACATCAAAGAGAGCGTGATCGCCGAAGGCATGGTCGGCCTCATGTTCCACACTATCGGCGTCAGCGACGGCATTTCGATGGGCACCGAAGGCATGAATTATAGTCTGCAGTCGCGCGATCTCATTGCGGATTCCATTGAAACCGTGACCCGCGCCATGTGGTACGACGGCAATATTTCCGTGGTGGGATGTGACAAGAACATGCCGGGATCTGTGATGGCCATGGCCCGCTTCAACCGGCCCAGCATCATGGTATACGGTGGAACCATCCTGCCGGGGTACCACGAAGGCAGAAAGCTGGACATCATTTCCGCCTTTGAGGCCTATGGAGAATACGTCGCCGGCAAAATCACGGAACCGCAGATGAACGAGGTGCTCAAGCAGGCCTGTCCGGGACAGGGCGCCTGCGGAGGCATGTACACGGCCAACACCATGGCCTCGGCCATCGAGACTTTGGGAATGTCGCTTCCCTACGATTCCTCCTCGCCGGCGGTCAGCGATGAAAAATTCCGCGAATGCCGCAACCTCGGCAAAGCCATGCGCAACCTGCTGGAACGCGACATCAAGCCGCGCGACATCATGACGCCCCAAGCCTTTGAAAATGCCATCACTATCGTGATAGCGCTGGGCGGCTCCACCAACGCGGTGCTGCACCTCATTGCCATGGCCAAGGCGGCGGGGGTGAAGCTCACAATCGACGACTTCCAACGCATCAGCGACAAGAGGCCCTATCTCGCGGATCTCAAGCCCAGCGGCAAATTCGTGATGGAAGACCTGCATGGCGTGGGTGGCGTTCCCGCGGTGCAAAAGCTTCTGATTAAGGAAGGGCTGATCGACGGCAACTGTCTTACCGTCACCGGCAAAACCCTGGCGGAGAATGTCGCTGACTTGCCGGGACTCAAGGAAGGCCAGAAAATCGTGTTTCCCGTATCCGCTCCGCTCAAGAAAAGCGGGCACATTCGCATCTTGTACGGCAATCTCTCCAAAGACGGCGCGGTGGCCAAGATCACGGGCAAGGAAGGGTTGTCCTTCACGGGTCCCGCCAAGGTTTACGATTCCGAGGAGGAAACCTTGCACGCTCTGGAGCGCAAGGAAATCGTAGCGGGGGAGGTGGTGGTCATTCGCTATGAGGGCCCCAAGGGCGGCCCCGGCATGAGCGAAATGCTCACCGTGACTTCCGCTATCATGGGGGCGGGCCTTGGCAAGACCGTGGCGCTCATCACCGACGGGCGGTTTTCGGGGGGTACGCACGGTTTCGTGGTGGGCCACGTCACGCCCGAGGCACAGGAGGGCGGTCTGCTGGCCGTCCTGCGCAACGGGGACGTCATCACCATCGACGCGGAGAAGAACACGCTGGATGCGGATCTTACCGAGGCGGAAATCGCCAGCCGCTTCAAGGGATGGAAAGCCCCCCCGTATAAAGTCACGCAAGGAACGCTCTACAAGTACATCAAGACCGTGAGCACGGCCTCCGAAGGTTGCGTCACGGACGCCTAGAATGCTTAGGTGACATAAGCCATGAAGTCTTTGTCCGCCCGCGCTCTGGGCATTTCCCCTTCGCCCACCGTGGCCATGGACGCCCGCTACAAGGAATTGCTGGCGCGCGGCTTGCCGGTCGTGAGTCTGGGCGCCGGAGAGCCCGATCTTCCCATGCCCGAAGCCGGCGTCGCGGCGGCCATTCAAGCGCTGCGGGAAGGCAAAACGCGCTATGCCCACATGGCGGGTCTGCCGGAATTGCGCGCCGCGCTCAGCCGAAAGTTCTCCGAGGAGAACGGCGTCGCTTATGCTCCCGAGGAAATTCTGGTCACCTCCGGCGCGAAGCAGGCCGTGTTTACGGCTTTGCTGGCGCTGCTTAATCCCGGGGATGAAGTCATCATCCCTTCCCCCTATTGGGTCACCTACCCGGAGGCGGTGCGTTTAGCGGGCGGGACTCCGGTCATCGTCGAGACCCGGATGAAGGAAGAGTTCAAGTTAAGGCCGGAGGATTTGCGGCAGGCCGTCACTTCGCGGACCAAACTTCTCATTCTCAATTCGCCCTGCAATCCCACGGGAGCCGTTTATAGTCGGAAAGAATTTGAGGCGCTGGCTGAAGTCGTCGTGGACAAAGACTTGTACTTGCTCTCGGATGAGATCTATGAGCATATCACCTTCGAAGCTGTTCGCTGTGTAAGCCCGGCTTCACTGAGCCCTGAGATGCGTGCGCGGACCGCCACGGTGAACGGATTTTCCAAGGCGTTCGCCATGCAGGGATTGCGCCTCGGCTACATTGGCGCGCCGGCGGCATGGGCCAAGGCCATGATTGCCGCGCAAAGCCATGCGGCGCATCATCCTTCCACCATCAGCCAGTATGCGGCCCTGGGATGCCTGCCCGCTTCCCCCGAAATCCTGCCCTCCATCCGGACGCATTACCAGAAGGCGAAAGACTTCGCGTTGTCGCGTTTGCAAAATATTCCGGGGGTCGCCTGGAACGATCCCCAGGGAGCCTTTTACGTGTTTCTTTCGGTTCAGTCGCTGTTGCCCGCCGTTGTGGGCGGACGCGCAATCAGCGGGTCGCTGGATTTGGCCGAGTACCTGCTGGAAGAGTGCAATCTCGCCACGGTTCCCGGCGTGGGGTTTGGCCGCGAAGGGTACTTGAGGCTTTCTTTCGCGAATTCATTGGACGATCTCAAGACGGCTTTCGACAGACTCGAACAAGGCCTGCGGGCGTTGTCGCCGCCGGCCTAATGCGCTAAGGTCCCCATGCGACTGGCTCTGCATCCCAAAAATCCCGAGACGAGGCTGGTGCAAAGGGTTCTCGAAGTCTTCGAAAAGGGCGGCGTCGTGGTGTATCCCACCGATTCCGGGTATTCCCTGGGATGCGACGCCTTGAACAAGTCTGGAGTGAACAGGCTCTACCATTTAAAACGCGCCATGAAAAAGTATTTCATGGCCCTGATGGTGCGGGACTTCAGTGTTGTCACCGATTTTGCCAAGGTGGACAACGCCGCCTACCGTTACATGAAAAAACTCGTGCCGGGCCCCTACACCTTCATCCTTCCCGCCACGGTGCGCGGCCGGAAAATACTCGACGTCAAGCGCGCCGAGGTCGGTGTGCGCATGCCGGATAGTCCCTTCACGAATGCTCTATTTAAGCTCAAGCCCGATTTCATTCTGCTCACTACGGCGGCGAAAATTCACGAGGATGAAAGCTTCAGCGATCCTGACGAAATAGACGCTGTGTTCGGGCATGAAGTGGACTTATTGGTGGACATGGGACCCGTGCCGGTGAATCCCACCACTATTCTGAGTTTGGTGTCCGGCGAGCCGCAGGTTATCCGCGAAGGCACGGGGCCGGTGCCGTAGCCGAATCTATCGCTTTAAAGAACCTTACGATCCCATCTTTTTGTCGACCCATTCGCACAGGGACTTCACCGCCTGAATGGATACATCGAAGAGTTTCTTTTCGGTCTCGTCGAGTTCTACTTCGAGGACTTTTTCCACGCCGCCGCCGCCGAGAACCACGGGAACGCCTGAATAAAGGCCCTTCACCCCGTATTCTCCGGAGAGCATGGCCGCGCAGGTGATCACGTTCTTCTTGTCCTTGAGGTAGGCTTCCGCCATGTGGATGGCCGACAGCGCTGGACTGTAAAAAGCCGATCCCGTCTTGAGCAAAGCCACTACTTCGCCGCCGGCGTTGGCCGTGCGCTTGGCGATGACGTCTATTTTTTCGCGCGACAAGAGCTGCGTGACGGGGATGCCGCCCGCGGTGCAGTAGCGAATCAGCGGCACCATCGTGTCCCCGTGGCCTCCCATGACGAGCGCGCGCACGTCCTCGGCGGACACGCCGATTTCCGCGGCCACCAGCGAGGCGAAGCGCGACGAATCCAGCACGCCCGCCATGCCCGCCACGCGCTTGGCCGGAAAGCCGGTGACGCGCTGCATGGCGTAGACCATCGCGTCGAGCGGGTTGGTGACCACGATGACGAAGGCGTTCGGTGCGCTCTTGCGGATGTGCTCGCCCACATTTTTGATGATGCCGAAATTCACTTCCAGGAGATCGTCGCGGCTCATGCCGGGCTTGCGCGGCAAACCCGCCGTGACGATGACGACGTCCGAGTCCTTGAGGGCGGTGAAGTCGTTGGAGCCGGTGAGGCTGCTCGAAGTGGGAATGATGGGCCCGCCGTGCAGGATGTCCAGGCTCTTGCCCTGGGGAGTGCCCTCGACCACGTCGATGAGCACGATGTCGCCCAATTGTTTCTGCGCGGCGAGCAGGGCCATGGTGCCGCCGATTTGTCCGGCGCCGACGAGTGCGATTTTGGGTCTGCGGATGGGCATGGGGAGTTCCTTTCTATGCCTTGCTCTGACTTAATCTGCCACGGCTTTACCGCATGGCTTCGAACATTTTTTGGCCTATTTCTGCGGCGGTTTCGGCGATGGTCACGCCCGCCGCGCGCAGGGCGTCTTTTTTGGATTGTGCGGTTCCCGCCTGGCCGTCCACGATGGCGCCGGCGTGGCCCATGCGCTTGCCCTTGGGCGCCGAAGCGCCGGCGATGAAGCCGACCACGGGTTTCTTCACATATTCCCGGATGTAGGCCGCTGCCATTTCCTCGTCGCTGCCGCCGATTTCGCCAATGAGAACAATGCCTTCAGTTTCGGAATCTTCATTCAGCATGCGGATGACGTCCAAATGCGAAAGCCCGTGGATGGGATCGCCGCCGATACCCACGGCTGTGGTTTGGCCCAGGCCGAGGAGTGAGGTTTGATGCACGGCTTCATAGGTCAAGGTTCCGGAACGCGACACGATTCCGATGCGGCCTTTTTTATGAATCGGACCCGGCGCGATACCGACCTTGCATACTCCGGCGGTCACGACGCCGGGGCAGTTGGGTCCGATAAGAATGCACTTCTTGTCTTTCAGGGCGTTGTGCACTTTCAGCATGTCGAGAGTGGGGATGCCTTCGGTGATGGCGACGATAAGCTCAATGCCCGCGTCCGCCGCCTCGAGAATCGCGTTTGCGGCAAAGGGCGCCGGAACGAAGATCATGGTGGTGTTGGCCCCGGTTTCCCGGCGGGCTTCGGCGACGCTGTTGAAGACGGAAAACCCGTCCACGGTGGTGCCCCCTTTTTTGGGGGTGACCCCTCCGACCACCTGCGTGCCGTAATCGCGGCACTGCTGGGAATGAAAAAGCCCCGCCTTGCCGGTGATGCCCTGGGTGATGAGACGGGTGTTCGCGTCGATAAGAATGGCCATTCGATTATACCCCGGCTGCGGCGGTTGCAACGGTGGCGGCTGCCTTGCGCGCCGCGTCTTCCAAATCATCGCCGGCGATGATGTCCAGACCGGATTCCCGAATAAGGGTTTTGCCCTGTTCCACGTTCGTGCCTTCGAGACGCACGACGAGCGGCACCTTGAGTCCCGTGGTGTTGACGGCGCCGATGATGCCGCGCGCGATGCGGTCGCAGGGCATGATGCCGCCGAAGATGTTCACCAGAATGGCCTTTACGTGCTTGTCGCCGCTGATGATTTCAAAGGCCTTGGTGACGGCTTCCTCGGAAGCGGAACCGCCCACGTCCAGGAAGTTGGCAGGCTGCGCGCCGTAGTGGGCGATAATGTCCATGGTCGCCATGGCCAGTCCCGCGCCGTTCACCATGCAGCCGATGTTGCCGTCGAGCTTGATGTAGCTGAGGCCGTATTTTGCGGCTTCGATTTCCGCGGGATCTTTTTCGGCGTCCGGGTCTCCGCCCGTGTCTTGCTGGCGAAACAGGGCGTTGTCGTCGATGTTCACCTTGCAGTCGAGAAGGACGAGGTTTCCCGCATCGTTGACCGCCAGGGGATTGATTTCCAGGAGCGCGCAATCCTTGGCGATATAGAGGTTGTAAAGTTTGCGCGCGATGTCCGCGAAGGGAGCGGCCTGCGAAGCGGTAAGACCGAGAAAATCGGAGGCCTGCTTCAAAAGCGCGTCGCCCGGCCCCTGGCCCCATTCGGGATAGAGCTTCAGGATTTTCTCGGGAGTGTGTTCGGCGATTTCCTCGATGTCCATCCCGCCCTCAGGACTGAGGATGAACACGATGTTGGCCTTGGCCCTGTCCAGAGTCACCGCGAAGTACAGCTCGCGGGCGATGCGGCTTTGATCTTCCAGCAGCACGGCCTCGATTTTCACGCCTTCGGGACCCGTCTGGTGGGTGACGAGCGTCATGCCAATCAGTTTAGAGGTAATCTGTTCGGCTTCGGCCAGACTGCCAAACAGTTTGATGCCGCCGGCTTTGCCGCGTCCTCCGGTAAAGGCCTGCGCCTTGGCCACGCCCTTTTCGCCTCCCAGGGCGGTCAAGGCTTTCTTTACTTCAGCGGAGGAAAAAACCACTTCACTGCGCGGCACGGGAAGTCCGGCTTGACGAAGCAGGGCCTTTCCCTGATATTCATGCAACTTCATGCGGACCTTTTACTAAAACCGACAAGGCGGAAATGCGGGTAGAATGAAAAGAGCAAAATGAAAAATGCGAAAAAATTCCGCTATTTGAGCACGGGACAGCCGAATTGCGGCTTGAGGAAATGCTTTTCCGGCAGGGCGCGGAACGGATCGTTTTTGGCCTTGACCATGAGTTTGAGATTGGTATTGCGCAGACTGTTCGACAGAGCGACTTGGGCAGTATGCAGGACGCTCATGATGGAACAGTTATTGGCGTCCTTGCAGCTCTCCGGATGCTCGAAACAATCCATCAGGTTAATCTTGCCCTCGATGGCTTCCACGATGTCGAGAATGGAGATGGATTCCGGTGTTCTGGAAAGGGCGACGCCCCCCTTGGGGCCGGGGAAGGTTTTAAGCAGTCCGGCTTTGGACAGGTTCGCCACGATGCTGTGCAAAAACCGAATCGAAAGTCCGGTGTCCTTCGCGATGGTGACGACCGGAAGGGGCCTAGTTTTTAAACCTTCCGACTTGGCGTCATAATGCCGACGGGCCAAATTTTGCATGGTCCGCAGGGCATAATCGGTTTTACGGGTGAATTTCATGACGGCCTATGCATAAAATATAGGCCTTACTGTAAATAAGGCAAAAAGCCTGAGTTCTGCGCAGATTGGGTTATCAGCTAGGGGGTTTAGGCTGTAAGGGGTGGGTATTCCGCAGCGGACGAGTTGAACATGGGAACACAATAAACACTCAGTTAAGAATACGGGCTCTCTTTTAACGTGCCTTTATTCAAGGGAAAACACCAAGAGGATAGCCCTAGTGGGCGATTATACGACGAATGTCTTTAATGAGCAGGAATAAGTGATAAGAATCCGTTGGCGATGGTTCAAAATCAAAATGCAAATAGAATTTCCGCGCCACCTCATCTTTGGCGTGAACGGCAAACGCACGGATACCGGCAATATCGGCCGCCTGTAACGTTCGACGCATGGCATCTTTCAGAAGACCCGCGCCGATTCCTCGTTTTTGCCAGGAATTGCTTACGGCCAACCGCGCTAGCAGCATGATTGGAACCGGATGACGGGAAAGCCCCTTAGTCAGGCGTGCCGGCGACTCCTCGTAATTTACCTGACCCACCGCGAGCGTATAGAAGCCAACAATTGATTGATCGGCCATGCCCACGTAAGATTGCGATGAGCCGGCCTGTTGATTGATGAAGGCGTATCGTACTAGAAACCGGTTAAGGTCTTCATTGCCACAGTCAAAGCCCTCCACGACATGTTCGCGCCGTAGCTTCTCAATAGAAAATGGCATTGTTCTGTACTGTTATCGAAATTTATCCTCCCTCAAAAACGCTACGTTCTTGAAAGAGTCTTTGAAGCCTCGGCAATTCGCGCGGTGGTGCATCAAGCGCTGCCATGAAAGCCGACCACTGTTTGGCATTTAGATCAAAATTATGGCGTTCCGCAAGAGTTTCTTGCGCTCGCGTCATGGCGCTTTCAAGCACAAATTCGCTCATGGATCGGTGTACCGCAGTCGCAGCGCTATGTAACGTCTGCTTGGCTTTGCGTGATAAGCGCAAATCCAGTTTTTCGGTTTTGACAATTCGCGTGGTCATGCAAAACTCCACCTTCTTAAGGAAGTATCAAGATATCAAAAATGACAGACATTGTCATGACAACTTATTTATCTGATTCATCCAGCTTGCCAGAAGGTGGCTGAGCTTCATGGGGGGTGGGGATCCTATCCGGCATAGAAGGAATCTATTTGGGGCCTAAACTTCTCTTCCACTATGTGACGGCGAATTTTGAGGGTCGGAGTGAGTTCTCCCGCTCCAATCGAGAGCGTTCTTTCCGCCAGATGGAATTTGCGGATTTTTTCCCAGTGATTGAGCTTCGCATTCACGTCCTCCACTATCTGGCGGAGTGCGGCCGATGCCTTCTCCGAACGCAGAAAGGCAGTATCCTCCATATCTTCATGACCCAATTCCTGCTTCCAAGCCTGGAGCCCCTCCATATTCGGGAATAAGAGCGCCGTTACAAAGGGACGTCCTTCGGCGATGACGAGCACCATGTCCACAAGTTTGTGCGTACCAATGGCCTGCTCTATGGGGACGGGGGCCACATATTTTCCGTTGGCGGTTTTGAAAAGTTCCTTTTTGCGTCCGGTGATGCGGAGATAGCCTTCGCCGTCCAGTTGACCCAAGTCTCCGGTGTGCAGCCAACCCTCGGCATCCACGGTTTGGGTCGTTTCCTCGGGCTTGCCGTAGTATCCCTTCATGATGCCGGCTCCACGCGCCAGAATTTCCCCATCCTCCGCGATGCGCACCTCCACTTCCGGATAGGGGATTCCCACCGTTCCCACCTTGCGGTGGCCGGGGAAATTCGCAGCGACCACGGGTGAGGCTTCGGTGAGGCCGTAACCTTCGTACACCGGAAGCCCTATGTTCAGGAAAAACCCATACAGGTTCGGATCGAGCGGGGCGCCGCCGGAAATCGCCAGGCGCAGACAACCGCCGAGCGAGGCGCGCATCTTGCGATACACCAGCGCGTCGAACACTTTGTCCAGAGGCGTGGGCGCGGAAGTGGGAGATTTTTCCTGCGCGCGCCGGAAGGCCGCGCGCGCCAGGCGTTTTTTAAGTCCGGCGGAGGTCTCCACGCCGAGCTGCATTTTGGCGTACATCTTTTCCAGGAGGCGCGGCACGAGGATAATGACCGTGGGGCGGACTTCACGCAGATCGTCGCCCACTTTTTTGATGTCCTCGACGAAATACAGGCTGGTGCCGGTGGAGAGATAGTAGTAGGACCCGATGCGCTCGAGCACGTGGGCGAGAGGAAGACAGGAAAGCAGGCGATCCTTTTGCGGGTCGAGCGGGAAACGGATGGAAGTGCCGACAACCTGGCTTACCAGGTTTCGGTGCGTGAGCTCCACGCCCTTAGGAATCCCCGTGCTGCCGGAGGTGTAGATCAAAGTGGCGGTATCCTCCTCCTTCACGGCCCGGGCCGAAGCGTCCCATTCGCCCGGCTGGTTTTCCAGCCGCTTCGCGCCGATAAGAAGCAGCATCTCCCAGGAAACGCAGCCCTGCAATTCCAAGGCCTTGGGCAAAGCGAGGATGCCTTCTATCGATTTCGGGCAGGGCTGCAAGGTTGAAAGCTGCGCCTCAGAACTAACGAAGAGAAAACGCATTCCGGAGTCCTGAATCTCGTAATGGAGATTTTCCGGAGCCACGTTCGGAAACAGGGGAACGGTCACCGCGCCGCATCCCAACGCCGCCAGATCCATCATGAGCCAGAAGGGGGACGGGTCCGCCATGATCCCCAAGCGATCGCCGGGCTTGAGGCCCAGTTCGAGCAGTCCCGCGCCCACCTTTCGCACGGTGTCCATCATCTCGGCGGTGGAGATGGAAATCCAGGCGCCGTCTTTCTTGTAGGACAGCGCGGCGGGATTCCGGTGGGTTTGGCCCACGTGCAGAATAAGGTTCGTGAGAGTCGTGAAAGGATTGGTCATAAGCCCTTTGCCCAAAAGAGGGATGCTCTGCTATTATAGTACATGGAAGACGGGGAAGTGAATCAGGTGGCGCAAGCCGGACATGCACAGCGACAGGCACAGGAAGGGAAGGTGAGCACATGGCAAAAGGCAAGGACAAAGGCGGAAAAGAAAAGAAGAAACCCAAGGGCGGCAAATACTAATCAGCAGCCTTTCCGCGCCCCGGCGGATTCCGGGGCAAATTTTTTCATGATGGGTTGTCGCCTGCATGCCTCTTGGACGTCGGTCCGGACTTTTCCTGTAACCGGCCGTTCAAAAGAGGCCCTTCGCATATCCAACTCCTCGCTTATCTAATATTCCACGCGTTGTGAAAATCCGCGAGAAAATCCACGATGAAGCGGACCCCCTCTTTTAGCGTCCAAGGACAGTTATGATGGCATTTTATGGAATCACCGGTGCTGTCCTGGGGTTCCTTCTTGGATGGCTTTTGGCTTCGCTGGGTTTGTTAAGACGCAAGCCGGACGCCGCGGGAATGGAAACGGAACTCCGGCGGCAAATCACGGAGAAGGACGCGGAACTTCAGCTCGCGCGCTCGCGCGAAAACGGCCTCATCGCCGAGAGATCCTCGGCCGCCGCCGAGCGGGACGCCGCCAAATCCCTGCTCCTCGATCAACAGTCCACCCACGAAAAATCTTTGGCCTCTTTGCGGGAAACCTTCCGGGCGCTCAGCGCCGAAGCTTTGGATCAAAACGCGCCGGTGTTTCTGCGCCTGGCCAAAGAGTCTTTCGAGAGCCTCCAGAAATCCGCGCAGGGGGATCTCACGCAGAGGCAGGAGGCAATTGCGGGTTTGCTGAAACCCCTTGAAGAGCAGCTCAAAACCTATCAGCAGCGGCTTCAGCAAAGCGACGCGACCCAATCCACGGCCCTGGGGGAGGTGAAGGAGAAACTCGAAACCCTGACCAGCCGCAGCGAGCTTTTGGCGATGGAAACGGAAAAATTCCGTTCCGTTCTCAAGTCCAACCAGGCCCGCGGGCGCTGGGGCGAGGAGACGCTGCGCCGCGTGGTGGAGGCGGCCGGCATGAGCCCTTACTGCGACTTTATCGAGCAGGCGCAGGGGGAAGAGGGAAGACCCGACATGGTGGTTCGCTTGCCCGGCGATCGCGCCATTATCGTGGACGCGAAAGTGCCGGATCTGGATTTTCTGGCGGCTCTGGAAACCGCCGACCTGGACAAGCGCAAACAGTCCCTGCGCGCGCACGCGGACAAGCTCAAGGAAACCATCAGGGATCTCGCGAACAAGGACTATCCGGCGAGCCATCCGAATTCCCTGGACTACGTGGTCCTTTTCCTCCCGGCGGAGTCCCTTTTCAGCGCCGCTTTGGAAGGCGATCGCGACCTCATCATCTGGGCGGGGAACCGGAAGATCATGCTGGCGACCCCTGCGTCTTTGATAGGCCTTCTTCGCGCGGTGAGCCTGAGCTGGGATCAGCAGAAGCAGACCGAAAACACCCGCGCCATCGCAGAGGACGCGCAAAACCTGTATGAGCGCGTCGTCAAATTCATGGAGCATTTTCACACTATGCGCGACAGTTTGGCGAACGTGAACAAAGCGTTCAATTCCGCGGTGGGCAGCTATGAAACCCGTGTGCGCCCGCAGGGTGAGAAGCTAAAGAAGTACGGTTTAGCGGCGGGGGGAAAAGAACTCGCCGAGATACCCATCATCGAAATCCCGCTGCGCCTTCCCGAATCCCCTTGACCCGTTGGGAAGAGGAAACGGGAAAAAGCGCCTACCCGATCAAAACGTTTTGCGCGTTTTGACGTCCACTTTCTTTTCCTCGTTTTTATCCATCACAGGCTGATCCCGATGCTGATTGGCGGTGGAGATGTCCACCGACGAGGCTTTTTGGTGGTGGTATTCCGGCTTGCAGTATTCCGTGGGCTCGTGCCCGGCGACGTAGTAATCGTCGTTGGGCGGTCCGCAGAAGCTTTGCGCCAGCAGTCCCGACACCGGACAGATCTTGACCTCCACGACGCCGTCCGGCCGGGGGAAATCCTCCGGCTGGGTTCCCCTTACGGCATAGCGCATCAGATCGATCCACATCGGCACGGCGTCGTCCGCACCCGCGTTTCCCGGCCCCATGGATGAGTGATCGTCCGCGCCCACCCAAATTCCCGCGGTGTAATGGCTCGTGAAGCCGATGTACCAGGCATCGGTGAAATCGTTGGTGGTGCCTGTTTTCCCGCCGGAAGGAACCTGAAAGCCGCTGGCCCAAACCGCGGCCGCCGTGCCGTGAATGTTCACGTCGCGCATCATGGTCAGGACAATCCAGGCCGCCTCCTTGCGCAGCGCCTCCTGAGTCTGCGGCGTGTTTTGATAAATCGTGCGCCCGTTCTTGTCGGTGACGCGCTCAACGAAGTAGGGCAGGGGACGCACGCCCCCGTTGGGAAAGGCGGTGTAGGCCGAGACCAGTTCCAAGAGCGTGGCTTCGCAGGAACCGATGGCCACCGAGGGCACGGCTGGAATGTCGTGCTGCAGCCCGAAGCGGCGCGCGTAGGAGACCACGGTGGGGAGTCCATATTTGAGGGCGGTTTGGATGGCGGGCAGGTTCTTCGATTTGTAAAACGCCCTGCGCATGGTCATGCGGCCTTCGAATCCCGGGTCGTAGTTCTGCGGCCGCCAGAACTTGGTCGAGTCCGTGGGATCCGGAATCGCGAGAGGCTCGTCGTCCACCATCTCGCCGGGAGAAGCGCCGTTGTCGATGGCCGCGGAATATACGAAGGGCTTGAAAGCCGATCCGGGTGAGCGCACGGCCTGAAGCGCGCGGTTGTATTTCGAGCTGTCGAAGTTCTCGCCGCCCACCATGGCCCTAACCGCTCCGGTTTGATTGTCCAGGACGAGCAGGGCCGCCTGGAGGTGCCGGTAGCGCAGGGCGTCCGGAAAGCGCTGGTGTCCCTCAACCGTGTCCGATCGCAGGTAAAGCGAATCGAAGCGCGGGTAATAGACGCTCCAGTAGTGGACGACGGTGTCGAGGGGAACGTGCAGCAGCTTGGCCATGTTGAAAGCCCGTGCGGTGGTGTAGCACTGGCGCACCTGAATCTTGTGCAGCTGCTGCGGCAAGATCTCGTCGGAATAGCGCTGCAGGGCGGAGTCCATGGTGGTGTACACGTGGGCGCCCTGATTGTAGACGAAATCTTCTCCCCATTTCTTCTCCAGGAATTCCCGCACCGTTTCGGTGAAGTAGGGGCCGAGGTCCGACTGGGGCCGGTAATCCAGAACCTCAAGCGGCGCGTTGACGGCGTGCTTCCATTCGGCGTGCGTGATGAAGCCTTCCTCCCGCATGGCGCCCAGCACGACGTTGCGCCGTTCGCGGGCTTCGTCCGGATTGTTGTCCGGACGGTAGGCTTCCGGGCGCTGCAAGAGGCCGGCCAGCAGCGCGTCCTGCTCCACCGTCAGGGAGTCGAGCGGCTTGCCGAAATATCTGTCCGCCGCCGCCGCGAAGCCGTAGGCTCCGGCGCCGAGATAAACCTGGTTGAAATAGAACTCGAGGATTTCGTCCTTGGTGTAGGACCGCTCTATCTTGATGGCCATCAAGAATTCCTTGGCCTTGCGGCGGACGCTGCGCTCCGGGGTGAGGAACAGGTTCTTGGCCAGCTGCTGCGTCAAAGTTGAGGCGCCGCGCGCGCGGCCCCCGAACAGGGCCGGGAACAGCGCGGAGGGGTAGGCCTTGAGATCCACGCCCCAATGTTCGCGGAAGGTGCGATCCTCGATGGAGAACACGGCGTTCTCAAGTTGAGGGGGGATTTTATTTTCCGGCACCCAAATGCGGCGCTGGATGTAAAACTCGTGGACGAGCCGGTCGTCCTTGTCGTAAAGGCGCGTGATCAGGTTGGGTTCGATGTGCTCCAAAGATTCCAGCGAAGGGAGGGAACGCGAGACGTAGGCGAAAAGGAGAAGGATGCAGGCAATACCCGCGCCCGTGAGCACCGCGAAGAGGCGGATCCAGGCCCAGAAATTGGCTCGGTAGGCGGGTTTACGGAACTGGTTCCATAAGGTCCCCAGCCATTTTCCGACTCCCAGGAAGATGGCTGTGAAAAGACGCTTCAACATCTGGCGCAAAGGTAGGATTCAGACAGATTTTTGCTAGCTTTGCCGCCGCTCTGCAGGCGTGGCCAAACTGGATAAGGCATCTGACTACGAATCAGAAGACTCCAGGTTCGAATCCTGGCGCTTGCACCATTCCTCTTTTATAGATTAAGGCCTATGAACCTCGAAGCCGTGGCCTCGGTCCTCTTGGAAAAACTCAGGGACATCGCCCAGACCGACACGGTCGTAGGGAAGCCTATTTTCATGGAGGGAACCACCCTCGTTCCGGTTTCCCGGGTTTCGCTCGGATTTGGCTTGGGCGGCGGGGGTAATAAAACCGAGATAGGCGGTTCCGGCGGCGGTTTGACCGTGGAACCCATCGCGTTCATCGTGGTGCAGGGCGACGACACCAAGATCGTCAAATTGAACGATGACAAAAATTTGGTCGCCAAGGTGATTGACCTCGTGCCGGACGTGCTGGCGCTCATCAAAAGGGACAAAAAGGACGAGTAAAAGAGGCCTTAAAGCGCGGCCTTACCATCGCCTTTGATTCTTCCTTCACAGCGCTTTCCAATAAATTTTTGACGGGCTCCGAATGTCGAACGCCAGCGATCTCGTTCGTTCCAAGATTCGGGAGATCCCGGACTTTCCAAAACCCGGAATCCTTTTCAGGGACATTACCCCCGTCTGGAAGGACCGCCTGGCGTTCGAAGCCTGCCTGCAGGCTTTCATCGATCATTATTCCCATTATTCCAAGATGCCTTGGCTTTCCTCTCTTGGCGCCCCCCGTTCATCCGGCGCCCACGATTCCAAAAAGCACGGCCTCATCGCCGGCATTGAAAGCCGGGGTTTTGTGATTGGCTCGGCTTTCGCCGCCCGGAGTGGCATGGGCTTCGTGCCGATACGCAAGAAAGGCAAGCTTCCCGCCGAGGTTGAATCCCACGAGTACCAATTGGAATACGGCTCCGATTGCGTCGAGATTCACAGGGACTCCGTGGAGCCGGGGCAAAGGGTGCTTCTGATGGATGACCTGCTCGCGACGGGCGGAACCATGCTGGCCTCCATTGAGCTCTTGAAAAGAATCGGGGCCCACATCGTTGGCTGCGCCGTCGTCATCGATCTGCCGGCGCTCGGCGGCAGGAAGAAAATCGAAGGCGCGGGCTACGAAGTCTTTTCCATAGTGGATTATTGATTCCATGACGCACCCGAAAGTTTGCGTCATCGGCGCGATGGATGAAGAGATCCGGGAGTTCCTGTCTCACGGCAAAATCCTGAAGACCGTCGAGCGGAAGACCTTTTGCGTCCACGAAGTTTCTCTTTTCGATTTTTCCGTCATCGTCGTCAAGTGCGGCATCGGCAAGGTCTTCGCGGCCCTCATCACCCAGTACGTCCTGGGCGAGTACGGTCCGGCGGCCGTGATTTCCACGGGCGTGGCGGGAGCCCTGTCGGCAAAGCTCAGGATAGGGGACGTGGTCGTGAGCGAGGATTGCGGCCAGCACGACATGGACGCGACGGCGCTGGGGTTCGAACGCGGAAGAATTCCCTACACGGATTTCAGGTTCTTCAAGGCCGACCGGGAGCTGATCCGATTCGCCTTGTCCGCCGATCTCGAGTCCAAGGATCACAAGGTGGTTTCGGGCCGCATCCTGACGGGCGATCAATTCATGACCGGAGTCCGCGGCGAGAGCCACCGGTTTTTGACGGAGGAGCTCGGCGGGGACGCCATCGACATGGAAAGCGCGGCGATAGCCCAGGTTTGCTGCGTCAATGAAACACCCTTTGTTTCGGTGAGGACCATATCCGATTACGCGGACAGCCAGGCGCATCTCGACTTCAATCAATTCCTTCCCCTTATCGCCCACAATTCCTTCCGAATCGTAAAGCGGATTTTAGAAGGCCACGCCAGCCTCTGGCAAAGGCCCTGAATTCTTTAGAACCCCTGTTTTTGCTTGAATTTAAGCGCTTTTATTTATTTGTTTTAACGACTATTTTTGCTAGGAGCAAAAGGAGCTTATCATGGTCATTGCAAATACCCGTGTTCCCGCACACCCGATTCATCCCCTATTCCTAAACCGATGGTCGCCCCGGGCGATGTCGGGTCAGGAAATGCCGCTCTCTGAACTCATGCCCCTGTTCGAAGCCGCCCGTTGGAGCCCCTCCGGCGGCAACGGCCAGCCGTGGCGTTTCCTATTCGCCCGAAAGGGAACACCCCAGTGGCAGGCCTACTTCGATTTGCTGATGCCGGGAAACCAGCTGTGGGCGAAAAATGCTTCGGCCCTTATAGTCCTATTGTCGCTTACGGTTCAGGAACACAACGGCAAGCCATCCTCCAGCCATACGTTGGACGCGGGCGCCGCGTGGATGAGCCTGGCGCTGCAAGGCAGCTTGAACGGCCTGGCGGTCCATGGCATGGGCGGGTTCGACAAGGAAAAAGCGCGGGAAGTTCTTGGCGTGCCGCCGGAATACAAGGTGGAGGAGATGATAGCGGTCGGTTATCCGGCACCCGTGGAGACTTTGCCGGAGAATTTTCAGGCGGTCGAAAAGCCCAATGCAAGAAAAAATCTGGAGGAGCTGGTCTTCGAAGGAAAATGGCCGGCCCCCAAGCCCTGAAGCGTCCCGTTCATAGGTCCTTATTGCAAACGGAAACCATTCTGTTTGTATGTTCACGTTTCCAATAAGTTTCCTTCCGTTTCTTTGATGTTTCCCGCGACAGGGAATCGTTCTCCGAGTATGATTTTTGCATAAATAATGCGCAACATTAAGAAGAGATTAAGTATTCGGAAGAAATCATTTAAGAGTGAATTAACCGTGTTTTAATTCGTCCTTGATATACTCTTCGCTGCCAAATCGAAGGAGTATTTCATGCGCGTTGCAGGCGCCGTCCCCCGTGTGATTTTCTGGGCCGCGCTCGGTTCTTTGCTTGGCTGCGTGGCAGGGTGTAAAAAAGATCTTTCCCCGGCCCTTCAGCCCGCTGTATTTCCCCAGGTGGAGGACGGCGGAGCGCTCATCCGCATTTCCTCCGACGCGGACTCCACGCTTTTCCATACGGCCATTGCCCTTCCGGGGGATTTGCATCTCCACGTGCAGGTGCCCGCCCGCATTGTCGTCAGCGTGTCCCATTCACCTTCCGAAGTCGGCAGCCCGCTGATTCTGTTTGAGACGCCCGATTTGACCACCCTGTATTCCGCCTACGATCAAAACCGCGTCAACTACGAGAAGTCCGCTAAAAACCTGCAGCGCATGCAGGATCTCTTTGCCCATCAATCGGCCACCGGAACGGACGTGGAAGAGGCCCAAAACGAAGAGCTTACGGAGGAGGCGGCCCTGAAAGAGACGGAAGGCAATCTGCGCGCCCAGGGGCTGGAGCCCGCCGAGCTCAAAAAGGCGACGGCAGGGGTGGTGTGGATGATAGGCGACGTTCCCGAAGCGAACCTTCAGGACTTAAAGTCGGGGGACAAGGTCTCCATCGACTTCGCCTCCTATCCCGGAGAAGAGTTTCCCGGACGCGTGGAAAGCATCGGAGACGTCGTGGACGCCGTCACGCGTACGGTTAAGGTGCGCGTCTCCGTGCCGACCCGGGGGAAAACGCTTCGCCCCGGGATGTTCGGCGAAGTCCGTTTCGGCGAGCAGGACAGCCGGGTGATTTGCCTTCCGGCCACCGCCGTGGTCACGGTGCTGGGGCACGATTACGTCTTCGTCTCCCCGCAGCCCTATGAGTTCCTGCGGCGGGAAGTCGTGCTGGGTCCGCAAACCCAGGACAGCCTCGTCATTGCGCAGGGGTTAAATCCCGGCGAGACGGTGGTGGTGGAAGGCGCCATGCTGCTCAAGGGACTCAGCTTCGGCTATTGACATCGGACATTGACGAAAGGCGACGGAAGGGTATTCCCATGCTGCAGGCGCAGATATTTTTGGACGACGGAGAACGCGGCCCGCAGGGCCCCCTTCACGAGTACATCATGGGGTTCCTCCTGAAAACAGGCGTCCGGGGCGCGACCTTGTACTGCGCCGATCAAGGGTTTGGCCTGCGGCGCCACCTGCATATGCCGGGTCGCATCGGCGTTTTGGATGAAAGACCCATCGTCATCACCTTCATCGATGAAGACGAAAAGGTGCGCGAGGCCCTCAAACACATCAAGCCCTTCCTGCGCGACGGCATCGCCGTCACGCACCGCGTGGAACCGGCATGATGCGTCTTCCGCCCGTTTCCCGGGGTGATGGCCCATGATCAGCCGTCTGCTTCACTTCGCCTTAAACAACAAATTCCTCACCTTCAGCCTCGTCCTCATCCTCGTCGGCTTGGGGGTCTACAGCTATCTCCATCTGAAGATAGACGCCTACCCGGACGTGGGGGACACCCAGGTGGAAATCATCACCAAGTATCCGGGCCAGGCCACGGAGGAGGTCGAGCGGCACGTCACCATTCCGCTGGAGAGGGCCCTGAACAGCGTGCCCCGGTTGCTGACGCGCAGGTCCCGCACCATTTTCGGACTGTCGGACATCGACTTGACCTTCGAGGACGGGACGGATGATTACTTCGCCCGGCAACAGGTCTATGACAAGCTGAACGACGCCGATCTTCCGGACGGCGTCACACCCCAGATAGCCCCCATTTGGACCCCCGTCGCCGAAATTTTCCGCTACGTGGTGGAGGGCGACGAGCGCTACAACTCCATGGACCTGCGCACGCTGCAGGATTGGACGATTTATCCGCGCATTTTGCAGGTGCCCGGAATCGTGGACGTGGTGACGTGCGGAGGGGCCGAAAAACAGGTTCACGTCCTCACCTCTCCCGACAGGCTGCTGCGCTTCAACCTGACGCTCCAGAACGTCATCGACGCGGTGCAGGCGAACAACCTCAACACCGGCGGAAGCATCATCACGCGCGGGGAGCAGGGATTCGCGGTCCGGGGAATCGGGTCCATCCAGAATGAGAAGGACATTGAAAACATCGTCGTCACCTCGCAGAACGGGGTGCCGGTGTTCATCCGCGACGTGGCCAGCGTCGAGGTGGCTCCTCCGGCCCCTTCGGGCATCCTGGGCTACATCATCCCCGCCGAACACCGGGACGTGGCCTCGGGAGTGGAAGGCATCGTGGTCATGCGCCGGGGCGAAAATCCGTCCGAGGTGCTGGCGCTCCTCAAGGCCAAACTCCAGGACATCCAGGCCTCTCTTCCCCCCGGGGTGCGAATCCGCACCATCGTGGACCGCACCGATCTGGTGAACCATACGCTGAAGACGGTTTCCCGGACGCTGTTCGAGGGGATGTCCATTGTCATTCTCGTCCTGCTTTTCTTTTTGGGCAACCTGCGCTCGGCTTTGGTCGTTGCCACCGCAATTCCCGTGTCCCTGCTCTTCGCCTTCATCCTGATGCGGCTGACCGGCATTCCGGCCAACCTGCTTTCTTTGGGAGCCGTCGATTTCGGGATCATCGTCGACGGAGCCGTGGTGATGGCCGAGAACATCATGCGGCGCTACCGGGAGGCGACGCCCCAGGAGCGATCCCACGGCGTGGGATGGCTCACGCTCAGCGCCGCGCAGGAAGTGGGACGGGAAATATTTTTCTCCGTCTCCATCATCATCCTCGCCTACCTGCCCCTGTTCACGTTGCAGAGGGTGGAGGGCAAGCTTTTCTCCCCCATGGCCTACACCTTGTCTTTTGCCGTCTTCGGATCGATGCTCATTGCGCTCACCTTGATCCCGGTGCTGATGTCCTGGATGTTCCGCAAGTTGTGGGCAAACGGCGGGACGCAAAAGCTGGAATGGCGGAATCCGGCGCTCACGGGGCTGCAGAAGATTTACGGGAGGCTGCTGGATGTTCTTCTCCGCTGGCCCCGTCTCACCAGCGGGGTGGCCCTTGCCCTTATCCTGGTGGCCCTTTTCGCCAGCACCAAGGTGGGAACCGAATTCCTGCCGGAGTTGGACGAGGGAGCCTTTACCATCCGCTGCATCATGCCCTCGGGCATCGATCTTCACACGGCGGCGAAAGTTCCGGATGTCGTCCGAAAAATCATCTCTTCCTATCCCGAGGTGGACGCGATGGTCACCATGCTGGGGCGCAACGATGAGGGGTCCGACCCCTATGGACCCAACCGGCTGGAGATCACCGTGAACCTGAAGGACTATTCCGACTGGCCGTCGGGGATGGACAAGAAGAAGCTTCGGGACATTTTGAAGAACCGGCTGGAGCAGGCGGTTCCCGGCGCGGTCTTCTCCTTTTCGCAGCCCATTATGGACAACCTCACCGAGGCGGTCACCGGCAGTGTCGCAGACTTGGCCATCCTCATCTCCGGCCCCGATTTGGATTTGATGCGGGCCAAGGGCCAGGAAATCCTGCAGGTGATCCGGGAAATCCGGGGAGCCTCGGAATACGGCATCGAGCAGGAGGGCAACCAGGCCCAGGTCGTCGTGGATGTTCGCCGGGAAGAAGCGGCCCGCTACGGAATCAACGTGAATGACATCCAAAAAATGGTGGAGGCCGCCATTGGGGGAAAAGTGATCAGCCAGCTTTTCGACGGCGAGAAGCATTACGACATTGTGGTGAGATATCTGCCCGAAAGCCGCAACACGGTGGAGGCCATTCAATCTTTGCTGGTGCCCTCCCCGACGGGAGCCCGCATTCCTCTGTCGGCGCTGGCGGACATCAAGCTGGTGGACGGCGCCACCATCATTCAGCGAGAGGACGGGGAGCGGCAGATCACCGTCCGCACCAACATACGTGACAGGGATCAGGGCAGCTTCGTGAAGGAGGCGCAGCAGAAGGTCGCGGCGGCGGTCACTTTGCCCAAAGGGTACAGCATCGACTGGGGAGGGCAATTCGAAAACCTGACGCGCGCGCGCAACCGCCTGCTGGTGGTTATTCCCATCACCCTAGCGCTCATTTTCGCCGTGCTATTCGTGCTGTACCGCCAGCCCCGGTACGCAGTCCTGACCTTGGCGAACGTTCCCTTCGCCCTCATCGGCGCCGTGGCGGCTCTGCTTTTGCGCGGATACCATTTCAACGTCTCCGCGGGGGTGGGCTGCGTTTCGCTTTTCGGCGTGGCCGTGATGTCGGGGGTGCTGCTTGTCTCCCGAATAAACCATCTCCGCGCTCAGGAGGATCTGGAATTGATGGAGGCCATCCGCAAGGGCGCGCGCATGCAGCTGCGGCCCATTCTGATGATGATGCTCGTGGCGCTTTTCGGATTGATTCCAGCCGCCCACGCCACCGGAATCGGATCCGATGTGCAGAGGCCCCTGGCCACGGTCATCGTCGGCGGCCTTTGCTCGTCACTTGTG
>Ga0206861_1054_pt1 | contig 26914 bp, 24 predicted proteins | sample Alteio_BWOrgCont_45_FD_152617 | JGI IMG/M metagenome (GOLD analysis project Ga0206861, IMG submission 152617) | Enriched cells from forest soil in Barre Woods Harvard Forest LTER site, Petersham, Massachusetts, United States -... | ecosystem: Environmental > Terrestrial > Soil > Temperate forest >... | reverse complement strand
GACCATGAACACAATAAGCCCAAAACATTTTCGCATTTTAGCAATTGCTCCTTCAGACAGAGGCTTCGGTTTTGCCGTTCTTGAAGGACAGAACACGCTCGTTGATTGGGGAATCAGGAGGGTGCAGGGGGAGAACAAGAACGCCAAATCGCTCAAAAAGGCGGAAGAGATGATCGCTCAATACAAGCCGGGAGTGCTGGTGCTTGAAAATGCTTCGGCCAAAAACTCCCTGCGGTCACCGCGAATTCGGAGGCTCTGCCGGCAAATCAGTAAGTTGGCTGAAACGCACAAAGTGAGCGTCAAATTGTTCTCGCGTGACCAAGTGATGAAAACCTTTTTTGCTGATGGTCGGGGAACAAAATATGCGCTGGCTGAAATCGTTGCGGAAAGATTTTCAGATGAGTTAAGCAGAAAATTACCACCGGAGCGTAAACTTGGTAATAGTGAGGATTCGCGGATGAACATCTTTGATGCGGTGGCTCTGGCTCTGGTGCTTCGCAAGCGTCACATGGAACGTAAATAATTTCTTTCTTGTCCGCTTGCATTATTGATGAAATTCTTCAGTCTTACATAGCTGGGACAGCGTCACGGGGCGGGCAAGGCGTTTGGATGTTCAGTTTGATGTAGGCGAGCTTTGCTTCGCTTTTGAGAAGCGTTCGTAGTCGAGAAGCTGCTCCGGCGTTCATATTTTCTTTGGCATCTCGCGTGCTATGGTTGGCGGTAACCGAGGAGATGGTACATTTGGTCGAATCGCTATAATCGAACAATTAAAAGCGCATCCAGATTACTGATAAAAAAGGACATTGTATGGCCAAGAAGAAGCAGGTATTTTCGCAAGCTTTTAAAGCGCGCGCAGCTGAATTGATATTGAACAGTGAATCGTCATTGATGGTTGATGTGGCGGCGATTGACCGCGAGCGGATTCTCAAGGCGGCGGACGTCGCGCTCAAGCTTGAACCGATTACTATCACAAAATATCACTCCGCTCTGAGTCAGGGCGGGGCGAATGACTTTTATTCCAACGGCGATTACTGGTGGCCGAATCCCGCCACGACAAACGGTTTGCCTTACGTCAGGCGCGACGGCAAATCGAATCCGAACAATTTCTGGCAACATCGTATGGCGATGCGTAATTTGCGCGACGCGGTGGCGGCGCTGGCCGCAACCTACAAAGTCACCGGCGAAAATCGTTACGCGACCAAGGCCGCTGAATTGTTGCGCGTGTTCTTTCTCAATCCGAAAACACGGATGAATCCGAATCTTCAATATGCGCAGGCCGTGCCCGGCAGTTCACCGGGCCGCAGTTTTGGCATCATTGATGGCTTGCATCTGATTGAAATTCCGCCGGCCATCGAGGCGATGGAGAAGTCGCCGGCATTCACACCGGAACTGGTCGCGGGCTTGAAACAATGGTTTCAGGCAATGGCTGACTGGATGGTCACAAGCAAGAACGGACGAGCCGAGGCCGCCACCAGAAATAATCATTCGGTCGCGTTCTGGCTGCAAATCGCCTCTTACGCGCGGTTCACAGGCGATGAGACGAAGCTGCCCGAATGCCGGCGGCAGTTCAAGAAAGTGTTTGTTCCGAAGCAGATGGCGGCGGACGGCAGTTTCCCGCTCGAACTAGCGCGCACGAAACCCTACGGCTATTCCATCTTCCAGTTCGACAACATGGTCGCGCTTTGCCAGGTGCTTTCGACGCCGGAAGACAATCTGTGGAAATTCGAGTTGCCCGATGGGCGCGGGATTCGCAAGGTCGTGGCTTATTTGTATCCGTTTCTCGCGGACAAATCGAAATGGCCGCTCAAGCCGGACGTGCAGGCCTGGGATGCTTGGCCGGTGCGGCAACCGGGTTTGCTGTTTGCCGGCCTTGCGTTTCAGGGACCAAACTATCTGGAGTTATGGAGAAAATTGCCTCCTGATCCAACCGACACCGAAGTCCGCCGCAATCAAGCCATCACGCAGCCAATCCTTTGGCTTCAATAAGAAGGGTCAATTCTAGTAATTATGACATTTTACCACGGCCATTCGTCCTCCAAACGTTCCAACCGCACCAGTTTGCGCTTGTTTTGCTTAATCTTCCGACCGGGGCCGATATCAGTGATTTATGTTTTGACGTAGATAATACCGCAAAGACGGCGGATCAGACCGAATGCTTATTTCGTTGCTTCACCCATAGTTCCTACCACCATCAAACCAATGTCTTCGCTGTAGTGGGATGGCTGTGCTAGATGAACTAAATGCAGGAGCGTGCCGCCGCGCATGACGATTTGGGCGCTCAGGAAAGCGCAGCCACCAAAACAAATGTCACGGTTTTGACGGCGTGTTGTGGAAAGTTTCGCTTATCAAACCGACGAAGCCAAAAAAGTTCGCCAAGCGCAAAAGTAAGTTTCCAGCAAAACGGTTAATTCAGCCCGCTTTCAAGCCATCCTTTGTGAAATTCATAATCCCGTGATTTTTCAAAAAAAAACTTGAGCGCAATTAAAAAAATCTGTAATAATGTAAATATCTAATCTTTACGATTGTGCATATAAATTTGAAAGTTATTTTCAACCGAGGGGAGATTCCTGTCCGGTAACAATAGTGAGTCAATTTAACACTTTTACAGATTTGGATATGCTAGCCCTGATAACATGCCACTTTAATTTCATAGGATATAATCGTCCTCGGCAAAATCTTTCTCGGTTCGTCCTTCAGATGCGGTCGTTTGGGTATCCCCTATATGGTGTCGAGGCATTTTTGCCCGGGCAGGTGCCCTTTACACGAGGGTGGAAGGACTGGAAGCAAATAATGATTGGCAAGGATCAGATTATGTTTCAGAAGGAGTCGTTGCTGAATGTGGCTGAAACACTTGTTCCTCGAGTCTACGATAAAATCGCATGGGTTGATGCTGACATCTGGTTTCAAAATCTGGAGTGGTTCGCTATGACAGAAAAGTTGCTCGAAAATTACAGGGTTCTGCAAATGTTTGAACGCTGCCATTTTTGTTCTCTTGATGGCAGGCCATTTAAAAGACTCCCTTCGTTTATGGAAGATTATCCTTCAGGTAAAAGATCTCACCCAGTAAGATCTCACGGAATTGCGTGGGCTGCGCAGCGAGGATTATGGACCCATTGTGGCGGCCTGTATACCCATGCAATCGTCGGAGGAGGCGATAAATTTATGGCAGGGGCATTTGTTGGAAATACAGGCATCCCGCTGGCTGTTGCGATCGGTGTTAACCTTGGCGTATACCAACAGTGGCAGCAGCGTGTGTCAACGTGGGTTGACCAAAAGTATTCGTTTGTCCCTGGTGATGTATTTCACGAATGGCACGGCACCCGAGCAAATCGTGCTTACGTTAAGCGATTTGAATTGACCCAAAACGCCGATCTTGCACGGATTACAGCAAAGGCGGATAATCAGCTTCTAAAATGGACAGAGGAAGCGCCTCGTGACTTAAGGCTCGGCGTTCACAAATATTTCATGGACAGGAGGGAAGATGGATGAACGTTAGCATTGCTGGCAATACTATTTCGAATTCCTTTCGGGATTATGCACTTAACAAATGCTTGTTCAAAATCACTGGCTTATAGGCTTCACGTATGATTTTCATTTCCTGCGCTTGACAGTTTTCTTTTTCTTCTCTGGTTTCATTTTGAGAACCGCCCGCATCAGGTCGGTGACAACTCACCGTTGAGAGGTGATGGCAAAATTCACCCTAAAAGGGAGTAAACGTGACTTTGCCGGGAGATTTTCGATAAAAGAGCCCATGGAAACTTTCTTGGGTTGACCTGCGCGGTACATGACAGTGCAGGAGCGCAAGGTCAATATAAAATATTTGACACTGTATTTGGCCTTGAATATGAGTTAGATAAAAAGGAGAAGTATTCTGTAACAAGTTGATGATAACTTTGAACGAGTTTTGTTTTGAATAAAATTTACTTTTACGTTCCCAACAAAAAATTCATAGTAGATTGGCCTGTCGATTTCTGGCCTTCACTTTTGAGTTTTTTGAAGTCCCATAAGCATATTCGCTTTGATGGGCCATACGGTCACACGCTTCATCCTTATGTTTATTTCCGCAGCCTTGGATTGCCTTGCGAACTTGTAAGTTCGTGGCCCATAGATGAGGGAATCATAATGGCTCATAGCGATTTTCTGTCGGCAAGCCGTACACCGCAGGAAAATCAGACTATCGTAGAAATTAAGCCCGACCGAGCCATAAGATGTCCATTTGCTAATTTCTATATTATTCAGAATCGCCACGATCCCATTACGCGGTGGCGGTCGCGTTCTTTTTTGAAATCCATTTTTGTGAATAATTGGCCACAGCCTGGTCTTCTCCCTCGAGATCCCGGACGCGGCAATCTATTTGAAAACATATGTTTCATCGGAAACCAGAGACAGATGTACCCAGGACTACAATCCCTTGGTTCTGCGCTACTAAATTTGGGATTGAAATGGAAAATCATAACTGATCGCAGCGCATGGCATGATTATAGGGAAGTGGATGCAATTGTGGCCCTACGGCGACAACTGGATTACGATTATCCTGCTAAACCAGGAAATAAATTATACAACGCTTGGTTGGCAGGTGTACCCGCTATTTTGGGTCCAGAGAGGGCATATCGAACAATTGGCAAGAGAAATATTGATTATCTGGAAGCAAAGACAGTCGAAGAGTCCATTGAACAAATTAAATTCTTGCAGACCAATTTAATGGCTCGCAATACATTGGTTCAATTTGGCGCAGCCCGGGCTGCCAAATTTCGATGTGAACAAACAGCGGAGCGTTGGAGAGATTTTACCATAAAAACAATTATCCCACATCATCGGCGTTGGATCAATTCGCCAATGTTAAGACACCAATTTTTCGCCGTCAGAGGATTTTATGTCCGTTTTCTTCATAAACGCTATTATCACGATATAAAATGGGTGTAAGACAATTGCACCGTGACGAAATAAAACGAACCATGAAAAATGCACATCCGTATATTTTCAATTGACCAAATGAATAAGATTAAGAAAATAGTTAAAAGTATAAACTTGATAGATAACAATCAAGAAGCGATAGCTTGCAAAAAGAACATTGAAGATTTGCGCTTGAGAATGGAAGGGTCGAAAACGACAATAGCCGTGGTTGACTATGGGGCAGTGTCTCCCTTATTGGATAATTCTATAGGGAATTCAGATGACTACCGGGTGACTTTTAAAACTATAGGTGATATCTGTAAAAGGGCAAGCGCCAAAAGAGAAAGAGACATGATTTTGTATAACTTAATCAGATGTATGAAACCTAAAATATGTCTTGAACTTGGAACCTGCCTAGGAATATCGGCCTGCTATCAAGGCCTAGCCTTAAAGTTTAATCAAAGCGGCACGTTAGTCACACTAGAAGGTTCAAAGATATTGGCGTCAATAGCAATTGATAATGTCAAATCTTTAGGACTTGATAATGTAACCGTGTTAGTAGGTAAGTTTTATGAAACTATGCCCCAGGCTTTACTGCACTATAATCCTGTCGATTTCGCCTTTATTGATGGCCATCACGAAGAAAATGCCACAATAAAGTATTGGCAAATGTTGCTCCCCTTTTTGTCTGACAATGCCGTAATAGTATTCGATGATATTAGATGGTCATCTGGAATGACTCGCGCATGGAAACATATAAAAAAGAACAAAAAAATCGACTCGGCGCTGGTTGCTAAAGGCATGGGGATATGCCTACTAAAATAATTTCTACTAGCTAATAGAACCAGCTGGCCAAGGTGAATTTCAAGAACTATGAATAAATCATTAAACATCATGCCCTTGCGTAAGAGGCTCGCTTCCGCTCCCAATCATGAAAGTTAAAACTAACAAGAATATTTTACAAGATGATAATGATATATCAATATCATTTTGTATAGCTTGTATGAATCGGTTAAGTCATCTACGTCAAACCTTGCCGATCAATTTGCGAGACAATCAAGATTATCCTTCTATCGAATTTATAGTATTAGATTATAATTCGTCGGACGGATTAAAAGAATGGATACAACACGAAATGAAAGATTATTTAAATATGAAGAAATTGATTTACCGCCGCGCGAAAGGATTTCAGTATTTCCACCATGCACACGCTAAAAATATAGCACACCGTTTGGCGCAGGGTAAAACTGTTTGTAATTTGGACGCTGATAATTATACTGGCCAAAGATTCGCAGAATATCTGGCGCAGATATTTACGAATGGAAAACGGCTAATACTTAGGTCGCCAAGTGTTAACTATGGAACTTATGGACGAATCGCCATGCATAAAGCTGATTTTGAATTAATTGGAGGATATGACGAACGAATGAAATATGGCTGGGGATATGAGGACACCGATCTTGTTACTCGGGCGCGTAGGATGGGCTTTCAGGAGCATCTTATTCCAACCCACTCACCTTTTCTAAAGGCTATTCGACATCAACATTCAGACCGAACTAAGCATACTAGACTTCACAATCTAAATCAGTCTTGTCAAATTCATAAGCGCCTTTCATTGGAAAGCATAAGTAAAGGAGAATATGTTGCAAATCAAGGAGAACAATGGGGCAACATTTGTTCCAAAATAAATCCTTGAAATATGTCCACCTACAGAAAACGTGGCCCGATCGATATGTCTTGCAAGATTTCACTAACTTTTCCTTATCTTAACGTTCGAAAAGCCGATAAGATTGGAATTTAGAACAATGCTTTTTCGCGATAATTTGCAGAAAAGTCGTTCTAGGACATGCTGCCACTTGGCAGTCACACGCTTCCAATTTGGAACTTAAATAAAAGAGAACTGTTGAAACAAACAAAGAAGTAAAATAGAATCAAGGCAAAATAATTTGACGATGAGAATTTCCTTTTGTACCACCTGCGCAAACAGGTTGCATTATTTTAGGCAAACGTTTGACGCGAATCTAAGGATCATATTGAAGAATTCGAATACGGAGTGGATAATATTAAATTACAATTCAAAGGATGAACTCCACGAATTCATGGTCGAACGAATATCTTTGTTGCCACCGCAAATTATCTACGCAAGAGATTTGTCAGATCGACCTTGGCATACGTCGGTGGCAAAAAACATTGCGCATCGATTGGGCTCCGGTGATATCTTGGTCAATCTGGATTGTGACAACTTTATTGGAGACATGATTGAAGCTATTTGTGCGCATTTTCAAACCGATATTCAAGTGCTTCACTTGTGGAGTGGAACCTTCATGGATGGCACATTCGGTCGCATTGCCATAGACAGAAAAGCTTTCTATGATCTGGGCGGCTATGACGAATCCTTCCATCCGGCAGGCCATCAGGATGTAGATGTTTTAGAGCGCGCCAAGGCCAAAGGCATGACCGTGTTGCACAGTCCCAGTCAGCACGATGCAGCAATCCAAAACAACAAGGAAGAAACAATCGAGTATTATGCTACTGATTTAAAATGGCGCGAAATGGAGAAAAAAAATCGGGGCAAATCAAAATCCAACATTAAAAATCATCGGCTCGTTGCCAATGACAGAATGGGTTGGGGAAAGACGCGTTTAGAAATCATCCCCGGCAGGGACGGGAAAAGTTAATATTACTTCAGGGCCTGATTTCTTCTCTGTGGCATTTTATTTTGAAAAAAACGCCAGGTATTATTTCGGGCATGGCATATGTCTCTGCGGCAGATCGGGGAATAGGGTTCAGTGTCAATTTTGAAAGAGATATGTCATTGTCCCCTTCATGCATTCGAATAATATTTATGGATGTTGCAGCGGATACCGTATTACAATTCATCAAGGACTGACCTGAATTGAATCTCGCCGGAAATTATTCCGAAATGATCAAGCCAACTTAATTTCACTCCTTCTACGGAAATATTCCTGGAAGTGGGATTATATAGGGGATAAGGCGGTTGGAAATAATTCTTCAATTATAAAAAGACCTTGGTTCATTTCAATGGAGAGAAAGATAATCTATTTGAAATTTTATCATCGGAAACAGTTAAAGGTGTGAAAGAAGATGAGCATTAGGTTTTTGTCGGCCATCGTCGTAGTAGTATGATTTTATTGTACGCGTGTTGTCAGAATAGCCTTTCGCCTGCCACGCCAAGTTTGGAAAGGCGGCATAAGTAGGAATAGATTTATGAAAATAAGAAAGGAGCACGTCGCTATGCAGTTTCCCATGTGTTCCTTTCCCATGTCCACGCATCGCCTTCCTGACCTGAAGAAAATACTTTGCGTTAATAGCAACCGCATGCATATCTAATGCACGATTTATCCGAACTACACCTGCCGATATCCATTGCGGTGGCTCAGCATGTTGGCAGCCAAAATAAAAAAGTCCCCAGTCATCAGGTAGCTGCAAAGCCTCAACCCGGGCATTGAATTCAGTATGAAAAACAACGTCGTCCTCAAGAAATAACACATTTGGGACGCGAGAGCGACCTGCTTCACGAAGCACAAGCCTTTTACCAATTGCGCATGATCTTTTTGCCAGAGAAAAAAATCCGCGGGTGTCACCTTTTAATACATCACACTCAATAGCAGGAAACCACCTAGCATCGCCAAGTCCAATCGCTGTCAGTCGCGGCATAAGCGTCTGGCGGCGATCTTCCCGTGCGAGTCGACTGACAAAAACTCGGTATGGAAACAGTTTATCCAAATTCATCTTAAATATATTAAAAATCAAGTTCTATGTTAGTAATAAATTATAGTTTAATTGGATGGTATAATTTATTTATTTCTGTGCCAATCTTCTTCATAACAGGCCGCCATCTGAACGTTTTCCCTGTATAAAATTTATTCCTCTCACTAGATTGAACAAATTTTCCGTTGCCGCCAATTCCAGCAAGTTTGAAGCCACTGTTATAAAGCAAGGTTGGAATCAAAACTTCATAGTGACCATACCACCCGTCACGATGGCTTTGGTGGAGATGGATCAAAGCCGACTTTGAAATGCGGTAAATCGGATTGAAAGAGCTCAAACGCTTTTCAAGTGAGATAAACTTCTCCGGGTGTCCAATGCACCTCCACCAATACCATTTGGGCTCATCAAAATAACTCCGAATGCGACAAGTCAAAAAATCAGCCTCAACTTGTTGAAATGATTCAAAGAAAAATTTCCAATCGCCAGAAAATCGCACATCGTATTCCACAAGCCAATAATAATCATAATTGCTGTTCTGTATAAAAAAATGCAAAAGAGGAAAATGAACACTGTAAGGAAAAAAAGATTTGGTTATACGAAAATGTTGGAATGCAAATGATTTGGCTGTGTGAAAATGTTGGAGTGCCTTCGAAATATCATCTGTAAAGCGATAAATATTGTCCTCGTTTTTTTCGGTAAAAAATGCGCCCTGCTTTTTGACATGGAGCAGAAAGTATGATTTAGCAGTGTTTCTCGTCGCTTCCGATATTTTTCTATATTCTTCAAGAATTTTGTCGTTCGCCAAATGAGACAAAAATAAAATTGCGGTCTTTCTGGCATCGGATTTTTCCTTTGGTCTTGCTCCGATTGTGTGGACAGAGAGTGAGTGCATGAGACATGGATATTTTTAGTTGAGTTTGGTTTCAAAGTCCACAATGGATTTGAAGCCGGGTGCGCTGTTGATCCCAAAAAACTTCGATCCTCTCGAAGATGGCTGTGCGCCATCTGGACAAGTGATGCAGCTGTCTGCTGGGAGATCGTCACTGAGTCAAAGGCCAGTCCAATTAAATTAAAATCAAATTTGTCTTGACGCAGAAGCAACCATTTTTTTAATTACTCTAATTTAGCCAAAAATTTGTTTAGGAGTTTTCAATTTTAAGAATTTTTTATGCCCAGCAATAAAAGCGGCTCAGGCAGCAACCCTGGTGGTGGTTCTGGCTCTGGTTCAGGTGGTGGTGGTGGATCATCAGGTGGTGGTGGATCATCAGGTGGTGGTGGATCATCAGGTGGTGGTGGAGGTGGTGGTGGCGCCGGTGGCTCAAGCGCTGGTTCGGGTTCTGGCGGTGGTGGATCATCAGGCGGTGGTGGATCATCAGGCGGTGGTGGATCATCAGGCGGTGGTGGATCATCGGGCGGTGGTGGATCATCGGGCGGTGGTGGATCATCGGGCGGTGGATCGTCGGGTGCCTCAAGCGGTGGTGGCAGTTCAGGCGGTTCATCGGGTGGCTCCAGTGGGGGATCATCGGGGTCTGGCAGTGGGTCAGGCTCCAGTGGCAGCAGCAATTCCTCTTCGTCCGCAAGCAGTCGTTCGTCGTCCAACTCGGCCGGGCGGTCCGGTTCTGGTGGCGGCGGTTCATCAGGTGGTGGTGGCTCCGGTGGCTCAAGCGCTGGTTCGGGTTCTGGCGGCTCAAGTGGCTCTGGCAGCACTTCGGCTTCCAGCGCCTCGGCAAGCTCGGCAAGCAGTTCTTCTAGCTCCAGCAGTTCATCGAGTTCAAGCAGTAGTTCATCAAGCTCAAGTTCGAGCAGCAGTTGTTCCTCTCCGCAGGGCGCTCTTGCTATTACAATTATCAAAGATGATTCGAGTTGGCCGGGTTCGAGGCCGACGGATATGTATAAACGATTAGGCTATCCTAATAACAGTGTGAACGATGATCAAATTTTGATTGATGTCATTCTACACATACCAAGTGGCTATTTTGTTCAAACAATAAATGCTTTTCTAGCGTATTTAGGGGGAACCGTGATAGTGCCAACTACCGGTTATCTAACAAGTGCCCTGCCGGCTGACAAAGAGTGGCTCACAAAAGCCTTTCTTAAAAGGTCGGCAAACCCTGTGCCGCCTTCCAGTATATCAACAAGCGCATTACAAACAATTATCAATGGAAAGCAATGGCGTCTTTTGAATGAATTTGTTATTTGCCCCGACGTGCAAAGCGGTGCATACAAAAAAAAGGTTCGTATAATAAGAAAAAAAAGTCTTATCGGACCGACGCCATTTACCAATTACAATCTCGTCCATGTTTCTGTCGACCTTCCTGTTTTCGGACCGACGTCTATTCCGATTCCGGCTGGCGCTTTGACTACACAATATGATCACAATATAGCAGATCCTGCGGATGAAAACGACAAACTCACTGGAGGTGGGGCGGGAGATAATTTCTTTACGCATAGAACGGCAGGACGAGTCGGCACTGGCTTGGAACCATATGAACGCGCTTTTTTACCCTTGCGGGCTCCGCCTTTTTCCACGGAACTTACATTCACAGTTCAACCTGATGATTCGATAGTGATGAGCGATAAACCGGGTTGGGATCTCAGTTGCATTTTTCCAACAGCTTATGTATATGCGCTTAATACACTGACTAATACCTACGAGCTGTCTGTGACCAGACCGCAAGGAGCTTCCCCCTTCGTTTGCTTCGATTCGCACGGGACGCCCTGGCCCCCGTAAAAAATATGAAAATGAAATATGAAACTTATTACAATTGTTACATGTGTATTTTTCACACTTACCAGTGTGGGTGCAGAAATAACCGATACTAACCAAATTTCAAGAAAGGGTGAATCTATGCTAGATCAAAAAACACTAGAGTCGTTGAGCAATAAATTTGCTGGACACAAGTCAATAACCTTGGACGAACTTGCGCGCGCGTTGCCACCGGACAAAGAAAAAGAATTTATAAACCGTGGCGCTCAAAACGGAATCTTTATATTCATTCCGGAGTTCTTTGATGCCGTGAATGATCCGGACTTAAAAATACGCTTTCTAAAAGCTTTGAACGAACCACTTTCCAAGCCGATGTTGGAAAAAATTTCGCAAGTAAGTTTGACGGAAACAAATTCCAGACTGAAACTTTACTATGGCGCGTTTTTATATCGCTATAATTATGAAAGAGGGTTGAAAATTCTTGAATCCATTCTCTCCAGCGACAATTCCTTTGAAAGAAAAGAAACTGCCCTAATTCTGGCTCTTAACAAAGAAAATTCCAGTGCTACGTCTGTAGTAAAGGCTCTCGAACAAGAAAACAACCTGAACATTGTGGGCCCCGATGAATTGCCTATCGCTCTTGGAAAATGGCATAATCCAATCGTCCAAGATTTTCTCAAAAGACGTTTTCAGCAACGATCGAACAATGTGTTTCTGGCGCTGTCCGTTGGTTTGGGAGACCAAAAGAAATTCCTGCCTCAAGTCGAAACTCTATTCAAAAGTCGGCGAGCCTACAATAGTGATAAAATTTATTTTGCGGCTGTTCTGTCGCGGCTTTCGACAAATCGCGATGACAATCCGGGCATTAATTTTCTTATTAAACAATTGCCGAATGTTATGCCACCACCACCATCTGAAAGAGGGTATAGCGTTCCACAAGAGCCTTTCAATATTGTAATAGCTTTGGGATATTGCGGATCGTCTCGCGCTGAAACGATTCTTCGCAACCTCGTTAAGACAAACTGGAATGCCAAATTAGGTGTTGATGATGCACGCCGTGGACTGATGGGCATAGCCGCCGAGGCACTTTCCGAAAATTTGACGCCCGACAATGTAAATGCCTTGGCTGATTATCTGAAATCTGCGAAGATTGAGGATTTTTCAGATGAAGGCCGATCTTCTTTTGTCTATAATATACTGACGTCTGAGACAAATGCTGAATTAAAAACCGCAATAACCAATCTTGTCTCCACTGATTTAATTAGTTTTTCAAAAGCATCAAAATTGAAATTATTGCCTAGGCAATTTTTACATTCACAATAAGAAGCTATGCAGTTAGAATTCCAAAGACAGATTACGAATTAACGCACTACTGTCTTGTCAGTTTCGTAGCTGAAGCCTGAAAATATCTGCATAAATTCATCAATTGGCACATCGAACATACCATGTTGCGTTGGGTAGCCGTTGACCAATCCCGGCGAACCGGCGGGTCTAAAATTGTTTCCCCAAGGATTGAACATATGCACCATGCGGTTGGTGGGATCATATTCCAAGACAGCGAGAACGTGTCCATGCGGGGTGCCCTTTGGGAGTGCTTTGGCTTTGTTTCCAGCAGTGCCAACTGCCATCAACCTGTGTTCACTTGAAAGCTTCGTCAATAGTTCGTCCATCTTTTCAACGGCACTTTTGGGGTCATGGTTAAGCCAGCGTTCCATTGGCGCACCCGCTGTTTTATGGCCAGTCAAAAGCACGATGACCGGGCTGTAATAACCACCGTGCCCGATGAGATCGTTAAAAACGGCTTCATCGTCCTCGATTTCCTGTCCCGTCCTTTCTTCTTTTGTTTCCTTGTGAAGCTGGGCATAGGCCTTTTCCAAAACAGAAAGCCAGATGCCATGATTCCGGCCTTCGGTGGCTCCCAAGATTAATTCAGCATCCGTAATCGGCTCAACGACGACATTCTTCCCATTGCCGAATTGAACCTCAAATTTTCCGTCTAGTTCAGGTTTGATCATCGTTCGCACCGCCTGTGGATTGTGGTAAACAAACGCGCCAATCACGGCCAACAGATAGCAATCACCCATGCCGCCTTGATGGAAGCCGAACAGGTTTGGATCATCAGGAAGAAACAGTGAATGATTTATCGCGTGAATGTGAGCCGCATCGCCGGAAACAGCCTTTTGTATCTGCGGATCGCCGGCGAGGGACAGTGCTTGTTGCAAAGTCAGGCCGTCCGTTTCAGTCTCGTCATCCAGCCGAACATGTCGTCGGAGAACAACTGCTACGGCCGCATCGGTTTCACGCACAGACGGGTCTTCGACCGCTGCGTTGATTTCCTTCAAATCAAGCTTGCCATCATTGTTGCGATCCCATTGGGTAAAAAGTGTTGAAAAAAGCTGTTGAAATGATTCGTCCTTTTGTCCCTGATTCACGACAGGCTTGGCTTTTCTTTGGGCGGCGTGACAAATCCAAATGTCCGCGCCAAGGATCAAAACAACAGCCAGAATTACAAGCCGACGCATATTAAAACCATAAAGGAGACGTGATCGCGCCGTCAAGCATTGAACCGGGACGCAAAAAATGGACTGCCGATGCAGAGAAATCAAAAAATAAATATTCCCCTTGACAATGGATGGCGGCAGTTTTTTACTCATAAAAATATCGTCCTATGCACTTGAATTAAATTGAGACTTAACCGTTTGAGGAAGGGAATCATATGGCCAAAGAGGAACCAAAGTTTTCGCGAACGTTCAAGGTGCGCGCGGTTGGGCTGGCATTGAACGGTGATTTGCCGTCGGCAGTTTTGGCCGGGGAACTGGGAATTTCCCCGGCGGATTTGAAACAATGGAAGAAGGAATTTGCGGGTGAGATCAAGCGGCAGAAGTTGACGTCCCGGCAGATCAAAGAAGAGGTGGCATTGTTGCGACAACAAAGCGCTGTTAAACCTTCTAAAATGTCGAAGGCTTCCAAAGTCAAAAAAAAGCAGGCAAAGAAATCGTCTTCCAAGCAGGCGGCAAAAACTGACAAGTTTGCCCCCATGTTTGCGGGAAGCGGCTCTGGGAGTGGTGGTGGTTCTGGCTCTGGTGGTGGTGGATCATCGGGTGGTGGTGGATCATCGGGTGGTGGTGGATCATCAGGTGGTGGATCTGGTTCTGGAGGTGGAAGTGGCTCGGGCGGAGGTTCCGGTAGCGGTTCAGGCGGTGGATCGTCGGGTGCCTCAAGCGGTGGTGGTAGTTCAGGCGGTTCATCGGGTGGCTCCAGTGGGGGATCATCGGGGTCTGGCAGTGGGTCAGGCTCCAGTGGCAGCAACAATTCCTCTTCGTCCGCAAGCAGTCGTTCGCCGTCTGGTTCTAGCAAATCCCAAGGCGGTTCATCAGGTGGTGGTGGCTCCGGTGGCTCAAGCGCTGGTTCGGGTTCTGGCTCTGGTTCTGGCGGCTCAAGTGGCTCTGGCAGCACTTCAGCTTCCAGCGCCTCGGCAAGCTCGGCAAGCAGTTCTTCTAGCTCCAGCAGTTCATCGAGTTCAAGCAGTAGCTCCTCAAGTTCACTCTCATTGCAATTGGTTACATTTTTGAATGGCTCCCGGATAAACATTGACGGGCAATCTACCCAGTATGACACGCCAGAATGGAAAGTTGGCAGGCCAACGGCAAAGCAGTCTCCTTATCTTTATCAAGCGGGAGCGTTCTTGAAGGTGACGGCCAAGTGGAATTTTTCAGGAAATGTGGCACCAGCTTCTGGTTCCTCCGGTCAAGTTTATATTAGAGGGGATGGAAGCGATGGATATAGCATACCTCCAACTCCTGGAACTGTTAGTGGAAAAACTATTACCCTTCCACCAACTGCTGCGTATACTGCGTTTCAGGCCAATTTAGTGCAGTATTTCAATCCGTTTGTCATTGCATGGTGGATTTCTTTTGATGGGCAGAAAACATGGAAGCGCGCGGGAATGAGCCAGAATGAGGTTTTTGTGACACTTGGCACACCAACCAGTCCTTATACCGTTACTCCGTATCGAACTGTGGCTTATCTCGCTTGTTGCAATCCCGGTGCGACCGATGCGGATACGGCAGTTACAAATACATGGGATGCGTTTTCAGGACGAAATGTCTGTAAATGGAATGACGCTAAAGGAAAATATGATACAAAACTTTATTATTATAAGCCGGGAACAGATTTCAGCCAAAGCGTGCAACAATATTCGTCGTTACCAGATGCCTCAACCGCGTTGTTAAGCCAAATGAATGGGTCTGCCAGATGTGGGGTATGGATGGGATTTTTTATGCAGGTATTGCAGCTAAACGCTGTTCAGTGTAATGGAATAAGTGCTTTTCCAATTGGACAAACTTCTGATGAATCCTTACTTTTTTATGTAGACAGATGGGGATTGACTAATTCTAAAAACCCGCTGCCCGGACAATATAAAAGCGCCAACCCAACTACTGTTGCATATCCAGACGGAGAACCAGCATATTGGAACGAGATGCAACTTTTACCAAATCCGCCCGGAGGTGAACCAGCCAATTATGGTGCTATTAAGAGCCTTGATGGCCATCCGGGACAGAATAGTCCAACTCCGTCACAAAAAATATGGGGCGATCATGCCTTCGTGAAATATACTTCTAGCACAAATACGGTTACTTATTATGACCCAAGCTATGGAATAACATATGCTGGCAGTGTGAATGTTCCTGATACAACGGGAGAAATGAATTTCCAGACAACCTCGTTGGTGTATTTTGGTGACAATGCTACACATAATCCATCTGACAAGCATTGGTATTTTGACCTTTATCAAACCAACGTGCTTAACGTATACTTTTTATGAGAATTCTCTTAATTTTATGTTTTATATTACAAATAAGTTATAGTTTGGCTCAATTAGACACAAATAATATTATGAATACCACTCCAAAATTGACTTTTATAGAAAATAAGGCGGCTAAACTAATATCACTTACCTCTTTAAAGTCCAAAGAGTATAAAATTGAAAATATTGAAGTTCCAGTGTTTCAATTAGTGCCAAACAGCAGCGACGATGCTAGGAAGCATTTATACCTAACCGGAATTGCCGTTTTGGGTAATCCATATTTAAATAAAACTGGGGTCTTTATTGATGCCGGTGATTTGTATTATTGTGACAATTCAGAAATGGTTCAGTTTGAAATATTGCCTGGTGGTAGCATGCGGTGGAGGACAAACTGCGTTGAATTAAATGTCTTTGAAAAAAACTCAAACGCGGCAATATCACAGTTCCAAATGAAAATCCAAAAAAAAGAAATTAAGGAAGATGACTATAGAAAGTCAGCAGGTTATATAAATTTAGCACGAGCTACGCCGGCTTATTTCTTTTCTGATAACTCTAATCCTGGTGGCGGAATAGTAATGCCGTCCGCAGAACCGATTAATATGGCTGATGGCATTTTAAAAATTGCGATTAAAAACCCTGTAACAAAAAAAATGGCTCTTGTTTTTATAGACATCAAGAGTAAAAAAGTAATTGAATCCGTTGTTGACGGTCAAGAAATGGATCTTAATACGGGAAAACCGTTTGCATCTCCATTAAAGGACAATTGAGACTAGTCGCTCAAGAAATAAATTTAGATTTATAAAATTAGGTCGTTAAAAATGAGCAACCGTTGCTTAAATGACGTAACATTGCCGGATGCGATGCACAAGAACGCTTTGTTATCATCAAGTTCAAACAAACCAGCCACGCGAGGCTCACAAAAGCTTAAATATTTCTTCGACCAAGTCTGGGTCATCAACTTGAAACGCCGTGAGGATCGTTTAGAACAATTTTTATCGGAAATCAATAAGTCCCAGTGGCCATTCCGCAGGCCGCAGGTATTTAACGCCATCGAAGGCGACAAAGTGGGTGTTCCAAAATTCTGGCAGACAGGGGGCGGCAGCTACGGTTGTCTGCGGTCTCACTTGGTTTTGCTGGAACGTGCCATTCAGGATGATATTGGCTCCGTCCTCGTTTTGGAGGATGATGCCGTGTTCATGAACACGTTTGGCAAAGACGTGGCAGACTTTCTGGCCAAGGTGCCGGATGACTGGCAGTGCTTGATGCTGGGAGGACAGCATGTCAATTCAAAGCCTTTCTCGGTTGTGCCGGGAATAATCCGAGCTGGTGCTGGCGGAGGCATCCAACGCACACATTGTTACGCCCTGCGCGGCCACGAGATTATGCAAGCCCTTTACCAGACATGGGCGAACGCCGCAGTGCATTGTGATTGGGTCATGGGGCCATGCACGGCCAAGTTTAACACTTACGCGCCGGATCCTTTTCTGGTCGGCCAAGCGGAAGGTGACAGTGACATTTCAGGACAACAAAATCCCTCTAAATTTTGGCGTTCACCTAGCGGCACCGAGCCGGTGATCGTGTTGCGTGCGCCCCGGTTGGTCATGGAAGCCCTTCGCAATAAAGGATGGCACGGCGGTTTTGCACGCGACCCGGCGACTGGAATTGATGAGGGACTCTGTGATATTTTTACTGATACGACGTTGGGATTACCACAACGGAGTGTTCGCCTCCGGCACTGGATAGATATGATTCAAGGAGAAGTGGTTTCGATGATCGAACCAGCCATTTGCACGGTCTGGCATCCGGCAGTAGATGCCAGCATGGTGCGGCCACTGGTCAAGGGCAATGTCATAGAGATTGTCGCAACCACGGCAGAGGATGCATTGAGTCAATTACCAGCCGATACTCATGTTTATAAGCCATCTCCAACGGTTGCAAATAATATTCGCGTAGTGCTATTGCGGGCTTCACGAGCGGTCATGGAAGTTTTGCGAGAAGAAGGCTGGCATAGCGGACATTGGCGTGATGAAGTTACCGGGCAAGATAATGGCGTGCGGCGATTATTTAGCTCGACCTCGGACAAGGCAAATCGCAATGCAGGCTTGCTTGATATTGTCCGCATGTTGCACGAAGAAGTCCGGCAAATGCCTAACGGGGTTGTAACACTCTGGCATGATGAAATTACGCCAGATATGCTAGAGGCCAAAGACATTCAAGTCATTGAAATCGTCGCCGTGAACGCAAATGAGGCCAAGATGAAATTGAAGGAGCTATCAGATGGCAAACGAACTTAAATTTATTACAACACCGAACGCCCCATGGATGGTAACCCAAGTGCCAGCGCAATTGGACGCCATGGCTGGGGCATGTAACGAATTGCATCGCGCCAAGCGCCAGATCATGTTCATCGTGCCAATTGCACATACCGTAGAGGCGTCTGATCTCGAAAGGCCCACATCACACATAGCAATCTTTACGCTGCCGAAAAAGAAGATTGTTAAATATAGCAAGAAGTGACCGCAAATAATTCATTGCTAAAACGTGATTTTAACAACATATAGAAGCATATGATCGGCTGGAAACCAAAACCTTTTATTTTCGTTCATATCCCCAAAAGCGCAGGAACAAGTATTGAAAAGGCGCTCATTCCCATTGTAAGCCAGCATAATGACTTCAAAGATTTTTTGGAAGCGGAACGATGTAAATTTTGGTTGCCAGGAAATAAAGGGCTTCAACATAGTAAGCTGCGACGATATGAACAACATTTCAAGCTTGATGAATATTTTAAGTTCGCATTTGTCAGGAACCCATGGGATCGTGCAATTTCACAAATCGAATATCTCCGATCCAAGGCTCATGCAGCTATATTTGCCAAAAAAACCATCAAGGAGCAAATCCAAGTTTACTGTTCAACGAAAAGTAATATCTGGGGACAAGATCTCGGAGCCTGCCAATTGGATTACTTGAAGGATGATTCCGGAAAAATAAAAATAGACTTTGTCGGCAGATTTGAATCTTTAGGAGTAGATTTCATAAAAATATGCGCCATGATTGGAATTGATCCAGTTCCAAACCTACCACATATTTTCAATTCTAATCGCGGTTTACATTATAGCGAATATTATGATGCAGAATCCGCTAACTGGATTGGAGGAAGGTTCTCAAAAGACATTCATTACTTTGGTTATAATTTTGAAACGCCGGGCGCAGCCCGCCAAAACTTAAGTAATGCCTTGCATATTGAACAACAGACCATCATTTTTAACCAATGAAATCTCCCCCATTATTGATTCATTGCCCGCGGGGATCAGGCCCTGTTTCAAAAATTTTCTTTAAAAAAGTGCGGCCACATTATTTAGAATATTGGGAAAGAACATCCGGACCTGGCATAGAGGTGATTACTTACAATAATCACGACCACCCATTTCCTGTAGAAATCCAAATGAGAAAAATGGGAATCCGCTACCATGTGCTGGCAAAAAATGTTCGCCCATGGAAGTTTTCCGGTAAAATTCTTCCTGTGTTGGAATTTTTGGAATCAGGCGCTGTGACAAGTTCCTTGGTCATGCTTATAGATGGGAACGATACAATTTTTACCCGCTTTCCTAGTTTAGAAGAAATCAAGGCCAAATTAGAAAGCCATAAACCGGCGGAAGCAGTCTTTTGTGCCACTCCAGCAAACTGGCCGCCAGATAATGTATGCAAAAAATATGAAAGCGGACTCTATCCGAAGCCTTACTGTCATTTATCCACCGGGGCATATGTTGGAAGTGTTGAAGCAATAATCAAGGGGCTTAAATGGATACGAGATAGAATGCCGTCACGGACACTCAACCTTTGGAATGGTGCATTTGACGATCAATTGGCGTGGAGGAGAGCACATTATGCCGCTCCTTTTCCTATGAGCATTGATTATAATTGTCTGCTCTTTAAGCGTTGTGGGAAATGGCTCGAAGAGGCTGAAAACCCTACGTGGTTAATGCCATCTTAAATTCTGGAATTGTTTGACTAGCCTTGCCTTGATTTGGGGACAAGTGCGGGGTGATTGTGTCAGCTAAAAGACACGACACCATGAACACTGAAAACAACACGCCGCGCAAACACAAACGATACGACGAAAACTTCAAACGCTCCGTCGTGAAGATGTGGCTTTTGGCCGGCCCCACCGCGTCGTCGGTTTCGAGCGCGACGCGAGACAGTCGGTCGCTGTTCATTTCCGTTTCGGGAAAAAGCTCTATGGACTGCCGGTCATTGATTTTAATCCACGTCAAATACAGCGTGCCGTCCTTGTTGCCAATATTTCCGACTGCTGTTTAAGAGCGAACCAAAGCCGTTGCATTACCCATTCTGAAATCTGGCACATGGCTACTTCCGCTTTGCATTTGCTGCGGAGCGCGCTTTTTTCAAAATATCCTCCAAGTTGACGCCGATTCCATCGGCGATGCGCACGATGGTTTCAAAAGAAGGGTGCCGCAAGCCGCGCTCCATATAGCTGATGGTTTGCTGTGTGATTCCGCACTGTGCCGACACCGCATATTTAGAAAGGCCGCGCCGTTCGCGCTCCTCGCGGAGAAGCCTAATGGTCTGGGCGCAAATGGCGCGTTGTTTGATACCCGATGGCACACCCAAGGAATATGCGAAAATGAGTTTGACAACATACTTCACAGTTGTTATGTATTTGCCATGTTTGCAAAACGCATCGGCCCTGACCCGCATGAAAACGGATCCCTGACTGTCGGCTGCCGGGGTTGCCCGGACATTTGGGAACTCGACAATGGTGATTTTGCCGTGATTGGCATCGACATCACGGATGCCGCCGCCCCCAAACTACCGCCCACGGCTGGTTGTGGCCCGGATGAACGGATCATCCGTCTGCCACGCAATCTTTTAATAAACGCCAAGCACGACATTCCCGACCACCTCTAGCACGATTTGTCCCTTCCATGTTAAAATGGGAGACATGGCACAATGGCTTGCTGAAAATTGGTTCGATCTATTCAGCTCCCTCGGCATCATCGGCGGTTTGTGGTTCACCGCTGTCTCACTCCGTTCTGAAACCAAAACGCGGCGCATTGCCAACCTCCTAATCATCACCGCAAATTACCGTGAGGTTTGGAAAGAGTTTTTCCGCTCCCCGGAACTGGCTCGTGTCATTGACCCTTCGGCGGATGTGGCAAAGCAGCCGGTCACGTCAGCAGAAGATTTTTTCGTGCACCTGATCATTTCAAATACGAACAGCGTGTATGAAACACTCAAAGATGAACTGGTGACCAAACAGGAAGGGCTGCGGCAAGATGTCAGATTGTTTTTCTCACTGCCAATTCCGAAAGCAGTTTGGAACAATACCAAACTGCTGCAAAATCAAGATTTTGCAGCATTCATTGAATCCTCTTTGAAGTAATTTTTATTTATTTCTTCGCGCACTGTTCAGCACATTGTCAAAATTTCAATTCCACGATAGTATTCAAAACATTATGGAACGCCCGCTGACCATCAGAGAAGAAGCCAACGCACTCACCTGTTTCGCATTTCGCAATGGCTACATTGAAGACCTGCATGCTGGCAAACATTCAGAACTTTTGAAAAATCCAGAAATCTCTCGCATTACAAATGATGAGATGAAGAAACTTATGATTGAAGCCTCGACAGCAATGGCGAAACTGTTGACTATGAAAGAAAACGATCCTGACAAATACTGGGAATTTTTGGTCGCTTACAATGGGGCATATTGCAGGGAATGGGAGAAATAGGGCTTTCGCCGCGTTCGTTGGAATGCCGATTCTCACCATGTGCTTTTCAAGCACTGCAAGGTCTGTTGAAAACAGATGCTTTCACTCGTAAAACGCGCATATGAGAATGGCGGCATTCTCACTTTTATTCTCATTTCGGCTTTTCGTAAAACTTAAAAATCGTCAATGGCTTGATACCATTGACGATTTTCAAATTGGAGCGGGCGAAGGGAATCGAACCCTCGTGTGCAGTTTGGAAGACTGCCGTTCTACCATTGAACTACGCCCGCTTGCGCTGTGTTGCGGCAAACCCACACCGGTTCAGCGAATTTCAACTTGCCGGCCGTAGCTTGAAGAGCGAAGGCTGGCACGGCGCAAATCATATCGCCTGCGCTTGCCTTGTCAATCCGCCGCCGCTAAACTCGACGCGATGAATTCGCTGCTTCTCACGGGCGGGCGCGTGGTTGATCCCGCCAATAAATTTGATGCCATCGCCGACGTTCTCATCCTTGTCGGAAAAATTTCCGCCGTCGGCAAAAAACTTTCCGCGCCTGCGGGCATTGAAACTTTCGACGCGACCGGGAAAATTATTTCGCCCGGACTGATTGATTTGCACGTTCATCTGCGTGAACCCGGCCAGACGGCCAAAGAAAATCTGGCGACGGGAACGGCGGCGGCGGCGCGCGGCGGATTTACATCCGTCGTTTGCATGCCCAATACGTCGCCCGCGATTGATAATGCCGGAACCGTCGCGCTTATCCACGAACGCGCACAGGAACAAGGCGTCGTGAATGTTTTCGTGACCGGCGCGATCACCAAAAACATCGCGGGCGAAGAACTCGCGCCCATCGGCGGATTGAAAAAAGCCGGCGTGGTGGCGATCACCGACGACGGCCATTGCATCCAGAACAATGAGCTCATGCGCCGCGCCTGCGAATACGCGAAGATGTTCGACCTGCCGGTTTTTGATCATTGCCAGGATTATGCGCTCGTGACCGACGGGGTGATGCACGAAGGTTATTGGAGCACCGCACTCGGCTTGCGCGGCTGGCCGGCGGCGGGCGAAGAAATGATCGTCGCGCGGAACATCTTGCTGGCCGAATTGACCGGCGCAAAGATTCACTGCCAGCATTTGAGCGCGGCCGGCAGCGTGGCGCTCATCCGCGAAGCAAAAAAACGCGGTGTTCCGATCTCCGGCGAGGCGTGTCCGCATCATTTCACTTTGACCGATGCCGCGATTGCCGGCAGCGAGAAATTCTGGGCGGAAGACGGAAAAATCCTCGCGTCCGCACAAGGTGGGCTTCCTGAATGGCCGGTTTACGACACGAATCTCAAAATGAATCCGCCGCTGCGTTCCGCGCGCGACCGCGAGGCGATTCTCGCCGGGCTGGCCGACGGCACGATTGAGATTTTATGCAGCGATCACGCGCCGCATTGTGATTACGAAAAGGAAGTCGAGTTTGATTACGCGCCCTTTGGCATCACCGGCCTGGAAACGGAACTCGCGCTTTCACTGATGCAACTGGTGCATACGAAAAGAATTTCGCTTTCGGATTTGATCGCCAAATTCACGGTGAATCCCGCGCGCCTTTTGAATTTGCCCAAAGGGAGCTTGAGTGTCGGCGTGGACGCAGATGTGACGGTTTTTGATCCGAACGAAGATTGGATTTTTAACCGTGAAAATTCCGCGAGCAAATCCAGGAACAACCCGTTTTTCGGCTGGAAACTCAAAGGCAAAGCCGTGGTGACCATCGTGGCCGGAAAAATCGTCTGGTCTGAACAAAATGAACTGGTTGGTGTCTAACATTTGGTTGCGGTATAATCTTTAAACTGGAAAAATTTATGAAAAAATTACTTATGGCGTTAATTATCGGCTGCGCCGGGCTGCAAACGCAGGCCGCGGATTCAAGCTGGGGAACGGATTTGCCCAAAGCCTTGGCCCAGGCCAAAACCGGCAAGCAGTTGGTGCTGATCAATTTCACCGGTTCGGATTGGTGCCCTTGGTGCATCAAATTCGACCACGAAGTCTTGGAGGCGGACAAATTCAAGGACTACGCAAAGTCGCATTTGCAATTGGTGGAAGCGGATTTTCCGAACAAGAAGCCGCAAAGTGATGCCCTGAAAGCGGCCAACGCCGCTTTGCAGCAGAAATATAAAGTGGACGGCTTTCCAACATTGCTGGTTTTGGATGCGGATGGAAAAGAAATCGGACGACAGGTCGGCTATGCCGAAGGCGGTCCGGATGCTTTCATCAAGGAAATCGAGGGGTACAAAAAATAATTGTAAAAATTTCAGGACAGGCAGGCGCGGGCAAAAATCCCGCGCCTTTTTTTTTGCTTCAAATAAAATTCCTGCCTAAAATCCATCGAATTTGATGAAAGCCATTTTAGCTCTTGAAGACGGTTCGGTTTTTCACGGCACCGGTTTTGGCGCCCGCACATCGGCGAGCGGCGAAGTCTGCTTCAATACTTCGATGACCGGCTATCAGGAAATCCTCACCGATCCGTCCTACAAAGGACAGATCGTGACGATGACCTATCCGCTCATCGGCAATTACGGCGTAAATTCACAGGACGTGGAATCGTGGCGTCCGCACGCGGCGGGTTTTGTCATCCGCGAATTGTCGCCGGTCGTCAGCAACTGGCGGGCGGATTTTTCGCTCGCGGAATACCTGGAAAAGAACGGCATTCCAGGAATCCAAGGTCTTGACACCCGCGCGCTCACAAAAAAATTGCGCGTGCGCGGCGCGTTGAACGGATTCATTTCCACCGAGGAAATTTCCGAAGCCGAAGCCGTCAAACGCGCGCGGGAATTTGTTTTCGTCGGCGTGGATTACGTCAAGGAAGTGACGCATAAAAATGCGTTTCGCTGGGACGAAAAAGACGAACAAAGCGCGGCGTTCGATCTGGTTCGCGGCAATGAAAAAATTGACGCGCGCAACCATCATAAACCGCTGCCACCGGCGGACATCCCGATCGTCGCCTTTGATTACGGGATGAAATACAACATTCTCCGCCGTTTGCGCCAACACGGTTTTGCGACGCAAGTTTTGCCCGCGACCGCGAGTGCGGCCGAGGCGCTCAAACACAAGCCTGCCGGGATTTTTCTCTCGAACGGCCCCGGCGATCCCGCCGCGCTGGATTATATCGTGCGCGAAGTGAAGACTTTGGCGGACACGGGCATCCCGATTTTTGGGATTTGCCTCGGCCACCAGATTTTGGGACAGGCGTTTGGCGGCAAAACTTTCAAATTGAAATTCGGCCATCGTGGCGGCAATCAGCCGGTAAAAGATTTGGAATCCGGCAAGGTTGAGATCACGTCGCAAAATCACGGTTTTGCGGTGGATGGGAGAAGTTTGGCGGCGGACGTGGCCGTCAATCGCATTAATCTTAATGACCAAACGGTCGAAGGTTTGCGCCACAAGCAGAAACCGATTTTCAGCGTGCAATACCATCCGGAAGCCTCGCCCGGCCCGCATGATTCGACGACCCTGTTCGCCGAGTTCCGTTCATTGATCGAAGCCCGCGGATGAAAAGATTTTATCCCGGAGATTTCCGTTTGACTTGAAACCGTCTGTGACCATAATCAGCTTACCGTAATTTATGGCGAAACTTGTTATCCTGAACCAGGGCATGACGGGTCGGACGTTTGACTTGAATGTTGAACGCACGACGGTGGGGCGCGTCGAGGATAATACTTTTCAGATCACCGACCCGTCGGTTTCCAGCCATCACGCGGAAATCATCCTGCGCGGTTCAGATATCGTCATTAAAGACCTGAATTCGACGAATGGTTCATTCGTCAACAACGATAAGATTACCGAAACCATCCTCAAGCCCGGCCAGACGTTGCGGTTCGGCCAGGTGGAATTGCGGATTGATGATGGCCGTCCGGTTTCCGCGCCCACGCCAGCAGGGGGCACACCTCCCGCGCCCGCGCCTGCTAAAAAGCAGGTGGATGCCACGATGATCATTCCGCGTGGCGTGAGTTTGAGCGATTTGGAGCAAGGCGGCGCCCGCCCGCCGGGTTTTGACACGAACACCGTTTTTTCCAAGAAGAAAAACAAAGCCAACACTTACTTCATCATTGCCGGCGTTGTGGTCGCCATTGTGATTATCGTGCTGATCGTTCTCGCCTGGAGCAAGGTCAGCGCCGGGCACCAATAATTTTTAAGCGGCGGTTATCAACCACGCTGGGCCACGATCATAACGCAGTCGTTTTCCAATCTTCAGGCAGCGCGCGCAGTAAAACTTTTCCACATTTTCGCCGGCAACAAACCGAGCGTGATAAATCCCACCTGGCTCATCACGAACAGCACCAGCCATTTGAACGCCGCGTCCGTAAAACCATAGCTGTGCAGGCCGATGCCGAGCATGTTCACGCCGAACCACGACCAACTCGTCACGATGTTGCCGCCGATGGCGCAAACGACGAGGCCGCGTTCGCGGATCATTCCGCCCCAACGCAAGTGCAAAATCAAAGCATTCCACAAAACGATGATCAGCGCGCCGTTTTCTTTCGGATCCCAGCCCCAAAACCGTCCCCACGATTGGTCTGCCCAAATGCCGCCAAGCACGGTGCCGACAAAACTGAATAGCGTCGCAAAACAGACAATCCCATAGATCATTCGCGCGAGTGATTTGCCCGTTGCCTCGTCCAAAGTTTTCGTGAACACCCCGCGCACAATGTAGATCAGTGCCAGAAATCCCGCCACAAACGTGCTCGCGTAACCGAGGGTCACGACGACGACGTGTGTGGCCAGCCAGAAATTCGTGTCCAGCACCGCGCGCATCATTTCCATCGTGTCGCCGTCGAGCGCAAGATTTTGCGCGATGATGAGCGTGATGAACGCCATCCCCGCCGCCACGACCGCACCGATGCCATTTTTATGGAATTTTTCCAGAATGAGCCCGAGAACGACCGCGCCCCAGCCGATGAAAATCGCCGACGAATACAGATTCGTCACCGGTGGGCGGCCTTGCAGCACGATGCGATAAATCAAACCGGTCGTGTGGATGAAAAATGCCAGTGCGATCAACCAAACGG
>Ga0206861_1047_pt2 | contig 27334 bp, 28 predicted proteins | sample Alteio_BWOrgCont_45_FD_152617 | JGI IMG/M metagenome (GOLD analysis project Ga0206861, IMG submission 152617) | Enriched cells from forest soil in Barre Woods Harvard Forest LTER site, Petersham, Massachusetts, United States -... | ecosystem: Environmental > Terrestrial > Soil > Temperate forest >... | reverse complement strand
GCAAAGTCCATGCTGCTCATGATATGGCTTTTAGTTTGAGGGGTCTCTGACCCTTCCTCAACTTGCTCCATGATGTCTAAGCCATCCAGCCCGCCGCAGTTGCAATCTTTCAAAAGCCCCATTAAGCCATTGAGTTCTTCTTTGTCCATTGCAAGGCGGGTTTGGTTTTCATCTTGGATAAACTCACCAAGCTGCTTCCATATCTCATTCAACTTCACGGCATACCTGTCAAACTTCTCCACTTTGCCATTCTTTACAGCCCTGTTAATGCTTGCATAGAGCCTTTTGGCTTTATCTTTTACACCTGTTTTGCCATGAAGACTGATAAAGCGTTTAATAAGCTGCACCGAATGCATTACCTTTTCTTTACTGAAAAGCGATGAGAACTCTTTTAAAGTAGCTGGTGCTAATTTGACTAATGTGGATTCACCTTTCCTGCCATTGTAAACCTCAATAAGCTTTTTCTGCATGTACACTATTTGCTTGGCGTAAGGCGAAGTTTTACGGATGCGCTTTTCAAGCATTGCCCGTTGCAATGAGTTAATGAAGCTCAGTAATTGGTCGTAAGTTTTTGTCTTGCCATCCAAATTAATGTACCGTTTCATAAAACGTAACTCTTCAGGGATCCGCTCCACAAAATCAATATCAGTCCGCAGAGCGGCTTCCTTCTTTTTGGGTTGAGCAGCAACTTTCTTCTTTACCTCAGTCTTTTGCACTTTTGGGATTTCTTGCTTGGACTTTATAACTGTCTGTTTTTTCACAGGGATAGGCTTTTTAGCCGTAGCAAGGAACTTTTCCAGCGAAGTAAAATATAGGTCGATTGCCTTTTTTATGGTAGAATTACCGTCATAAGCCGCCGTGCTGCTTCCCGTGACGGTAACCCTTTTCACATAGTCGTGTCCCTTTTGCAAGGGAGCAGGCAAGGCTGAAAAATCAACATTCTTAACCTGTTCAAAATAATTGCGTATCGTTATCATGCGTTTTTGTATTAGGGTTTATGCTGCGAGTAATTCAAGTTCCAGTTCGAGGGCTTCCGCCTCGAACTCCAACATGCGGATGTCATCCTCGTTTTGTTCTTCCTCGTCGGACGGTGGTAAAATTGTAATCTTGGCAACCCGCTTTGGCGGGGCTTCATCTTTTATCATATCAAATTGCAGGAAGCTTATGGTAACTGCTGCGCTCATCTTACGCTGTAATATTTCTACGAAAGCTGGCAGGTTCTTGGCTGGTAACATGGCTACCATCTTATCAGCCACTTTATCGAAATTGTTGTTCTCAACGAGGTCAAGGATTTCTTTTTCAAGATAAACCTCGCCGCCTCGCTGTCTTGCCCCAGCTACAATGATTTTAAAATCACTACCATGCCGGAATATACCCACATCATTGCTGGTAAATATTGCGGCATTTTGTGATAGGGATTTTATAATAGTGAGCGCCCTCATAATAGGAACGACCACTTTATCGCCGAGGTCAGCGGGTGCCCAGCTTTCAGGCATGAGTATTCCTTTTTTCGTATCTCCGCTTTTGGTGGTATAGCTTATTAGTTTCCCTTTCAGGTCTCCATAAGCCTGTAATAAATTGCCTGTAATGATATGGCGTATCTTCCTGTCCACCACATTGGCTTTGATAGCTTTTCCCCAATCCTCATAGAGGGCTTCTATTCCGGGGTCTTTCACATCCATGCTTGCTCCGATAATGGAAGTAATATTATCGGAGTAGCTTGCGGGAAGAGCCATATATTTATTGCTGTTGGCAATAGCAAAGCGTAAGCGTATATTGCTGGGAGAGAATGGGTTTTTCTTTTTGCGGTCAATGATAAAACCAAGAAAAGTAGAAAGCACATATTGCTGCCCGCCCTCGTATGTTGAGGAAGGATAGTTAAGCTTCCTGCCTACATAGAAATATGAAAATATATTGTCGAGGTATCTCCTGCGGTTGCTAAAGAGAATTTCATCCTTTGAGTGTTGGGCAATTCTTGCCGCCTCTAATTCTTTTTCTCGCTCTTTAATGGCAAGATTCCGTTCCCCGCTGCTTTCAATCTTCTGTATTTTCTTTTCATCGGGTATGTTCTTTACCAGTTCAGCATACTTGGCATCGGTATATTCCTTTTCCTCTTTCAGCCTTATGACCATGAACTTTTCATATTCGCTTCTCAGTTCTTTGAGTTGGTCTAAAGGGTCTTTGCCTCCAAGAGATTCTTTAATCAGGTTTTCTAATTCTACGGTAGAGAAAGGCTTTTTCAGCACATTGGCTTTTACCGTTTCTAAAATACTGTCATCGCCAAATGCACTTTCTCCGCCTTTGCCTAATTTGAGTATTCTCCATTCAACCATTTCCGCTTCAAGGTTCATATCTTCCACTTCCAAGTCGTATTCTCCGACCTGTTTGAGGTATTCTACAAAGTCATTGTAGCGTTCTGAAATATCTTCATAGAACTCCTGCTGCATCTTGGTAGAGAGTACCGCTACACGCCCCGAAACTTTGTGGGCGGCGTTCTCTATGGATTCCGTATCGCCCTTGGTGCTTTCCAGCCCTATCGGGTCGCCCAACACCTTGTTTATTTCAGGATTATCAATGAGGTATTCTTTTACCATTTTATCGCCATACTTATTTAAAAAGTCAGGCACATCCAATATTTTGCTGCTTTGCTTTTGATTGGAGGTAGTATTGGCATCAAGGGATTTCAGTTTCTTCTGAAGCATCATCATTAAACGCTTCTCTGCCGGTATTGCCGAGTTTACATAATCGTAAATAGGTTTCAAAATTTGCCCTGTGCGATTGATGCGGCCCCGCTTCTGTACTTCGATATTAATATCAAGCTCCGCTTGCAATACAATCATTACCCGTTGCTTCACTTTAGCGGCTGGCACTTTACTTGTGGGTATGGCTTGCGCTGAACCACCTGTGCTGCCTGATTGGTTAATCATAAGCACATCTTCTTCATTATTATTGAATTGGCGAAAAGCATCGTTGGTATTGATGCGTTTACGTGATAATACCAAGCCCATCATTTTATCAGGCTTGGCAATATCAGGCTTATTATTACCATAGTTATATAACCCCGCTTGCTTGTTTATTTTTGAAAACGCTTTATACCCATTACCGTTTAAACTGTTATCATTAATCTGTATCTCGAATTTGCGCCCTGTTACTTCAGCCACGCTATATCCTGCTTCTTTAATTTTTTTAAGCACGGCATCAATGGGAGAGATACATATACCCGTAGAAACATTTTTTATATTATCCATGATGCGCTGGTATTCTTTTTGCGCATCGGGAGTAAGGTCGGAAATAAGGAAAGACTTATGTTCGGGGTTGCCGTCAACATCTTTCAGGGTATATTTCATAACACCGTCTAACCCTTTTTTTAATACTTCTACAAAATCAATATTGATTACATCGCCGTCAGAGACGGCTATTCCCCTGTCTGTCTCCATTTGTTCTATGAAGCTACCCATCGTGGAAGCAAAAGCGATAACAGGCTTCTTGCCTTCTTTCAGGCGCATGATAGCCCGCTCTGCAACCGCCTCTGCCTTTATGCTGAAAAGCATTTGATTGATAACATTGAACACTTTGGAAAAATAGGGCTGGTTATCCACCCCAGCCTGTGAGGTTCCCTCCCTGATTTTAGTTTCTTTTCCTTCGGCTGCGGCAATCTTATCCATATCATCCACCTCTTTATCAATGTATTTGGTTTGGTATGCGATAATATCCCGTATGATTTCCGTAATGTTATCAGCTATGGCTCTATGCTCCTGTTCCTTATCTTCAAGGGTGATGTAATTCACTTCCACACCTTCAAAGGAACGCTCCCTTCTGAGCATCTGCCCCTCGGCTACAAGCTGGCTGGCTAATATTTCCTGGAGTGCCACGCCTCCGCTGGTAATGGCATTTACCAACTCTTCCTTGGTCATGTTCGCATCGCTAATACACGTTTTCATAGCGTATATGGGCATATTATCAGGACGCTTGGCAAAAGTTGCTGACAGAAAAACGATGCCTTTAAGAGAAGCAACAACGGATTGCATAAAATTACCCGTGTTAGATGCGCCACTTGAATTATGCGCCTCATCCATGATGAAAATATTGTTAGTTGCAATGGCGGTTAAAAAGGCTGGCTTTTCAGGCTTCTTATCAGGGGAATTAAATTGCGAGTAAGTAGCCACTATAAAATTATAATTGGCTGGTACTTTCCTGTCCTTAAAAATCCGCTGCTGGTCTGTGGCGGGCAAAGCTTCATATATAATGTTGCCTTCTTCGTCTTTGATGTCGGTCTTGGATTCACGGCCATTGACAATAAAAGGAACTAAATGCCCCGAACCAATGGCTACAAGGTCTCTGTAAATATCAGAGAATAGACTGGCTTTTTCAGTAATGAATACAGGCTGTATCTTTTGGTAATGCACCGCATAGCGTATAATGGCTGCCGCCACACGCCCCTTGCCGATACCCGTCTGGTCGCCTATAATCATGCCCTGCCCACGAGCTTCTATATTATAGATAGCCATTGCTACGGCATCGGTCTGTTCGGCTGACAGGGCTTTGCACAATTCTATTTTATTGCGGTAGCCGAGACGGTGGCGTACAAAGGCATCTATATCTCCGCCCACCTCATCCTTTATCTTTTTGAGTGCTACCTGTGTTTCAAAACTCATCGAATCGGGTACTTGGGTATCTAATACCACACAGGCATTCGATGCAGGTAAATAGGGTGAGCCTAATTCCTCTCCCACAAGTTCTCTTTCTAATTGCATCGCTTCGCTTTCAAACTCTGAAATATTTTCTCTCATATCATTATCTTTTTTATCAAGCTGTTTCATATCAGCAGTTACACGCTCATACAGGTCTGCAAAACTTTTTATTACTGCATCATTGTAATTGTCTTTGAGCGGTGCAGCACCTTTGATTTGCGCCTTTCGTCCGTCAATAAGTACGAGCCTTACATTGAATGAAGTGCCTTGGCGGGAATAGAGTTTTCCGTCTATGTAGATTATATCCACTACGTTATAGCGGCTGTACAGGTAATTGAAAAATATCCTTTCCCTGCCTATAATTCTCCCTTTGTCATCCCAACGGGCATGTCCGCCAATGATAAATGCAGCCCTGCCATTATCCTTCATGCAGTCCAGCGTACGCAACGCCATCAAATGGTCGAGGGCTTTAATTGGGAATGTATCGTACTTCACTTCCTGCTCCAATGTTCCGAAAGGCGGGTTGGTAATCACACCATCGAATGCTTTTTGTGCATTTATAAATGGTATGGAGGCATCTGCACCGAATACATTTTTGAACCCCTGCGTTTCAAGATTCTCCCTGCGAACCTTATCTATCTCATTGACTGTAATATGAAAGGGGCTGCCAGCAATGGTTAAAAGCCCATTGCCAGCAGACGGCTCAAATACGGATATGCTGTTAAAATTTTCCCTGACAAATAACCCAGCCAAATATCCTATGGGCGCAGGTGTGGAGTATTGCTGCAATAAAATACTTTGGCTGGTGCGGTGCGAGAGGTTGACCTGTGAATAATATAGCGCAACAATATTGTTGAATGCTTCGACATAGTTCATACCATGCTGCTGAACAATAGACCTTGCCCTGCGCACAATGGCTAACTCCGTCAGTTCTTTTACAAGGTTCTTATCAGTAATACCGAAAGTGGCAGCCAGCTTTTCAATAGATGTTTTATTGTACAAAGCTTTGCGGATAAGGTCTTGCTCAACCTTATCCACAAACTTCCACTTAGGGGCTTCCCGATTGAACTTACTTTCCATATTATTACTCTTTGTCTTCGTTATTCTTTTCCTCATCACTCTGAAAAGCATAAGCAATGCTTTCGCCCACTACCGCCCCCACAAACCCTCCTATCATCACATAAGGAATAGCATCTTTACCTACATGTTTGGAATACATATAGCTTGCAAGTGATATAAAAAGTGTGGTAGCGGAAACAATAACTCTTTCTTTCATCGGTATATTAAATAATGGTTGAACCTGTTTGTGTTATTCAAGTGTCTTAGCATGATAGAACAGGCCCTGCCTGTTATGGGTGCAAGAGGAGAAGTGTCGCCGTCACACCTGTAAGAACCATGACAGTTACGGAAAGGGCTTTGTTCGCAAACGCCTTCCTTTTCAGCTTTCTGTCGAGGCTTTTAATTACAGTATTCATATTCTGCTGTTGCTGTATGGAAGTATCGACCGCTTCTTTCATCTTTGCATAGCTTACACTACATAAGCTGTTCAAGCTGTCCGCATTGACTAACTGCATGTTCAGCCCGTTTACCGTTTCATCACAAAGGCTATCCCTCTTATCCGATTGTTTGATAAGCAAAAGTGTATGTGTTGCTAATGAATCGGAAGCAGGGCCTCTTTCTTTCGCTGTGTCAGGTGTTGACAACACCTTGGCTGCAAGCTGGCTCACTTCCGTTTCTAATCCCTTTGTTTTTACAACCGCTTTTGCCAGTTCCACTTTGCGGGTGTCCACTAATTGTTGCAAGCTGTCATTTTTGCTTTGCAACTCCTGAACGGTAATTTTGTAATGTGTATCTACGCTTTGTTCTTCGCTTTGGATTGCCGTGATGCGCCGTTGTAAAACCGTCATGTCCGTTTTATAGGAGTTCCCGCAGAAGGTATATACGCCAAGAAATGTAAATAAAAAAGTGAGTGCCATCAGAAAATAAGTCTGTTTCTTTTCAATCATAATGTTTGTTTGTTTTTAAATTGTTTATTGTTAATCGTAATTGTACCATGCTAACATTCCTAACCCTAAGAGAATACTTCCCATTGCCATCCTGCGCAAGGCTTCCCTGCGTAGGGCGCGAAAGTCCAACAGAGTATAGGTAAAACTGTTGCCGTAAAGTGTGCTGTGCTTTTTGCACAAATCCATGAATTGTAAAAAATCGCCTGCATCCTGAAACACCTGACAGCCTGCCGAAAACTCATCCACAAAAAATGTTTTACCCGCCGATAACGCCCTGTGTATATCAATGCCAAACAGCCCCGTGTATTTTTCCCCATTCATAAAATCGAGATAAGCGGAGCGGTCATAATCCCGTAGGATAGTGACAGGGGCTTTCTGCACCAAGGCCTCATATTCCCCTTTGTGCAAGCCAATCTCCCACGCATCCACATATTGTCCGCTTGCCAATATTGCAGCCCCGTCGGGCTGCATAGGATTCTTGAGCCAAAATGTACCCGGGTCGGTGGTCGCTTTAAATACATGGTGGTTCCATTTCTCCCCCGACACTTTATAGAAAACGTGTATCTCGTCAATGAAACGGTTTGCTATCACGCTTCCTGAACGCACACCCACGATATTAAGCTCGTAAGGGCGTGTATAGAGGACATGCCTGTTTTGGCGCAATATGGATTTGAGCCTTGACAGCATTAAGCGGCTATATCAAGTTCAGATTCGTAATCGGCAATAAATGGAATATAGCTTGCGAGCCATTGCCTGATATTGAAGCATGGCGATGTACCGCTATCAGGCACAATCTCATCCTGTCCGACTATTTCAGCCGTATGATGCTTCTCTGAAAGCTCCACCAGCAAATCAAAGAGTGAATCCTTCTGCGCCTGAGTAAGGGTATCAGCGGCATTACCTTCTTTGTCAATGCCTCCCATATAAGCGATATGGATGCACTCATTATTTACGCCTAAACTGCCTGTGGCAGTTTTTCTGCGCAGCGTTTGCACTATCTCCCCGTCACGGAGTATCACATAATGGAAGCATGGCTTCTTTATACCTTGTTCGTCTTCCCAGCTTTTCTTTAATGCCTCCAGGGTTTGTGTCGGAGAAGTTGCGGTGCTATGCACTACAATGTATTTGATGTTTCTCATTTTTGTTTTGGTTTATAGGATTTGATGAATTGCCTTTTTACTTTGAGCATCACGTTGGCATTGTCGGGATAGAAAAATGCCCACTCGCCCTGTATGCCTGAAATATGACCTAATACGATGTTTGCCCCAACTTTAATTTTTCTTCCATTCTTTTCACAGACGGTGGTAGGGGTTATGGTAATGATTTGGTAACCGGGTATTCCGGACAATGACCATTTCGTACCGTCGTATTTTAAGCCCATGCGGGTAAACTCGGAGCGTATCTGCTGCTTTTGGTTCTCATCGCTGAAAGCATCAAGCACCCCGTTCACAATGGTCTTACTTACAAAACCAATGCTGTTGGTTTCAAATATTTTATTTACTGCTTCGTAATCGCTTACGCTATTCATTTGCTTTAATGCTTTAAGCGCAGAACTCAGGTCGGTACTTTCAACGGCATTATACAGCGCATCGGCAAGCTGCTGGTTACTCATGGAGCCTGAACCCGAAGAACCCTGTACCAATGAGTTATAGGTATTTTGGTCTATAGTCGACGGTAGCCCCTCTGTATTTAAGGCTGCGCTCATTTCATTGCCGAAGTCCCCGTCTGCGCCATACTTAGGCAAAATAGAGGCTCCGTATTTTGCAATCAGGGCTTGCTGGAATGCTTTTACCTTTGCGCCCCTGCTGCCTTTCTTTAATGGAAAACTGCTATCAGAAGCAGGGGAATAAGAACTGCGATGTGTAGTATCGGAAGGGTTATTGCTACGAGTACTATCAGCCCCGCCTGAAGGAGATTGAGATGTTTTATCATTTCCCTTAGCAGCTTTTTCATCTTTTTTGTTCTTAAGAAATTGCCAGCCGAAATAACTAAGCACTCCTGCCGCCGCTGTACCTATGGAAGCTAATATGATTTTCTTTTTCTTGGTCTTGTCCATGTTTATTCTTGGGGTTTGGCTTTGATAATGCCTGTGTAGTCGCTCACTTCCCAGAAGTGCAGGTTACCGCTCAGGTCGCTATCAAGGTTAGTGTTGTAAAGCTGGATGTAGGCTTTTCCTACCCCTGCCCAGTCCGCCTGTGTGGGAATTTCATTAAGGACTGCTTTAAGTGCATCCCTATCGGTAACGGAAACAGGGCCGTATGTTTTGGAGAAGGCGGCTTTAAGTCTTTTCGCCCAATCATCGTACTTGACACTCATATCCACAGTCTCACCTTCTTTCTTGGGCTTGGAGTGTATGATACTGAGCATCTCATTATATTCGGTGGTGTCAAGTTCGCTGCTCATGTCTTTCATCATGCTGCCGTTATTCATCTTGTCGTAGGACTTGATGACCTTTTCAAACACCTGCTGGCTGGGTATTTCTGTTATTACCGTTCTAAGCTGCACCGTATCTGCCCCATACCAGCCATCATTATGCAGAGCCATTTTCACCTGCTTGGCGTATGTAGGAATGGAATCTTCATCAAATGATTTATCCTCTTCATTATTGGAGCGTGTTGTTTTAATTATTTTGCGCCCGATAAGGAAACTGCCTCCAAGAATGACTATACCACCAAGCGTATAGCGAACCTTCTCAGAAAAGGTAAAATCTCCTTCTTTAGTATCGCCTAAACCTTTTTTCATTTCGCAAATAGTATTTTATACTCCGAGTGCTTTCTTTGCCAATGCTGTTTTGGCAGGGTCGTTCTTGATAATCCACGCCAACTTATCCAGCTCCTTAACTGAAAGTTTTGATGCCAGCGTGGTAAGGGCTTTCATTTTGGTGTCGGCTTCCGTTTCATTGGAAGCCTCTATGTTTATGTCATAACTGAACTTTGCCATAGCTTTATTTTTTTAGTTTGATACCCAATTGCTCTGCTATCTTTTCCACGCTTACAGGGTTCTCCGAAAGGTGATGGAAGATTTGCACCAACTTCTGCCGTCCCCTGCGGGTGATTTCCACGATGTCTTTCTCGAATGCGCTGAGTGCATCTTTGGCTTCCTCTTGTGCAGGCTTTACAGGCTCTTGTTCTTTCATACATGCAGCTATATCATCCATCCCAAGGGCGATAGCGCATTGCCAGAGTTTGGCTTCCATCCTTTTCGTTTTTTCTTTGTCATCTCCGTCAACGGAGATTCTGAATTCAATCCTGTCGTTCATATCTGTTTTTTTAGGTTGTTATTTTTTTGTCTTTATTTCCAGTAGCTCTGCTACTGTTGGAATGTCTGCGGTATTCTTATTGAGATGGTATATGATACCCATTACAGCCTCCAGTTCAGCAGCATCAAATTCCTGCTCCATCATACGCAGTATGCTGATGTATTTTTCTTCCTGTTCGGTAAGTTTTGCGCCGTCTGATTTCTTGGAAAAGCTTACTTCGCTCTCCTCATTGTTTTCACGCTCATAAGCATCTTTGCTTTCGTTATCCTGTCGTATCAGTCCTGCAAGGGCTTCCCCACCGGGCATTTTTTCGATTATGTGCGGGTTTCGGCGGATAGCTCCTTCCAATAATATGCCGCCTATATCTATGAAGTTAAGGTCGCTCTTGGCTTTCTTACTTCTTAAAAGCTGATTCTCTTCGTTTAATTTAACAATGGTTGCATCCCGCTCTGCCAGCTCTTTGATTTTGGCTTCCAGCTTATCCCTTGTAAGTCCGTTATCCCAGCGTTCACGTTCCATAGTAACTTTCGCATCTACTTTTTCGTCCACTTTCCTGTTTATGATACCTTCCAGTTCAAAGCCGCTAAGTGCCTGTGAGCTTGTTTTTAAGGGGGCATCCTTGATGCTGAAAATTGTTTTCTTGCTGACTTTTGGTGATTTTGGCGACCTGTTATAAATGGTAATGATCAGTTCATCCGCTCCTTCGATAAACTCTTTGTACCCGTCAAACTCTTTTGGGTCATTGGTTTTCTCCACTACTTTCATATCATCCACCGCAATATCATAATAGAGCGGCTTTTCTTTTCCATTGTAATATTCAAGGTGCTTTTTAATCATGGCAACCTTATTGGCATCATAGGCTTCCATGTTTCCCATTCTTTCGGTTTTTTCTTCCAGTAGTTCCATGCTCTTTTTATTTTCTAATGGTTTTAGGTATCACCTGTATAAAGCGCACATCTCGTTTGGTATCGCCTTTATTGGTAATGGTGATGATGCCCTGATGCTCGTATTGCAATTCGTTAGTGGCGATATAAGCGAGGTCGAATATTCCCATATCGGAATCTATGTTCACATTTTTAGGCTCTTTCACGAGTATAAAAAACTCGCATGTAGCTTCTATCTTTCGTACTTCGGAAGCCTTTAACACAAGGTGTACGAAGCGCAGGGAATAATCGTCGCAGTACCCAAGCTCCTTCACCCTGCGTGGTATATATTCCAATGCAAATGCTGTTGTCATAGTTTGGTTATTATGGTTTCATACCATACATATACGTTGACCGTATAGGTAGCTGGCACTTGTCCTGCTGCCGGTTGCCTGTCACGGTAAATGCCTTTCAGTATGGTGGTTTTTCCTGGGGTATTGACTAAGTAGGCTTCGTTTTTGCAGCCATGCGTAGCTGCCGTAGCAGGGAACTGTGCCGTAACGGAATAATCTCCGTAGCCTACATTCTCATCGGAGAGATAAACATCACCCGAAAAGAAAACATTAGTATTCTCGCAACTTTGCAGTCTGACATTGCCGACAAAAGGGCTTGCTGTATAAGACATGGGCGTAGCCGTTTGCCTGAATAGTGCATCTATGCTTGTCATTACTCTCACAGAAGCAACTTTTAGTTGCCTTGCCTGAGCAACTGCTATTGCTGGTACTGCCGCCGCTGCTTGTACTGGCTGTACCGCCGCTTGCATTTTTACCGCTGCTACTGCTGCCACAGCCTGCACAGGTTGTGCTGCCGATATATTGTTAGCATAACACCCGCTCAGTTCAATTCCTATGATGCGTAAAGCATCATGGGGTATCTTCACTTGAAAGTGCTGTATCTGTCCCGCTTGACTTATTGCCAGCTTTGTTATTATGACTTTCTCCCGTATCATATTAATCTTCCATTATACATTCTAAGTACAGGGACACACGGTAGTTCACGAATGCAGCCGTAACAATTGCGCCGCTGGTATCGGTATATTCCATCTTTATCCTGCCGTTACCGGGTGGCAGGCTTTCCAAGTCATAAAATCTTTTATTGGGCTGCACATTTACTCCTGACATGAGCAGTTTGCTTTCATAGCCTTCGGGGAAAATTTCTTCTCCGTTGATTTCTATGCGCTGTGAGCCGTTATTATACAGAAGCCCGTCATTATCGGAAGTAAGCAGAAGGCCAACAATGGATACAATGGTCTTTTCCAGTTCAAAAGTTTCGGTTACTATGCTGTTAGGCGCAGTAATCTCTATATCAAATCTTTTCCGTATTGCTTGCATTTTTCGTTTGTTAATTAATGCGTTTACTTTTTTACAGCGTTGCAGGGCTGGACAATACCAGCCCTGCATCTGGCTGTTTTTGCTTAACCTATACCTATTACGGGGTGGTTATAGTACCGTGTAATCCTGCAAAGAGTTGGGTGTTAGGGGCGAGGTTTGTCATTGCGCCCAATTCCACTACAAACTCTATCAGTACATCGTCAGGAATGAGGCGTGGGTTATGCAGCTTGTAATATCCTATTTGCCTCAAGCTGGTATTCTTGCCATTTCGGAATACATAATTGCTGGTTTCAGGTATAAGTTGCTTCTTGTTACCGTTGAGATAAAACTCTCCGCTTACAATCGTAGGCATGGCATCTATCGGCTCAAAATCGGTAGCCATCACATTGGGGTCTGTCTGGTCAGTTGACACCCCTGCAAGAAGTATGATACCGCTTACAAGCAAAGCTTGGTTCTTAGGCAATTTTGCATTGGAGATATTACGCAAACCTATTTCCTGCACGTCCTGTGTCTCGAACATCTTGATAGTGGTCTGTGTAACAGGCTTGATGGAATATATTACCGTGTCGGCAAGCCTTAGTTCCCCTTTCCTTAACCCTTCTTTGATATGTTTTGGTAGCTCATTGAAGAACCTTTCCATTTCCGCTCTTGAGCCTTTGCTGGCATGTCCGGGGTTGGTGAGCTTGTGCATGGTGCGCACCCTTTTCAAAGGGTTCATCTTTTTAAGTGTGCTCATCACGTCCCCCACCAGCTCATCGTCATCGCTGTCCAAGCCAAGCAATGCACCTTGGTTGGTGTATTCTTCTGTTGCATTCAATTCTTCTTCGCTCATGTTTTTGTTTTTAATTGTTATTACTGACTTTCCTTATTCCGTTATTAGTAGTTCCGTTCTTCAGGGTCAAGCTCTGTATCTCCCAGCCCCGCTGTGTTTTCACTCTCGCTGTTTTGCAAGTGTTCGGCTGCCGACCTGTGCAAGCCGTTCTCCGTTTCCTCCAGGTCGGACATATCAAGATGCTGGTCTGCATTTGTTTGGGATTTCTCCGAAGCTTCTCCCGCACTTGCTTTATTAGGATATACAAAATGCTGCCTGTTGCCTGCCGATTTTTCAGTTTTGCTTTCTTCTTCGTTAGGCTCTTGCTCTTTGGTGCTTGATGTTTTTGAACCTGCCTGTTTAGTGGTTTTCTTGGAAGCAGTATCTTTCTTGGCTGGCACTAACTTGTCGAGGTATAGCTTGCGCTTAAAATCCTCTGAGAAGCTCATCACACGTTCCTTGGCTTCCTCTATCAAATCGGCTTTCTTATCATCTGTTCCGTTTACCGATGAACTTTTTTGAAAACCGCCTGAAGCCATCATACCCACGCCAAAAACTTTGCCGAGGCTATTCTTATAATAGTGGCTCAACGCTGTTATTACAAGGCCTATGCCGAGGGATGCTCGTCCAAATGCAGCACCGACCACTCCGCCGCCTAATGCACCTACCAACACATCCTTCGTGGTCTCTATGGCGGTGTTCTTGATGTCATGCTCTGCATTCAAGGGGGTTGCCAAATCTCCCAACCCGTGTATGCCTGACTTTTTCTTTTTTCCTTTTCCCATTGTTTTTATGTTTAACTGTTATGTGTTCCTTTACCTGTTTACAATAAGGACACAGGCTTCTTATTGCCTTTATGCTTTTTACTTCCTGAAAGCCCCTCCTTTTTCTTTTCTTTTTCTCCGCCTGTTACGAATTTGTAACCGCCGAAAAGAGCGCCTAAGCCGCCGAGGGTGATAAGCGTGGGCTTGAGCCATTTTTTATTCTTGTTCCAAAATCCTTTTTTATCATCCCCATCTTTTGAATTAACATCTGAATCATCGCCATCATGATTGGGCTTATCCGGGGAATCATCATACTTTTTCTTATCATCGGCAGAAGCTTTTGAGGCGGCATCCGAAGCGGCGGCATCGTCTTTTTTTGTTGTAGCAAAATCAGCCGAGGCTGGTGCGCTTTTTGGGAATATGCTGCCTACTGTTTTTATAATGGTAGCTATGATGCCCATTATCCCTGATGCTGCGGCTACGCTGGTGCCTGTAACAGGGTCGCCAAGGCTACCGAGGCTTCCAACACTTTCGTTCTCACTTTTCCACATCGCTTCGCCAAGAATTTTACGTAGTGGCATATCCTTATCCATGTTGGAAATATTTTCTTCACGGGCGTAGCCCAAACCGCTTACATCGTGCTTCTTGTTGCCTTCCCCTGTAAGCATGGCTTTTTTAAAGTTGGATGGAATGCCTCCCGCACCGTAATAGATATTTTCAATTTTATCTTTTATCTGTATGAGCTTATGCCACTTGTCGATGTCCACATCTTTGCTTTTCGCCTGCTCTTCGGTCATATAGGCATATTTCAGGCGTTGCGCCACTTTGAAAAGGTTAAGCTTCATGCACACGAGTAATCCATTACGCAGGGCTACGGTGGCGGGATTGAATTTATTAAGGGCATGTAAATAATCGTGGCTGAACTTCTTAAACCAACCGCCGCCTTTGCCGAGTTCGGCATCTGTGCTTTCAAGCCCCTCTAAAAATTCTAAGTCCATTGGTGTGTCTTTTTTTTCTGTGTATGGTTCTTCGTAGTTGAATTTTTCCACTACGCAGTCTATGATTATCTCTTTCCCGTTTGCTACTGGCACTATCGGGTATATGTGCTGAAAATTATTTCCGCTGTACTTGGTAATCCTCAGTATATGCGGTATGCGCAGGTTAGTGAGTATGGTGCTGATGAACATGGTATAGCAGTCGCAATCCACTCCTCTGAAACGATCGTGCCACGACCTTGCAGGGCTTCGTATCTGTTCCCGCCCTTCTTCATCCTTATGGTAGCGTATGTGCTGGAAAACAAAGTCCCATATATTGTGGCAGGTATCATGGAGCGAACCTCCTTTGAGCATCTTCGCCAGTTTCTTCGTTTGCCATTTGGTAAGCTCCACCGCTTTAGGAATGAAATTCACGGTATCATTTACGCTGGCTCCCCGCTTTATCCTGCTGTCTGTGAGCTTTGCTTTGGGAAACAGGTAGTCAAACTCTTTACCCTGTTTTATGTTCCTTATCTTGTTAGCTTCCACTTGGTGCGTTCTTTAAGGGTATTTCATCAATCTTTGTATAGGGGAATGTGAATATTCCCAAGAGGGTGATGTCGGTTTCACAAACCACTTTTATCATGACGGACTCTCCGTTTTGCAAGGGCGTGAGAAGCGAACCAATCAGGCTCAGTTCCTCCATCAGGGGAATTGCTATCAGTATCTTGTCTATATGTACTTCCCCGTCGGCAGGTACTTTTATACTCGTATCAATTAACTGTGAGCTGCCTATGGTGTCTTCGCCCAGCATCATTTTGATATGCGGGTACTTGATTTTGAAACTATTTGAGGAGGGATTTCTCAGCATCACATCCAAACGAATTGTAACGCCTGTGAAAGAAAGAGAGGAGATGCCCAGCTTATGGGTTACTTCCAGCTCTTTGCTGGTGCGCTTCAGGCTGCTCCAATAAGCAACACCACCGATAGCTGCGCCTACTGTTGCCAGCGCAGCGGCGGCTCTTTTTCCTGCGCCCATTACTTCCTTCTCAGTTTACGGGTTAAATAATCTCCTCCAAGTTTGAAGCCCAGCCATATAGTGCCGCCGATAGCGGCTTTTAAGGCGTATTCTTCCAGCCCTGCATAATCGAGGTTGGCAAGAAATATTGCTCCCGTTAAAAAGAGGTTGGAGCCTCTTGTTCCGTACATTGGTCTGATTTGCATGTGTAATATTTTTAGAATTATTAATCTCAAAGCGGTATGTTTTAATTTGAAAGGCCAAAGATTATACCCCTCAATGACTTGCTGTGGGCCTTATGCGTGGTACTCCCCACAAATGCCAAACAAAACAGGTTATGCTGCAATGTTTTCTGTTTCGGGAAGGATTATTTCGGGATAATCAAGATGCTCGAATATGATTTTCACTTGCGAACAGTTAAAATAGTACCCGTTCTTTTTACCTATTTCCGCCTGAAATGGCTTGAGCCATTTACGGAATGTCTTAGGGTCAATCCTGTATAGTGCCGATAAATCCCGTGATGTATAGGCTTTCAGCATCAGTATATTGGTTTTGTTCTCTGTCGTGTCAGCCATGTTTCTTTAAAATGAGATGTGGTTATGTATATGCAGGGAATTGGCGGAAGGCATGGAAATACTAACCGTAGAGCGATATATATGTTCGCCCAGCGAAATCATTTTCAGATACCACGCCTTTGTTCCCGCAAATCCTTTTGGATTGCCTTGGTTAAGCCAAATACAGGGATGAGAAATAATATAACTGTAAGGATGGCGGCTTGCATATTTTTTGGCAAGCATTACCCGTTCACAGTATTCAGTGAACTGGCTAAAATATTCCTTTTGAAATTTCTTCGGTGGAATGGAAAGATAATATTCCTGTATGAAGCCTTTGGAAAACTCCCTTTCCGCTTTGCTGAATTTTTGCCCCTTCCATAGCGTTCTGCGGGCGAACCGCCATGTAGTCTCTGTCAGCAGCTTAATCGTTGCGGGGTGAATACGCACATTTGTTTTTTCTGTCCTTTTCATAGTTATTTATTTTTGAGAGGACGAAAGTCATCTACTGTCATGATACACTGACCCGCTTATGCAATGAGATGTGCAGCGATGTATTTAAATGTGGTAAGCGGAAGAAACGGGCTGTTCACTCCGTTAAGATGTAGAGCATGGTAAAGCAATGCGCAACAATGCAATTATCGGTTGCAATTGGCGAATTGCATGAAATAAAAAAAGGGATGCTCAATTGAGCATCCCTTGAATAAAAATCCAGAAAATTTTTCTATTCTAATATTACAAAACCGGGTAGGCATAGCTTTTCAAAAATAGCTTTCACTTGCCTGATGTTGTAGTAACGTCCTTGTCTCTCGCCGATTAATTCCTCGAAAGGAACAATCCAGCGTTTGAAAGTCCTTGCGTCTACCTCATAAATAGTTGCTAATTCGCCTGTTGAATAGGCCTTTACTCTGAGCGTTTTTGTCTCTGGTATCATAAAGTCATCTCGTAATTTGGTGGTTAACTGGTGGCTAACAAAGCATCCTGCAAAGCTCCTTTGCCGTATGTATAAACACGAAGGTATTCCGATTAGCACACTTTGATGGTTGACTTATATCATGTTTTTGCCATCTCTTTTTTACATACACCCCAAAAATATTGATGTTTGGAAAAAATAATGGAGGGTGAACCGATTGATACTCATGTATAGTATGAGGGGTATTCGGACATACATTTTGCACAGGCGAAGAAATGTGATAATAATGCGCATTATTGAAGGTTCTTTCAGTCATGAAATTGAAAACACTATTTTATTAGTGCAAATACCATTAAAACGGTATGAAAGAATAGGATGAATAAATAGTTATTGCAGGAATGCCGCCCTGTCGGTGATATTTTCCCAAGCAATAACATCTAATAAGGTGTTGCGGACTTTGTCATAAACAACATCAATTTTAAGGCCATTAAGCTTGTAATAAAATCCCTTCTGCACTAAATGGCTTTGGTAAATATCGATAAGCGTTCCTTCGCTGAAGACCAGACTACTTCTTTTGTCAAGTGGTAATGCGTTAAATTCTTTGGTGAGCATATTATAATAGGTTACATTTCAAATGTAGTTATAAATAACTACATTAAATGCTAAAAATATTAGCCGTTATAGATTTGTTTTTTTATAGTTTTGCGCTGCGGAGCAGCTCTTGAGTGGTGGAGTCAAGCTTTTTATCTAATAGAAGGTCATGCTCCGCATTTTTTTCATTCACAACTACTAAATTACTTATTCTGGGCCGTGACTAATTACTCTTTCTGTTCTTGGATATTTGTTGTTAATTATATGTACTATGCCATTATTGAAATATTTTCTTTCAAATCCATTTTCAGAATCAATTTTCCTTTTAGGAATCATGAAATTAACCGCTATGTAATACTTTTCTCCCTTTATACCTCTTACATTAAAGGGGGTTAACACAGGTATTTTCTCCAATACACGTATAACTTCCTCACCAAGTATGGGCGCCTTGGCAGGAGTTTTCTCTACCTTAAATGCTTGCAGTTTACCTGAATCACTTATTGTAAATGAGACTATAACGGTACCCTGGAGTAAGGCCTCTAATCCTATTTCAGGATAATGCAATTGGTTAACTAATTCGCTAATCAATATATTTTCAAAAGGCGCAAGTCTTTTTAATTGCTTTTTACTGATTGAAAATGTAGTGTCGGCAATCAATCTATTGTATACATCATATATCTGTAACGTATCATTAGAGATTGATGTAGCAGGTGTCAGGCGTAGTTGTTGCCCATTACAAAATGAATAGAAAAAAACAATAAGTGCTGCGACGATATATTTTTCTGCTCTTTCCATAATACAGTCAAAGTTAGGTTATTGTAGTTTAAGAGTAAAGCTACCCAATATATCATTTGTAAGAATGATAGGCTTAGTATTGAAAAAAACGTGGGCTATTTTACTTATTGTAGTCAAGGTACTCCGAGTACCTATAGAACAAATAAGAAAATGCCCACGTTTACGGTGAGCATTATCCTTATCTCTGTTCTAATTTGTTGCGGAGTTTTTAACTACGAGATTTGGCTAATGTATAGATAAATTACTTAGTAGCTGGAGCCGTTGTTGCGTCAGCTTTTTTATCAGCTTTCTTGTCACTCTTCTTGGTCATAGCTTTCTTATCAGTTTTCTTTACTTCTTTCTTGTCTTTTGCAGACTGTTGTGCAGCTTGTTTTGAATTTGCGAAAGAAACACCAGCAAACAATGCCAGTGATGCGAGAACTAAACTTAGGTTTTTCATGACGTTGGATATTTGAATGTTAATTATTAGTTTGATAGAGTAAAGAAAGGAAGCGTGAGGGGAAAAATAGTTCTTTCCTGAGTAACTACTTAGTACTTGTATTGGGTAGCGGCAATTTCTTCAGGTGTTTTGTGGAATCTCTCTTTTCTCCGTTTTTTAGTTGAGGCGTAGCATTATTTGGCGGAGGCTGAATTTTCTTCTTGTCATCTTGCTTCACGCTTGTTGCAAACGATATACTGGCAAGAATTACCAGTATGAGAAGTAAATTTATTTTTTTCATGATGTTGCTGATTTAATTAATAATAAGTTTTCCGTTTGCAATATATTCTCCATACTCCGAAACTATCCTATATAAATATACCCCGGCTGGCTGGCCGCTCAGATTTATATATGTATTAATCGGATTGAGGTTACTTCGATAGATGCTTTGTCCAAGCATATTATATACCTCAACTTGTGCCTTATTCGTTATACTTTGTATTGAAATGGTAAAACAACCATTGCTGGGATTGGGGTATATTTTAGCTGTTCCTGAAGTTGCTGCTACTTCATTTATACTCAATACATCTGATAGTGAGATTGCATATAAACTATCTCCCCCAGCAAATAAAGTTGTATTGTTATATCCTAAAGCTTCAATTTGAAGGTCGGGTTTAATGAATCCATTATTATAAGCATTCCAGTTTTTTCCATAGTTCGAGGATATATACACGCCACTATCTGTACCTGCTATTAGCTTTGTTCCAATATGTATCAACGTATTAATGTATATATTACCGAAATTACTTCTTGGAAGCCCATTATTTACCGTGTCCCAAGACTTTCCATTATTGTGAGAATAGTATACGCCTTCGTAAGGATCACTTGCGACAAAAATATTCGTATCAATAACGGTCATGGCAATTGCAGAGAAGTAGTGAATCGGGACAATTGGTTGCCAAGTAAGGCCATCATCATAAGATGCATAAATATAATACCCTCCAGAAAGTGAACCACTTACATAAACCACAGAATCTCCTACAGCAAGAGATTCAACCGAGCCGTATGGTGCATTACCAATTTGACAGAGCGCCCAACTTTCCCCCAAATTATTAGAATAATAAAGGCCGTTACTAGTTCCAACAAATAATGTATTCCCATTTGCCACAGTACAGGTTGTCAATGTATCTCTTGCAAATGAATTGCTATCAGGTATTTTCCAGCTATTACCATTATTACCAGAAACATAAATCCCATAACCATAGCCGCCTACTATGTCGAATGCATTTGTATCATTTAACTGAACCAGAGACATTGATTTTGGTAAACCATTTATGGATGCCCATGTTGTTCCATTATTATGGGAAATAAAAAGACCATTAGCATCACCCACGTATACAATACTATCATTACTTGCTATAGACCCGATATAACGGCCAGGGTAGGTGCTAACCAGTTTCCATTGTGAGAATCCAATAGAACAAAAAAGAGATAAAATGTAAATTAGAATTATTTTTGTCTTATTCATATTAAATATGCTTCTATTGAATTGTTATGCCACTACTTTTGAAAAACTCATAAAGCTCTTCCATGCTTTTATAACCAACCCTATCCCATTTTGCAGCAATATAATGATGTGTTACCGTATTGCTTTTGCTTGTTGTATCTGACACGATAATACTGGGGTTTCTTTTCTTAGTGAAATCATTTTGCGTACTATCTACTAAATCAATTTGGTCATTGAGGTATATAGTCGCTATGTTATCAGTTTGCAACATATTTTTTGATAGATGGGATGAATCTGCTTGGCTACCTAGGACGATATAGCTTTGATTTACATACAATCCTTCCCCCATATCGCTGACTGTTACACTGCCTCCACTCTGGAATGTGATAATTTTAATTGTACCTATAATAATTTGCGCAGTTCCTTTATATATTTTGTCTATTCGTAATATACTACATGTTAAAAGTTGACCATTTTGACTTGTAAACATACTTTGTCGAATCACGGTTCCCTCAACAATAAATGGGACTCTTGAAATAAGTTTTTTGTGTTCAGTGTCCCATTGTGATTTTGTTAAATGAATGTATTGCGCTCCACAAGTATAAAAAATGTTCGTTAAGCAGAAAATCAGTAGAAGTTTTTTCGTTGTTACCATGATGTTTATATTTTAATCAGTTTGATTGTACTGTATTGACCATTAATAATTGCCCCAATAAAATATACCCCATCGGCTAAGTTACTCAAATTAATTTGCTGTATGTAGTTCCCAACGTATTTATGTATGCTTGGAATATCAATTATATCCCGTCCAGTAATATCAATAATTTTCCACTCCACGTTAGCATCCTTTAGAAGTTGATAAGAGATTGTTATATCACCACTACTTGGGTTTGGATAGACATTTAGTATAGTATAATTGTCTGTAACAGTTGGTATTCCAACGGCCAAAATAGAGCATTCTCTTTTAGTAGTATCAAGTTGTTTAAAGTTACAGGCACCGGGTAGACTTGAAGGTTTGTTTGAAGGAGCAACACTAGAGTAAATCATATCCATTGCACCAAGATATGTTGCCGGGCCGGGGTAAGTGCTCCCTGAATCTATACTGCCTCCCCTTCTAGTTAGCTGTTGATTATACATCAAAGAACTTGAATCATTTATATGCCCCAACCCTATAGCATGACCTAATTCATGTAATAGTGCAGGGTAAAAATATAAACTATCAGGTGCAGAAAGCATTGTACTGGAAGTGTCGTAGCTCCAAGTTAGACCAGTAGGTAAATCCCTCCTGAAAACCAAATCGACCTCTCTTTTAAATGTAATTTGATCAGTCTTATCAAAGCAATGATTTGAAAGATACCAACTTGCTGCCCCGCCAATGGCATCTGGTGAAGGGAAATCGTTAGAAAAAGCGACTATTGATTTATTATCTTGTACTGCAATAGTATCTCCCGTAGTATCTCTATCGGCTATAGCCCAATTAACTCCAGTATAACAATTCCATGTTTCTACCGCCTTTTTTAAGCATACCATTGCGCCATTATTATTGAAAAAACCTTCATCACACAGGAAAGTAATGCTTGTTGAATCATTATCCATAACAAGTTCTGGGCGTAATTTATAAATATTTGGGCCAATAATAGTATCTTGGTTTAGTATACTATAATTTACCTGAACGTTACCTACCGCTAAATTACCACAAAGGTCAAAAACCTTGAATGGGCCACTGCCGGGGTAGCCATCATGTCCTATTAATATACCTGGAGTTTTTACAACTATTTGGGTACTACTCCAGAATGTTATATCCGAACTATTCAACATTACAAAACCAGTATCGCTAGCATTGGACATTTCTATATACCCTTGAGTACCCCCAAAACCATCACCATTAATAATAAAAGTATAGGAATTTAACGTTGCAGTCGAATGGAAAGAGGGGACATCTTTTGTATTTGTACCGGCAACGATGGGATTAGTATTGTCAATTATGTGTGGAAGACAAGTTCCAGAGCTAACACTATCATTCACATACATTGTACTTAAATAATTTACGTTTCTACCAGTCTGAATATAAAAAGTGTCGGCAATTGTTTTAAAACCAATACTATCACTGCAACAATAACTAAGATAATAAGAAGATGTACAGGAGTCTATACAATTTCCGAGACTATCAGTTAGACAGCATTCTTGTGTTGTGAAAAGGTCACAAGAATCGCAGGGAGATACACAATTTCTACAAATAGTATCAGGAACAGTCTTAGTACCAATTTGCTGCACAGAATCTCCAATTGTAAAGTATCCAGTACTTGTAGTTACCGAAGTATCAATAAAAGTTACTGGCGCATATTGACAACCTTGAATTTGTAATTGCACCCTTAGCATGGACACCCATGTAACTCCTAGTTGAACTTCATCTGTTATCACAGTATCGCCAACGTCTCCTAATTTTATTTCTATTATACTATCACCTGAGATACTTGTAACACTGAAGTTATTATAATCTGTACCAGTTGCAAAAGAGCCAATTCTGGTAACTTGCACTCCTCCATTTGTAACATTATCGCTAATATATTCTGCTGGTGGTAGATAGAGGTCAATAACACAACTATTAAGATAGGTTGGTGAATCAGCCGCAGCCTGAATATCAAAAATAAATACCCCTGCCCTACAATCAGTAGATATAGAATCAAGTTGTAGCTTTAAATGCGGGTCGATAGGAGTACATATATTCACATAGTGTCCGATATAACTAAAAGTTCCACGTGGATATACATTCCACTGAGATTGACATGTTGTCCAATTGGGGTCACCTTGTTCTACACTCGATTGTCTTACCAAGGTATGGTTTTCGGTGCTGCCAGTTCCAACTGCCCATCCAGTGTCAGCAGGTAATGTATTGGTAGTCCCAACTACGTCTAATAGAGTAAATTTTGCGCTCGATAATGATGGGACTATATTAGCCAAAGCCACTAAATCTTGCCCTCCAAAATCGAGTGTATCGGACACCATGTTAGCCTTGTTCCTCAAAGCAGTATCAGCATGTGCATTTGCAATTAAGAAGGTACTATGTGCCGCTATTGTGCCAGTCAGTTGAATTGCGAAAAAGGTATTGGAGTAAAATCCATTTATACTTCCTCCCAGAAAATAATTGGTCAGATTTATAGTACTTGCAGTCGGGTTATATAATTCAATTGCATCGTCATGGTGCAAAGTATCCTGAATGTACTCCGAAATAAAAATCGAACCGCAAGGCCCGGCGGTATTTGGAGTAGGCACATAATTAGCCGTATCAACACTGGCACATCCATTAGCATCGGTAACGGTAAGCACAAACGGAGCCGCCGTATCGGGCAACAGGAAAGGATAAGGTGGATACGGTGACCATGAATAACTATATGGTGGAGTGCCTCCCGTAGCAGTAACAGTTCCAGTTGCTAAATAAACTGCAAAAGCACTGTCAGGGTTTACTTTAGGCGCATCCACCGTTATTGTTTCTGTTGCGGTATTACTGCATCCACTCGCATTCGTTCCCGTTACAGTATAGGTGGTAGTAATTGCAGGATGGGCAACAATAGTAGCCCCTGTGGTTATGCTTAATCCTGTACTTGGCGACCATGAGTAAGTAGTTGCTCCGCTTGCCCTTAATGTATCAGGGCTTCCAGCGCACACCAATGAATTTGTTTCCGTTACTGAAACAGTAGGCAATGTGTTGATACTTACCGCTACAGTATTCGTGTTTACACAACCGTTAGAATTTGTGCCTGTAACTGTATAAGTAGTTGCCACCGTAGGGTTGGCAGAAACCGTTACCCCTGTACTTGCGCTTAAATTAGTATTAGGAGACCATATATAAGTGCTTGCCCCGCTGGCAGTCAATGAAGCTGAATTACCCGAACAAATTGTAGCAGAAGAAGGTGTTATGGTTAAAGTTGGAAGTGCATTTACTGTAACAACAACCGTTTTGGTGTTCGTACACCCGCTGGAAGCTGTTCCTGTAATCGTATATGTTTCCGTAGAACTTGGGTTAGCATTGACAGCAGAACCCGTAGTTCCACTTAATCCCGTTGAGGGTGTCCATACATACGTACTTGCTCCGCTTACTTTTAATGAATCGGAACTGCCGATACATAAAGAAGCTGAGGAAGGAGTTACCGTTAAAGTCGGTAATGAGTTCGAGCCGATAGTGACCGTTGCAGTCGTCACACAACTATTATGGTCTGTAACCGTTACTGTATAATTTCCGACTGGAATACTATTGGCGGTAGCGGTTGTTTGCACAGGGCTTGTATTCCATGAATAGGTATAAGGCGAAGTACCGCCACTTACGCTTACGGTTGCTTTACCGTTACTGCTTCCGCTACATACATTGGTATATGTAATGATTGGAGATATAGCGGTAGGCTGAGTGATAGTTACTTTTGCTGTATCTGTGCAACCATCAGTTTCTGTTGCAATTACAGTATATGTCCCTGCTGCAAGGCTGCTGATTGTGGCAGTTATGCTTCCCCCAGGTTCCCATACATACGCATGTGTCGGCGAAGCGGAGGCTGTCGCACTTCCGCTATTTCCGCCGTAACAACTTTCATTCGTGGAAGAAGTAACCGTTACTGTTTCTGCTGTAATTGTTTCAATGGTTGTATTGCCTACGAGTGGGCCACAACCATTGGCATCATTTACAGTAACGGTGTAAGATGTTCCCGATGCAAGTCCGTAGGCTGTATCTTTCGTACTTATGTTGGGAGACCATGAATAGGTATAAGGCTGTGTGCCGCCAGTCAAATCAATTCCAATTTGACCTGTACCGCTACCGCAAATATTGTATGTATTAATTGTTCCTTCAAACTCTGCCGGTTGTGTTATCGTTGCAACCGCCGTAATATTGCAACCATTATGGTCGGTCACCGTCACGGTATATGTACCTGCTGCAAGGCTATTTGCGGTTGCATGTGTTCCTCCGCTTGGCGACCATGAATAGGTATATGGTGTTGTACCATACTTTACACCTACTGTAGCACTACCATTGTTTTCTTCATAACACGAAAGATTAGTTTTTGAACTGATAGAATCCCGTATTCCGTATGTCGGCTGGGTAATAGTTACCGTTGCTGTTGCGGTGCAACTGTTATGGTCGGTTACGGTTACTGTATAACTCCCTGCCGCAAGAGTGCTTGCCGTTGCATTCGTTCCACCGCTCGGTGACCATGAATAAGTATAAGGTGTTGTTCCGCCTTTTACTCCCACCGTAGCACTACCTGTTGATGCTCCATGACACACAATATTTGTGGAAGAGCTTATACTATCACGCAGGAGGCTGGGTTGTGTTATCGTTACCACAACTGTTCCAGTACAATTATGCTCATCTGAAATGGTACAGGTGTATGTTCCGACACTAAGGCTGCTTGCGGTAGTATTTGTTCCTTTTCCTGACGACCAAGAATAGGTGTATGGTGATGTTCCCCCCGATGCTGTAATGGTGGCAGAGCCTGTACTGCCGCCATTACATGATACATTCGTTTGGGAGCTTATGCTACCTGTTACGGCTGTTGGGCCACCGATAGTTATTGTAGGGGTTTGTACGCATCCATTATGGTCGGTCACGGTACAGGTATATGTACCTTCACCCATGCCACTTGCCGATGCGGTAGTAGCACCCGTCAGACCCGTTGAAGGTGTCCAGCTATATGTATAAGGTGTGGTTCCACTACTTGCGGTAACGGTGGCAGCTCCATTGGTACTTATGCTGCATGGGCTTACGTTGGTATGTGAGCTTACACTCGCCGATAAAGTGCAAGGCGGTATAGCATATAATTCTACTTGGTCTATGCCTATTGCATAGTACTCGTAGTCAGAAATAACGAGGAATACAATTTCAGTAGCGGTAGATGGTATGGACATGGTTGCTTCGTGCCAGCCAAGAGTGCCACGTCCTTCTCCTGTATTACCTACCACTATCCATGAACTGCCATTCCAATACTGCACCTGAATATAGGAATCATCCGTATTGGCATTATTATAATAGAATGTTAATGTGGCACTCGTATAACCTGAAATATTAAAGGTCGGTGTATATATTCCACCGTATGAACCGCTGGTAGCGTCATAATCATCAAATATGGTGAAATAGGTAGAGTTAGTTCCTGTATAACCAATATTGGTTCCTGTGCCATTAAAAGTAGGTGCGCCACCTGTGATACCGTATGTGTTGCCTGTTTTATCATTACAGGTTGACCAGCCTGAACAGGATTTATTACCTTCAATCACATCATTGCCCGTTCCAGAACTTGACCAAGCATTTCCACCGTTTTGTATTTGGGTGGCAGTTGTCCACGTGCCGTTGTCATGCGAGCCTGACGTGGAATCAAAGCCCTGTTGCAGAATTACTATTTGTGCTTTGCTTGTTGGAGACAGCAATAACAGAAAGCCAAGCAAGGTTAGAATTACTCTACATTTCATGGTTAAGGTGCGTAATGATTTTATCATGGTAATCGGGTTGTAGAGATTTAATCTATAGTTGATATATTTTAGGTTTAGAATTAATAATATGCGAAGAGAGATTGTCCTCCATCAAAGGCAAGGTTGCAAAAGGGCTTTCGGCTCTATTAAATGCACTCTTAATATGACATAGGATAATCTGAATGTATGCCATGTTCTCGCCTGATAGATACAAGCAAATAGACAAAACAATCAACAAAAAAGAAACTGGTAGGCTTCCCTCTTTTTTCATGCAGGCTTAAATTATTGTATAGTACTCCCTATCCAATTAATACCAAGCCTGTAGATTTCGA